>ENA-UOOI01000463-UOOI01000463.1-fermentation-metagenome-genome-assembly--contig:-NODE-463-length-51802-cov-45.859335_pt1 | contig 51802 bp, 43 predicted proteins | sample MGYA00245779_ERZ724027 | MGnify/ENA primary metagenome ERZ724027 (study PRJEB28704, sample SAMN03018318) | fermentation metagenome | biome: anthropogenic terrestrial biome; feature: soil; material...
ACCTCAGTTTTCACTGAATAGAAATATTAAAATGAGTTCCGGAGGTGCTGATCCCATTCACTGTATCCCCCAATACAGCCTCTCCGAAGATATTGTGTTCCCCCAAACACGTTTGTTCGAAGAGATGAATCAGCGACCTCAGGAGGTTCATTTATTTACCCCATTTATCCCCTACTCCAGGATATACGAGCAACGCAAATTATTTCAAATTAATTATAAGAAAAATTGCTCTCAAGGAAATATTAATTTCGAACAAAAAATTTTAAGCCCAGCTAGTTTTTGATAATTTTTAGCCCCATGGCAACAAAGACCCAACAGTTTCCATATTGAATACAACCTGATTAGAGATCATTTTTCCAGCTGAAAAAAAACAAGTTGCCGGTTTTACCGGCTTGATTCCTATCCTGAAAAAAGTATCAATGTTCCTGGGAACAACAGGTTATCAGGAGGATTACTTGTTCTTCGGATAATATTTCAGTTCGTTGTTAAGTTTATTATTTCAGTCCATTACTTCAGTTTTAAGTGATTGAATTTCAATTCGTAAGTGATTGGATAGGAGCCGGAATTCTCCCTCCCCTTTTTACGAAAATTTCGGAACTGAAATCACTTACTTGCATAATAGGGGCATTTCCAAGCAAACCACCGAATTCTACGGAATCTCCAACCCCTTTTCCAGGTGCGGGAATGATCCTAACTGCTGTTGTCTTTTTATTTATTACTCCTATTGCCATCTCATCAGCGATAATAGCCGAAAGGGTGGAAGCAGGAGTATTGCCTGGAACTGCAATCATATCAAGGCCAACTGAGCAAACACTGGTCATTGCTTCGAGCTTTTCCAGGCTGAGAGCTCCAGCCCTGACAGCTTCTATCATGCCTGCATCCTCACTAACAGGGATAAAAGCTCCACTCAGACCGCCTACCGAGGAGGAAGCCATTGCTCCGCCTTTTTTCACGGCATCGTTCAGAAGGGCAAGAGCTGCAGTCGTTCCGTGAGCCCCGCAGCGCTCAAGCCCCATTGCTTCCAGAATTGCAGCAACGCTATCCCCGATTGCGGGGGTCGGAGCCAGAGAAAGGTCAAGAATCCCGAATTCGACTCCAAGTCTCCGCGAAACTTCCCGGCCTACCATTTCGCCCATGCGGGTTATTTTGAAAGCCGTCTTTTTGATGGTTTCCGAAATTTCTGTAAGATTGGGGTTTTCAAGTTCCGAGACTGCAGCATTCACAACACCCGGTCCGCTGACCCCAACATTGATAACGCACTCAGGTTCACCAATTCCATGAAAGGCTCCTGCCATAAAGGGATTATCTTCAGGGGCATTTGCAAAAACCACAAGCTTGGCGCATCCTATCCCGTCCCGCTCTGCAGTCAAATCTGCAGTCTTTTTTATTATGTCGCCCATCAGGCTAACTGCATCCATATTAATTCCAGTTTTTGTGGTGGCAACATTTACCGATGAGCAGACCTTTTCTGTGCCTGCAAGGGCTTCAGGAATAGAATTAATAAGCTTCAGATCCCCTACAGTTGCGCCTTTATGGACAAGGGCACTGAAGCCTCCTATAAAATCCACCTGTGAATCTTTTGCAGCTTCATCCATAGTTTTTGCAATGGAAACAAAATCAGGAGACCTGCAACTTTCGGCTGCTACGGCTATTGGAGTTACTGAGATCCGCTTATTAATTATTGGGATTCCGTAGAGGCTCTGGATCTCGTTCGTTGTGCGCACAAGCTCTTTGGCACGATTGGTTATTTTTTCGTAAATGTTCTCGTTAAAAACCTCAATATCAGGATGGCTGCAGTCCCTCAGGCTGATACCCATTGTTACGGTCCTGATGTCAAGATGCTCCATCCTGACCATCTGGATTGTTTCCAGGATTTCATTCGGGTTCATTAGCATGAAAAGTTACCTCTCTTTCAGATAGATTAATTTTTCAAAATCAGATCCTGTGCATAAAACGGAATGCGTCTTCATGCTGCACCTTGACCTCAACTCCAAGGCTCTTTCCCTCAGTACCCATAGCCTCCTGAAAAGCTGCAAGATCAAAATTCACCTGTGGAGCTTCTGCAAGCATAATCATGGTAAAGATACTCTGCATGATAGTCTGACTGATATCAACAATATTTACATTGAAATTTGCCATCACAGTAGTTATCCTGGCAACAATTCCTACCCGGTCGCTGCCTATAACTGTAATAATAAAACGACTTGATTCCATTTTATATCTCCTGCTGCTAGGACTTTTCTCCTGCAGACTGATGCTTAAACATTACAAATTGAGAGATTGTTCAGATTGAAAACCTGATAGCTAATAAATTAAACTACTGTTATAAAGTAAGCCGTCCTAACAGGTTATTCTTAACATAAAACTGAATTAAATTAAAGTTTAACAGTCTAAAAAGATCAAAGCAAGGTAAACTGAAGCATCTATTAAACTAGGTAATTATAAATTAATGTAAAATAAAAATGTATTAAAAAAATATAAATTGAAGTATAAATCCATAGATTTCAAATATTGTCTTCAAAACAAAATTCAATAATTTTCCTAACAGTTTCTTGAATGCTCTCTTTTCCTTTAAGTTTTATTGAATAATCGGCATATTTCTGGTATAAAATCATCCTTTCTTCAAAAAGTTCTTTCAGGCTTCTATCCCTGAGTCCTACTATGCCTCTTTTTCTTACATTGGGAAGCCTTCTAATAATGATTCTAAAGGGGGCATTCAGAAAGATGATCTTTGATATCTCTTTTAAGTGCTGCATGGCTTTTTCGGAATAAACTACACTCCCACCAGGGGAAATAACGCAACTATCCACCTGATTGAGCCTGAGAATAGCTTCTTCTTCAAACTTGATAAGAGCCAAATCTCCCTGCTTATCAATCAATGCTTGAAGAGGCATTCCGGTATTTTCCTTGATTAGGAGATCCACATCAATAAAAGTATAGCCAAGTTGCTTTGCAAGCACTCTCCCAATAGTACTCTTTCCTGCTCCTGCCATCCCAATTAGTGTTATATTCATTGCTGCACTCTTCTCAACTATAAAGAAAGAATTCGATAAAATTTGACTTAGTCATTTGACTCATTCTTATTTAAAAAATTTATTGTATATAAGAATTATTTAAAAAATTTATTGTATATAGTAAGGATTGCGCTTGATAAGTATTTTTGCTTTATATGTCTATCACCTGCGGGTCTAGCAAGGTTGACCAACTGGTTATAAAATATCTTTGATAATTGTACGCCTGCTATGTCGATATATCTGTAAAAAAGATAGCTCAATGGTATTAGTAGTAATACAGATACGATGCATGAAATTAAAATGGCTACGACATATGGAAATACTTGGTACAGGAAGAGGAATAAAGCACAGGTGAAGCTGCTTATCACCAGGAAATGTATTAGGTAGAGAGAGTAGGATATTTTCCCGAGAAAAATCAGCAACTGGGAAGAGAATATGTTTTGCAGCCATTGACTGTTCAATAAGACGTACAATATCATACCAGCGCCCAGAATGTGATAAGTTAACTTTGGCGTTTGGAAAATGCCGTTATTGAGAAAACTGTATAATGAATCGTTTGTTACAGTGCCTACAGGGTAGGATCCGATAAACAGCCCCGAAATTAGTATAATTCCCAGTACTATTTTATTACCGGTCTTAAATATCGATATCTTACTATTGAGTGTATCGGCAAGCCCCATCCCTATTATAAAGGCCAGATAATAGGAGTTGAAGAAAAATACGGCTGCGGCAAGGTAGAATGTCCAGCGAGCACGTTGCTGTCCGAACAGGAATGCCATTGCAAAAACAAGCATAGACCCATAAAATTCTATTGTCATCGTCCACAAAACCGGGTTATAGGTATCTTCGCCTGCAAAAAAAGTTCCCCATAAAGCCTGCTTAATCGCATCGGCGATATTTGGCGTAAAGATCCAGTAGCCGGCGTAGTTATTATTTCCTGAAATTGTTACAGTTTCAATATAATAATGGAATACTCCAGCTGATGCCATTAAGTACGAAAGTAATATTGCTGCCAGTACCGGAATAAACAGTCTTATATATCGACGTACTGCGCTGCTTATAATTATGTTCTTATCCTTCGTTTTAAAATATTTCTGGGTTAATACATAGCCACTAAGAATAAAGAAAATACAGACCGAAAAATTCCCAGCACCAATTAATCCAAGTGGTGTATTCGAGAAAACCTGCTCGAAATTCCCGAGATGTGATGGCATGCGATCACTGTAGATCATAGCCGGGAGAAACACTATGAAGAAGTGCATTATCATAACATTTACCGCAGCTATACCGCGCAACCCATCAAGATAGGTGATTTTCTCGGTCATATTTACCGCTCAAAGAGATTTTTATTAAAACGGTCTCCCTAAATTATATACGGTACCGTATACAAGACATGGAGTCTTATTCTTGTCTTATTTTTTTAATAGATCTTGCTCGCGAATAACGATAGCTGCAGATAAAAATAAGTCTTTCTATTTGTGCCAATTCCTGTTATAGAGAACCTAGCTTTCGAATCAGCATATTATACAAGGTAGGAGTTGTATTTTTCAAAAAAGCCAAAAATTCTGAAAAGTGGATTCCTTCGAATCCAGTTAACATCTTCAGATTTCTTTATCCTGACATATCGGTATAAACTTTAATCATTCAGGACTGTACTCTGTTCATCGCAGTTAGCTATGAACACTCCGTTGTTCAGGATACCACCTGGAACATTCATTATTCCGTCCTCTATCCAAACTCTGAAATTTTCAGAAATTAAGCAACCTTCCTCTTTTTGGAAGATTGAGGAATGTTTAAAGTAGTTTAGTTTCACAGTATCCAGGGTTTCCTCATAAAGTCCACATTCTTTGAATTTTTTGTTTATATAAACATCGAATGTACCATTATCGTGGAGGACAAAGTGGGTTGTTTTGTTGGTGTATTTTCTGGGCATAGGGATCACATTGTTTTGATAAATTAAAGCTTAAAAATTTCGTTTTTCAATTTTATGCATAGGGTTATTGCCATAGGGTTTAGCTTTTGATGCATTTATATTTTAAGTATATAATAATTTTCATTCTATATATTTTTACAACTTACAACTGCATCTACAACAAACCAACAATAAGTCATAAAAGGAGTGAGATAGACCTTTTTAAAGCCTAAAGTTTTGTTGGGGAATTTATCAAGCCCATTATAGATAAAATAGGCCTTACATGGTTAAATTGAAAAAATAGTATTTAAAAATCAAAGGGTTGAGCTCTTTGTTTGGTTAAACTTCTTTAGAGCCCAGATATATAGAGTTGAAAGGATGTTTTCCCATGTATAATATCCTGAAAGGAATAGTTTCCCAATATGTAGAGCTAAAAGGAACGGACTCTAACATATAGAGCTAGAAGAATATAGAGATAGAAGAGATCTCTCTCACCTTTTCTCTTAGACTTTACTGAAAAACCGGTCGTCTCAGACGACCGGCGAGTGTCTGGATTCAGAGATCAACTTATTTCTAGCAGTAAGTACCGAAAACGCAATTCTGGTGTTTACTCCTCCTTCTTCTCAAGGCAGATGAGCTCTTCTGCATACGGCAGTGTCTCTTTTATCCAGGTGCAGAAATCCCTCCACTCATCAAGTTTGTGGTAGCGGCGCTGAAAGTAAACATTACGGAGCTCAGCATAATTGGTTATGACCGTCCTCTTTTGCATATACGCGCTTGGTAGGTCCTGGACAAGTTCCCTGAATACGGCTTTCCGATACGCATTGTCTTCTTCACTGTCTCCTTCGCGGGATTTGTAAGCCTTGATAAGATTGTTCAGGTGCCTGATCTGGTCATTCCTGTAGTTTGTCAGCATATCAAAAGAAAAATCATGAGGAGCAAGCTCCCTGCTTGTCAGCTTGTGCATTGTAGAGGTAGAATTCTTTTCTGCGAATTTGTAGGTGTCAAACTCCTTCCACCAGTAAAGGGGAGCTGTGAGGTCAAAACAGACTGTTATGAACCTCATAAACTTGCCGTGCTCGGTTCCTGCAAGGGTCAGGCGCTGGGCCAGGTTCAGGTCATTTTCTCCTAACTTGCAGTTCCCTGCCTCATCAGGCTCGCTGCTGTCCATAAGGTGCCAGGAGTTCATGGGATTCCGCATACCAAGAATCGAATAATAAAGGTTGTATGTGCCGTGTAACTTCATTTTTATCATAAAAGCGCCTCTTAAACCCATTACTATAAACAATTTATAAACTTATTTGTTGTAAATAACTCATAAATCGACATGTAAAACCATTTATAGTTCTGTCTATGGTAATAACTAACTAACGTAAACTAACTGATATTCATATAAGCCAACTGATATTAAACAATCGGAAACTGAGTATGAAGACTAAGGAAGAGACCATTCATTCTCTTAGGGGAAATTATTTAAGAGAATCATTGCCCTTTTAACCCATGCTTTATCCTATCAGGTATAACCTTTCTGCACCTTTCGGTTACTTCTACTTGACAATAAGCGGCAAACCTTGCTCATTATCAGTTTGAGCCTGTTAAGTATGAGTCTGCTGACTTAAGTAGAGGCTGCTAACTTAAGTAAACTCATAACCTATTTAGAAGATAGCCAAAAACCTCTTCTTGAACCCAGACTATTCTTAAACTAAAAACCAAAATGAAAAAACACTAAACTAAGATGACTCCTGCAGAACCCCTTTACCTTGTAATTATGATTCTCACAGGCGCATTTACAGGCATTATCTCGGGCCTGCTGGGCGTGGGAGGAGGCTTTGTTATGACTCCTATCCAGTACTGGCTTTTGCAGGAAACCGGGTTGCAACCTGACCTAGCTATACGGGTAGCTCTCGGTACAAGCCTTTTCGTAATCCTGCTAAACTCCATAAGTGTTGCTTTAAAATATCATCAAAAGCACGCAGTCCAGTGGAAACAGGCAACGATTATGGGGATTACAGGCTCGATTTTCAGTTTTGGAGGAGCTGCTGTAGCTTCCCAGCTATCTGCTTCGACCCTGAGCACAATTTTCGGAATTGTGGTCATAATAGGAGCGCTCAGGACCTATCTAGCACCTGCGGTTCGAGAAAGTGAAATAAGCACAAATCCGGCTCTTTATATTCTTGCCGGCATTTTTATAGGTTTTTTCTCAGGGCTTCTTGGAATTGGTGGAGGAGTAATTGCACTTCCGATTATGCTTATTTTTCTGCATTTTGGAATGCGAAATGCCGTTGGAACCTCATCTGCAGTAATAATGTTTACCTCTTTTGGAGGATCAATAGGGTATATAGTCAATGGTATGGATCAGCCTGGGCTTCCTCCTTATTCTCTAGGGTATATCAATCTCATTGACTGGGTTTTGCTTGCAGTCCCAGGATTTCTTGCAGCAAGAAGAGGGGCGGAGGTTGCCCACCTGATAAACCCGGAACACCTGAAACACCTCTTTGTGCTTCTCATGATCTACGTAGGGCTAAAAATGATAGGATTTTTTTGAAAACTGAACTTCTGAAAGGAAGCTTAGGAATAAAAGTTTGAGATAAAAATTTCACTCAGGCGCTTTCGATAGCCTTTACAGGGTCGAGTTTTGCAGCTTTTCGCGCAGGGTAGATGCCCGAAATTATATTGATTATGAAAGCGAAGAAAGCCGCGTATACAAAATTAAGGGGTTCGACTTCAAGAGGCAGGGTCTGAAGCCCGAAATACATCTCTTGCGGGACCTCGATTGTGTAGCTCTGAAGTAAGATAATTGCAATGTAACCAAGAATAATACCTAGCATCAGACCAACGGTTCCAAGGATTACGGACTGGAAAAGAAAGAGAGCCATTATGCTTTTTTGAGAAGCTCCCATAGCTTTCAGGATACCGATTTCTCTGGTTCTCTGGGCTACAATGGTAATCAGGGTATTTGCTATCCCGAACCCTGCGATCCCATAGATTAATAAATAAAAGAGATTCACAAGAACCTTCTGTGTATTCAGTAGATTCAGGATTTCTGCATTTGTTTCAAGCCAGCTGATGGCATCAAGTCCTGACTCTCTTTCAATTGAACTTGCGATAATCTCAGCTTGGTAAGGGTCCGCAACTCTGACTCCGATTGTGCTTACAACCCCTGGTTTATTGAAAAAATGCTGCACCGAATCAAGCCTTGCATAAGCTGTTACCTCATCTGTCTCAGTCCCGGTATGGATAAGCCCTATAACCTTAAAAGAAGTAGTTTGTGAGCCTGGAAATACGGCATTCACGCGATCTCCAAGTTTGACCTCAAGTTTTTCTGCAAGCTTATCCCCAAGTACAATTCCGTGTCTTGTATGGACAAGCGACAGGAAGCTCCCTTCTATAGCATCCTCGCTTACTCGCATAACCGCATCTTCAGCCTCAGGTTCAACTCCCTGAAGTGAAATCCCTTCAGCATTATCCCGGTATTTCAGCGCAGCCTGACCAAGGTATTTGGGAGATACCGCTACAACTCCTTTCATTTCCGCAATTTGGGCTGAATTGTACCTGTAAAGATGAATAAATTCCTCTTCTTGATTTTGAGGATTTATAATAATATGTGCATTATTCTCAATGCTTGACTGTACGAGTTCCGTCTGAAAACCCGAAAGCATAGCCATCATTACCGTAATAACAGCTACAGCAAGGGCAACTGCCAGAATGGCAAAAGAGGTTTGCCTTCTTCTAGACAAAATCTGCCTGAAGGCGATTTTCAGTTCGTACATGTGGACAAACTCCTGTCTGGATAATCCTATCTGGATACCCTAACTGAATAAACTCTTCTAAGAATAGCTTCTAGTCTTTGATTTAACAGACTCTAATTTCAGACTTTTCAAACTTATTAGAGGCCTGAAAATTGTTCTATGCCTGAAAATTATTTTATTATTCTATAATTGTTCTTATGAAGCTGGTTATAAATCAGTTTCCAATAATCTAAGGAAACCAATACTCTAAGCAAACCGATACTCTAAGCAAACAAATCCAAAGCGCCAATTGAGATAGTTCATAGAACCACAAAAACTTGGAAAAATAGAAAAAGTAAAAGAAGGAGAAAAGATGATTAAAGAAGTTAAATCTGCACGTAGTGTGCTACTTCGCCCAGGTCTTCCTCGATTCTGAGGAGCTGATTGTATTTTGCAGTCCTTTCTCCACGGGCTGGGGCTCCGGTCTTGATCATTTCTGCACCTATAGCAACTGAGAGATCCGAGATTGTGGTGTCTTCGGTTTCGGCAGAACGGTGGCTTACTACTACGGTATAACCGTTTCTGGAAGCCATGCTTGCGGCGTCAAAAGCTTCGGAAAGTGTTCCTATCTGGTTGATCTTCAAGAGGAGTGCATTTGCAGCTCCCATATCAACGCCTTTTGAAAGCCTTTCAATATTTGTAACAAAGAGATCGTCCCCAACAATAATTGTATCCCAAAGCTCATTGGTCAGGGCTTCGAAATCTTCAAAGGCTTCCTCATAAAAGGGGTCTTCAATAGAAAGGATAGGATAGGAATGCACAAGTTCGACGTAGTAGTCTATCAGTTCAGGAGCAGAGAGTCTCTTTCCATCGATTGTATAGAATCCCTCTTCATAAAACTCGGAGGCTGCGGCATCAAGCCCAATTGTAACCTCGGAATCTGTGTAACCTGCTTCCTCAATTGCCTCGACAAGGGCATCAAGGGCTTCGGTTGATTCACTCATCTTTGGAGCATATCCTCCTTCATAGCCCACATTAGTAGAAGACCTTCCGTATTTCCTTTCCAGTAGCTTTCCAAGAACGTGGTAAATATCTGCCCCAATCTGGAGAGCTTCATAAAAAGTCTCCGCACCCTTGGGTTGAATCATGAACTCCTGGATTGCAAGTTCGTTGCCTGCGTGTTTGCCCCCGTTAAGGACATTCATTGTGGGCACAGGCAGGGTAAAGGCATTTGAGCCTCCGAAATAGCGATAAAGAGGAAGATTGAGGGAATCTGCAGCTGCTTTTGCAACAGCCATGGATACTCCAAGAATAGCATTTGCTCCGAGGTTTGATTTGTTCTCGGTCTCATCGAGCTCGATCATAATTTCATCGATTTCCCGTTGATTTCGTACATCAAGCCCAAGCAATTCCTTCTGGATTATGGTGTTTACATTCTTTACTGCGGTGAGAACTCCTTTTCCTCCATATCTGTTAGGGTCTGCATCACGCAATTCCAAGGCTTCATTCGTACCAGTGGAAGCCCCTGAAGGAACACTGGCTCTGCCAAATCCCTTTGGTGTAAACACATCAACTTCAATAGTGGGATTTCCCCTTGAATCCAGGATCTCCCGAGCATGTATCTTTTGGATTTTATATTCTCCAGAATCCTGCTGTAGACCGATATACGACATAATTTCACCCTTTTTAATCTCTGACTTATCTATACATATATTCTGTTATTTGAAACTTAACCTTAATTTGAAGTATATTTTTACTTACCGTTACATGTCCGAGTTGTATTTAATTCTTTATCTCGTTAACGTGAATTATTTTAATTAAGTTTTATGCTACTTTCTTATAAAAAACTCTAATTAACATTAAAAATTTGTATATTTAATTCCTGAATCTAGAAATTCTTTGGGTCAGATATCTAGTATTCATACCTTTTCATAAATTTAGAAGTATTACCTACGTAAATCTATAACTTAAGTAAAATCTACGTAAATCTATAACCTAAGTAAAATCTACGTAAATCTATAACCTAAGTAAAATTTACGTAAATCTATAACTTAAGTAAATCTAGAAATACTCTTTCTCAAATATTTGCAGGGAGCTTTCTTACTCTTTAATTCTTAACTCAGGCTTTCGAGTTTCAGAAATGCCTATTTTTATGTTAAGAAGCGTAAAACCCCTGAGCTAAAGACTCAGGGGTAGTTCACAAAAGCTAGCTTTAGACATTTTAACTAGGATTACAAAAACGATTTTTTTCGAAGATTTGTTAATACGAGCTTTTATACAAAATTTTCCAAAAAATGTTTTAGTAGGGTTAGATAGCTTTTTCACTTCTTAACTATTCTCAATTTATTTAAAAAAGCAATTTTATCTACATAAAATATATAAACATGAAAGTATTATTAAATTTTGATGACCGACGATTCTCCAGTTAATTTGACCGAAAAAGAGTATTCAATTATTGATATGCTCCAAAGCCTGGGACTCCCGAGGACGGAGGCCACTGCGATCGTATGTCTGAAGGACTGTAATGAACTCAGGTCCCTTCACATTGAACTTTTATCAGGGCTGAGGCAACCGGAAGTGAGTGTAGCTATGCGCCCCCTGAAAGATAGGGGCTGGGTTGACGAAAGGTCTGAAAAAAAGAATAAAGGAAAAGGCAGGCCTGTGAAGTATTATCAGTTAACAGTGCCCTTTAAAGAAATTATAGGGGTTCTTGAGGAAAAATATTTAGAAGACAGTAATGAAAAAATGGTTGCACTCAAAAGACTTCGAGAACTGGAGATATTATCACAAAATTGAGCTTGATCAAGCTTGAGAAAACTGCCAGATTATTTTGCAAGATTGTATTTTAATTCTTGCTTTTATACAAAAGCTTTTGAGCACTGATTCTGTGTCTGTTTCATCTAGATCTCATTCAAGGTCCGAAATCTGCTGAAAACTTACAGGAGCAAAGCCTTGTTCTCTATCTGTAATTCTTCTGGCAGAAATCCCTTCCAATTCGAAGACAAAAGCCTCAACTACCATAAAAACTTCGCTTTCTCCTCTCAAGCAACCGAGTTTCAGGTTGTCTCCTCTGCCCGCGCCTGCATGTAGATGGATTTTCGGCTTTCCATCCTTCAAAAAAATATTTCCTATTCCTAGAATCTCATGAGCGTCATCAAAGTCGTACCATATAGGTTCTGGAGGGGTTATGCTTTCTTTCGGGCCTGTAACAAGTTTTGCTTCTTTTAATGCACCTAGCAGCATAAAAACTGCAGATTCGATTTGTTCCAGCTCAGCAAGTTTGATCAGTTCCAGAATCAGGTCCTCACCATGATCTATCCTGACAGTAAATACTCTGCCTATTCTTCCTTTTACATACTCCATCTTTTCTCCTCACTGATCTGTTATTTTCCCGTCCATAAGCTTGATAATTCTATCAGCTTTTGAGGCCAGGTCTTCATTATGAGTAACCACAATAAAGGTCTGATTATATTGCCGGTTCAACCGCCTGAGCAGTTCATAAATCAGGTCACCTGTTTTTGTATCAAGGTTACCTGTAGGCTCGTCCCCAAGCACGATTGCAGGCGAACAGCTAAGTGCCCTTGCCACTGCAACCCTCTGGTTCTCTCCTCCTGAAAGTTCACCGGGTTTGTGATCCATCCGGTCTTCAAGTCCTACCTCTTTCAGGAGTTTTTCAGCAGTTTCTTCTGCTTCTTTTCTGTTTTTTCCTGCAATCAAGAGCGGCATTATTACATTTTCCAGAGCCGTAAAATCCGGAAGCAAGTGGTGGTATTGAAAAACAAAGCCAAGCATCCTGTTCCGCATCTCAGAGCGCTCCTTATCTGATATTTTTGTTACATCTCTGCCGTCTATAAGGAGTGTCCCAAAACTTGGGGTGTCCAGCAGACCTATCAGATGCATAAGAGTGCTTTTTCCTGAACCCGATGGTCCGACAATTGCAACAAACTCCCCTCTCTTTATTCTCAAATTTGCATTGTCGAGCGCGCGAAATTCCATCCCGTTTTTGTATACTTTTGTCAGACTTTTAAGCTCGATAATTGGGCTTTCTTCAGTCATGCTTTTCCTGTGTTTTCAAAACCATTGTAATAAAAGTAGAGGGGCTCTTGAGTAAAGAGCTTTTGGGCAGAATGCGAGGTTTTATGGAAAACTCATTTTCAGGGTAACCTCTTTTATTTATACAGGGGATTTCCTATATTTGCTTTTATCCTATTTGTTCTTATTTGTTTTTCTTTTCTCCTATTTTCTCCTAATATCTCATTTCCTCTCATTTCCTCTCCCCTTTCAGGTCTTTACTCCCCTTTACTTACGATATAAGCTGCTGTAAGAATGAAAATGCAGCCCAGAAATGTCGAGATATAAAGCGGATTTTTTAGTAGAGTAACGTCAAAAAATATTCCAGATACAGGCTCAACCAGAGCAAGAATACTTCCTGTCTGTGCCCTAATTCCCGAGATTCCTCTAAGATAAATCACAGCAGCGAACGTAACAGTTAAGCCGAAGAGAAGGAGGATATCGAAATTTTTTATGAAAACTGCAGCCGGGGTTGAGAGTGCAGGCGGCAGCATAAAGAGAAGGCTTATTCCGGTCAACCAGAAGGTTTGAGCTATTCCTGAGTAATCGTCCTTTAGATATCGAATCGTTACAATAGTCGCACCGAATGACAACCCTGACATCAACCCGAAAACAAGGCCTTTTTGAAAATCAGGGCCTGTGTCTATCAGAATTTCCCCAGGTCGAGTGATCAGTAAAACTCCTGAAATTGCGAGCAACAGAGGGAGAAAACTGTTGCTGCTTCTGTGCTCCCCAAGAATTGATGGAGCTAGCAGATTTACATATACCGGAGCCGTATAAAGCAGAAGGACAGCGACCGAGACCCCACTATACCGAATAGATGAGAAGTAACACATGCCTGTTATCGCATTCAAAAGTCCTAGGAGCAGAAGGTATCTTTTTTTCTTTTCGGGTTTGAGCTGGCTGAGTCCTCGATTGAGCAGCAAGTAAATAAAAATCATGCAGAGTCCAAAAAAGAACCTTGAGAAAAGGATAGATCCTACTGACATATCCTGAATTCTGTCCAGAAAAACTCCTATAGTGCCATAGATTATGCTGCCTGTTATAACTTCCGAATATGGCTTTAAGGATTTTTCCTGCACAGACATGGTCGAGAATTAAAAGCTTAAAGATATATATTATTTGGGCGTGGGAAAATACAGGTATTAAATGAAGCCACAGAAAACCGGGTTCAAGCAGAGTAAAGATGCTGCTTGTAATAGCGCTCACGCCTGTTATACCCTTCATAAAGCAGGCTACAATTCAATTTTAAGATTTTTTAAGGCTTAGCACTACGCGCTGCCGGCTTCCGGTCCTATAAATAGTAAGCCCTTTGAGTTCTTGTTTCCAGGCATAAATCAAAGCTTTTTTAATATCCTCCTTTCCTGCAGAATCAGGCATATTGATAGTTTTCGAAATTCCTGCATGGCAGTGCCGTTGAAATGCAGCCTGCATATCGATATGGGACTTCCAGTCAATGTCAAGCGCTGACCTGAAAAACCGCTTTTCTTCCTCGCTTACAAGTTCAGGATTTTCCACATTCTGCAAGGTACCGTATTTGTAGACATGCTCAAGAAGCCAGTTATAGTCAGCTTCAGACAGTTTTGATTTGAAATGTGCCTTGAAAAACGGATGAACGAGCATAAACTCTCTGCCTACAGTCTGGGTCCGCCTGTATACCCAGCTGAAAACAGGCTCAATTCCTGCCGAACACCCGGCAAGAATACTAATCGTGCCGGTTGGAGCGACTGCGGTTAATGTAGCATTTCTCATGGGTAATTTCCATGTAGAGTTTTCATATTCAGGGAAAGGTTCTTTTTCTATAGCAAGCTTTCTTGATTCTCTGATTGCAGCCCAGGTAACTTGTTGCATAAGTTTTTCCGAAAGCTCGAGAGCTTCCAGGGAGTCGTAAGGAAGCCCAAGCTTCAAAAGCATATCATGGAGACCCATTATCCCGAGCCCTACTTTTCGGGTCTTCTTGGTTGCAGCCTCGATCTCCGGAACTGGATATATATTCTTATCAATTGCGTTATCCAGGAAACGGATAGTTTTTCCGGTTACTTCCCTGAGAGACTCCCAGTTTATTTTTCCATCTGCAACGAAAAGAGAAAGATTTATGCTGCCCAGGTTGCAGGCTTCAAAAGGCAGAAGCGGCTCTTCTCCGCAGGGGTTTGTGGCTGAGATATCACCAAGTTCAGGCGTGAAGTTATCCCTGTTTATGCGGTCATAAAAAAGAATACCTGGCTCGCCATTTCTCCAGATCCCCTCGATAATCTCGGAAAATATGCAGCCAACAGTCAAGCCTGCTCGTCTGTTCCAGACCTTATAACCCTTACCAGCTTCAACAAGCTCCATGAAAGTATCAGGGACCATGACCGAGAGATTGAAATTGCTCAGATCTCCTTCAATATGCTTTGCCCTGATGAAAGAAAGAATATCGTTATGGGAAACTTCAAGAATTCCCATATTGGCCCCTCTGCGCCTTCCGTACTGCTTTACGATCTCAGTTGCCTCATTAAAAAGTCTCATTACGGCTATTGGGCCGCTCGCCGCGTTATCCCCACAGGAGCCGGGAGAACCTCTAGGGCAGATTTTTGAAAAATCAAACCCTGTTCCTCCCCCGGTTTTCTGGATCAGGGCAGCGATTTTAATTGAGTTAAATATCTCCTCAACCCCTTCCTCCACAGGAATCACAAAACAGGCTGCAAGCTGTCCTAATTCAGTACCTGCATTCATGAGTGTGGGTGAGCTTGGAAGGAAAAGCTTTCTAACCATGAGGTCTTTAAATTCCAGATATTCTTCCTCAGTTGTTGCAATTGCTTTTGCAACTCTCTCACAGATGTCCTTCCAATCCTTTTCCCCCTCACGCAGATATCTGGCTTTAAGGGTTTCACTGGCCAGAAAATCAAATTCTTCTTCTGTCTCCCACACAAAATCTGTTCCCCTGTGAACATTCAGTCGACATCAGTTTCTGCTAAAAGAAGTTATATCTTTATTAGACGGGCTTTTTTATCATTCTATCTGAAAACGTGATCAGAACTTATGATTCGAAAGAATAGTTCGGTTTGAAAGAGTAGCTCAGAATGAACTCACAGAGATAATAATATTATAACAAGGATATGATTAGACTAAAAATAATTGATAAGTATGTAAAAAGGTAAAGGATCGGAGAACAGGAAAAAGTAAAAAGTAAAAAAATAGATAGAAACCTAAAAGATAGGGATTACCCTGAAGTGTAAGAAGGCTCAGACCAGTTCAGCCTTTATAATTTTCACTTCATTTTTCGGGCGGTCCTGACGGTCGGTTTTCAATTTTCCGATAGAATCCACAACATCCATGCCTTCTACAACCTTCCCAAAAACAGGGTGCATTTTGTCGAGATAATTGTTATTAACAAGGTTAATAAAAAACTGACTGCCTCCTGTATTCGGGCCTGCGTTTGCCATGGAGAGAGTGCCCCTAGCATTCCGGTTATTCTTCGTGAACTCATCTGGAATCTCATAGCCTGGCCCACCCATACCTGTACCTGTTGGATCTCCTCCCTGGATCATGAAGTTGTCAATAACTCTGTGGAAAATAACCCCATCGTAAAAACCTTTCTCCACAAGTTTTGCAAAATTTCCTGCCGTAATTGGCATGTCCTCAAAAAGCTCGATTGTTATGTCACCCATATTGGTATGTAGAACTACTTTCTTTCCCTTCCATACAGCCATTGCTTTTCCTCTACCAATCTTTTAGTCTTATTTTTACGTTTACCGGTCTTTTGTCGGCGTTTTGTGCACTCTATGCTCGCTTTGCATGTAAATGCTTCGCCAGCATAATGGCGGCTCTCCAGTCCCGCAAACCTTTGAGAAAATGCTTGCTCACAAACGCAAACCTTTTGAGAAAAGGTTTGATCGAAAACCCTGGCAACGGCGTGATCACAACCCTTTTGAAAAAAGGCTTGACCGAAAACGGTGGGATTAATTTTAAGAGCCTTATCCCCAAACCCTATCGGCGTGATCAACCGGCCCAACGGTTGCGGCCCAACGGTTGCAGCCCAACGGTTACAGTACGGCAGGTTGCAGGTATTGTTTCCCATAGAGAAAGAGAGTTTAACATAAATTATTAAATTCGAAACTATAATAGAATAAATTCACAATGCATAAATAACTAGTAATAAATCATTTATTATTGAGTGGTATCTGGAGGCCGGTTATACCCTCCGTGAATACTGTACTTACCCCAAACAATATATAAGTTTTTAAGTTCCGACTATTCCCAATGCTCTCCTGAAGCCGCTCAATGCCTTTTTTATGCTCAACAGTTTCTTACGCCTTTATGCCTGATAATTTTTCTAAAAATTACTCAAATCAGGTGTCCTGCCTAGCGTTCTGCCTGGCAGCACCTGAAGGTTCTAGTGCCTGTAGCTTTCAGATATCTATTCTTAAATTCCAATAATTTCGTAGACTTTTTCAATGTCAAGGTTCTGTTCAACTACGTTTGCAAGTTCTTCGTAGGCTTCGTTTTCGGTCATGACATTTTCGGGCCTGTACGTAAGTCCTTTTTTCTCGTAGAGGTATCGCATAAGGGCATCTCTTATATTTTCATTATCAAAGAGTCCGTGCAGGTAAGTGCCTATTATCAGGCCAGTCTCATCAACTGCACCATCATCCCCGAAAATGTTTTGGCAGGTGTTGGTTATATCCAAGGAGTTGGTTACACCCATATGGATTTCATATCCTTTTATGTCCTCCCCGTCTATGGGAGCAAGTATAGGGCCGTAAGCGTTCACTTTTTTCGTGACCTGGATTGTTCTCTTTTTATATTCTCCGAACTTTGTCCCTATATCCAGAAGTCCCAGGCCTTCAAATTCGGCCTCCACTCCATTTTCAACCCCAGAATCATAAATAGTCCTGCCAAGCATCTGGTAGCCGCCGCAGATCCCGAAAATTGGGACTTCTCCCTTAAAAGCCTGTATTTTCCCAGCCATACCGCTTGCTTTAAGGTCAAGCAGGTCGTTTATCGTATTCTTTGTGCCCGGGATCATGATTGCATCCGGAGTTCCAAGGTCTCCGTCAAGATCTACGTAGCGGATTTTAGCAAGTCTTTCCAGGGGCTCGAAGTCTGTAAAGTTCGAGATCCTTGGCAGGCGGATAACTGCAATCTCTATTTCGTTTTCGCTTTTTTCGCCTTCTTTATCTCCGAGCGAGACCGAATCTTCCGAGGGGATATTAAGTTTGAAATAAGGAAGGACTCCAAGTACAGGAATTCCTGTCATTTCTTCGAGCTGCTTCAGGCCTGGCTTCAGGATTTCCAGGTCGCCTCTGAATTTATTGATTATTAATCCCTTGACATTTTTCCGTACATCCTCAGGAAGAAGCGCAATTGTGCCATAAAGGCTTGCAAAAACGCCCCCTCTCTCTATATCTCCAACAAGGATTATGGGAGCTTGCGTAAGCCTTGCAGTGCCAATATTTACAATATCCCTTTCGTAAAGGTTAATTTCGGCAGCTCCTCCAGCTCCTTCCATGACAATAATATCGTGTTCCTTGCAAAGCCTTTCAAGAGCTCCTTCAAGGACTTCATTCATTTCTGCAATGGAATCGTAATACTGGCCTGCGCTCCTGTCAGCATAAGGTTCTCCCAGCAAAATTATCTGGGAAACGCAGTCTCCTTTAGGTTTTAGAAGGACAGGATTCATATCAGCAGTTGGCTCGGTGCCAGCGGCTTTTGCCTGGATTGCCTGGGCAATTCCGATTTCTTTTCCGTCTTTTGTGATCCAGGAATTCAGACTCATGTTCTGAGCCTTGAAGGGGGCAACCCTGTATTTCCTCGACAGGATCCTGCATATGGCAGTCACGACTGAACTTTTCCCAACATGGGAGGCGGTTCCCAGGATCAAGACGCTTTTCTTTTCCATTTTTACCACACCTTCTGCTCGAACAGTTATTTTTAGCACTTACTTTTGTAATTTCAATTAATTGGCCATTGTTTTTTCCTGAGTATGCAAATCAAGTAAACTTGATTATCTTTAATATTTATCCTTTTTATACTTCAACTAAAGAATAAATACTTTCGGATTCATTGCAGGTTTTGTTTATTTCCTTTAAAAACTGGCTTGATTTTATCTTTTCTCTAAACCGGGAAAATAGTCTTTTATCCGATTACGTTTCTTTTAAATCTGGTTACATTTCTTTTAAATCTGGTTACATTTCTTTTAAATAACATCAAAACAATCTTTTTGGTAAACAAATCAGGGAAAAAGACAATGAAAGCTGTGTTTTTCTTATTTATTTTATTTATTATTTTAGCTCCTCCAGCGTTTGCAGCAGATAGCTCTCCTGCTGGAGAAGCGAATACGGCTAACATAGCCGAGCTTTATAGCAACCTCGAGTCCTTTGATGTGACTCTTTACTCCACCCAGCCTAAGGAAAACCTAAGCCTTGAAGTGTTTCTTATAAGTTCCAAAGGAACGCGTGAGAAGACACTTGACAGGCAGGAATTTTTATTCAGCAGTCTTCCAGCAAATATCAGAGTTACGAAGGTTGGTTTCTGGAAGGTCAGCAATCCTGAACGTGGAGCTTATAAGCTAAAGGCCAGGCTTCTTGAGGAGGAGCGAGTTCTCTCAGAGGCTGAATATAACTTTGCTTACGGCAGCAACTCTGCATCAAGGCTTCTTGTCAATGACCTGGTTCCTAACTCCCAGGGAATTAGTGTTGCGCTTTCTCCAAAAGAAGCCTCTCTATTTGATATCGAATATATGCTTGTAAATGGCTCGGATGTGGTTTATACAACAAAAGCTGAAAAACAATCGCTTACCAGTGTTCCAGATGTTTTTTCCGCTCCCTGGGGCACGCTTCTCGAAAATAATAAGGAATATGTAGGCAGGGTCAAGATTCAGATCTATTCTCCTGAAAGGGGGGTTATAAGCTCAACCGAGCGGTTTACTGCCAGAGACAATGCCGAGATTACCGATATCTATAAAGATGAAACCGGCGCGAGTGCAACGGTTTTCGGACGTTCCCAGGTGCCCTTTGAAGGAGATCTTGTTTTCTCTGTATATGAATTGACTGGGACTATTGGAAACAGAAATTCCGGCTTAGTAGAATCTACCCGAGTAAGAGTTCCAGTACTTTTGAACAACGACGACGAGACCGTTGAAGTTGCATGGAAACAGAAGCTTTCGGAAGGAGTTTACAGACTTGAGATCGAGCTTCTGGGAAACGATGATGATGTTATTGAGCGCAGGGAAAATATAATCGAGTCTAGTCTTTCTCCGGTTTCAAATGTGAGCCAGAAAAACAATACTGATATCGGAATAGTAACTCCAGGAGAGGACGGTGAAAATGGCATTCCTGGCTTTCTTTCAATTGCAGGAATTACAGGGTTTATTGCTGTGTCGTTTTTTTTGAGGAAAACTCGAAGGTGAATCCTGTAATTTCACTTTCGTGGTAATTTGAAGTTCGTATCCGTACGCCAATGTCAATGTATACAATACAATACAATACAATACAATACAATACAAAATAAAGTTCAAAGAAACTTTGTGCTCAAAGAACATAAAGCTCAAAGAAACGTAAAACACAAAGAGAATCTTAAAATTAAAGGTAACAGTAAAACCCTGGAAACCGAGCTGTGAACCCATGTGCTACGAACTCTTCATTTCGCTCAGGCAGATTCGGGCAAGAAAATTTCAGACAATTCTTTCAGTTGGAGCTATTGCTCTTGCCGTGATGGTACTTACCGTTTCCCAGGCGCTTATGGTTGGTTTTACGGGCGAGCTCTATAACACTACCTTAAATAAACTTCCGCATGTCTCAGTATCGCCACAGGAAGGTGAAGATTATATTTACCTTTACAGGACCCTTATTGACGAGATCGATAAAATCGAGGAGGTTTCCGAAGTTTCTCCCTTTTTTACTGGAGAAGCTTCTTTCAGGTTCAAGACAAATTCTCTTAATGTCGAGCTGAAAGGCGTTCTGCCTCTACAGGAAAATAATATCAGCGCTATTGAAGCCGATATGGTGGAAGGAGACTTCAGGGAACTTGAATATTCGCGAAACACCGTGGTAATTGGCTCGAAGCTGGCAGATAAACTTGAAGTGAAACTTGGCGACTCGGTTGATGTGTCTTTTCCTAATGCGAATCCTCTTTCCTTGAGGGTTGTCGGGATCTTTCATACCGGCTCTCCTCTGGACGAATCATTGACTTATACTTCCCTGGATACCGCTCAGAAGTTCTACAATGTTCCGGACGTAATCAACGGTCTTTCTGTCAGGCTTGAGAATTTTAACAGGGATAGAGAAGTTGCTGCCGAGATCAAAAAAACAGGCTATAAGGCAAAAGGCTGGACTGAAACCAATCCTGAAATCCTTAGGACGATTGCAATTGAAAATACATCTAATATTGTCGTGCTTGGTCTTATTGTCGTAATCGCTTCTTTTGGCGTGGTCAGCACTCTTAATCTGACAGTTATCGGCGCAACACGCCAGATAGGTATGCTCCGCGCTATGGGCGCTACAGTTTCAAGTATCCGGACAATTTTTATTCTTCAGAGCGGGATTCTCGGTCTGCTGGGTGCCCTTGTCGGTACTCTAACAGGTGTTATAATAGCGCTGGCAATAGGCCAGTATGAAATGCCAGCTGCTTCCTCAGAACTTTACGGCGGCATTACAACCATTCCCATCATAATCAGGGTTGGAGATATTTTGTTCACTATTGTTGCGGTTTTTCTTTTGAATCTAATTGCTGGAATTTATCCTGCCCAGCAGGCAGCTAAACTTGATCCTGTAAAAGCTATAAGTTCGAGATGAATCTATTAAATCACTATTTATTAAATCATGATTAGTAAAGGCAGTAAAATAATTCGACAAATAACTCAGCCAGTAGCTCAATCAATGACTCAATAAAGAGCTTAGTCAATAATTCAGTTAGTAGCTCAATCAATGACTCAATAAAGAGCTCAGTCAATGATTCAGTTAGTAGCTCAATCATAACTCAGTCATAATTCAGTCAATAATTCAGTTAGTAACTCAACCAATGACTCATTTAATGCTCAATCAATAGCTTGGATAATGATTCAATGCATAACTCGACAAATAACTCGGATGATAATTCAATCAAGAGTTTGCCCAGAAACTTAATAATTAATTCTATTGGACTGGAGTTTATCCCAATCCCTGCCGGGGAGTTTGATATGGGCTCTCCAATACATGAAAAGCGCAGAAAACTCTGGGAAAGTCCTGTGCATAGGGTAACGATCAAAAAACCTTTTTACCTTGGCAGATATCCGGTTACACAGGAGCAGTGGCAGAAAGTCATGGGGAATAACCCTTCGTATTTCAAGGGTGAAAAACACCCGGTTGAAAATATTTCTTGGGTTGAGATTCAGACTTTTTTCCAGAAACTCAATTCACTGGAAGAAACCAATGGAAATAACTGTTTCTACCGTCTCTCTACGGAAGCCGAATGGGAATATTCAGCCAGGGCAGGGACTACAACTGCTTATTTTTTTGGGGACGATGAATCGAAACTTAAAGAATATGCCTGGTTTCTGGGAAATTCTGGATTTGAAACCCATCCGGTCGGCCTGAAAAAGCCAAACCTCTGGGGGCTTTACGATATCTATGGGAATGTAGGAGAGTGGGTGCAGGACGAGTACCATATTTGTTACAAAGGCGCCCCGACAGATGGCGGAGCCTGGGAAAACCTTTTCCCAAGTATATCTACTCCAGTGCGGATAAGAAGAGGCGGGGGCTGGAATGGAAATGCAGGCTGCTGCCGGTCGGCGGAAAGACTTTTTGCGGCCCAGGATAAAAAGTTAAACGGCCTTGGGTTCAGGGTGGTCAGGGAGATGTAATCCGGAACAACACTGGAACTTAGATAGTGCTGGTATCATCGTCCATTTTCTGGATAAGCATTTTTTCATTAAGTTACCTGAATGTCCGGATTTATGTCCTTCAGTTAGATTAATACAGTTAGACTAATACGTATTAAAAAATTTTAATAATTATGGATAAACTTATTCTCATTCTTTTTCAACTTTTGCACTTTCCCTCTAAATAGTCTACCCGGCTATAAAATACTAAAGGCGCTTAAAAATAATTGTTTACATTAAAGTTTTTAACGCCGATCAATATCTATCCGAGTTCAAAAATTAATTCTAGGTAATTATATATCTTTTTTAGCTGATGTTTACGTGCAAAAACATAGCGAACAAGAGCGAACAAAAACCTTGTGCAGGAATTCTCATCAATTGATCACTGTATGAGAATTCTATTTTCCTATTTTGGCTAATTTAATACGAATTTAATGCTTTGATAAATTTCTTTATATTTATGTACAAGATCTCAATAATCTTTCTTACATTTTTTATAAATTAATATTATACACAATTTATTCGTATACACAATTTATTTGTATACAGAATTCATTCGTATATAGAAAAAATTATAATGTATTATCGTTTTCTGTCAGCTCTAAAAAGGTAATTATAGAAATGACAATGTTAAGCTGATGCTTATGTCTTCTGAGCTAAGACTTAGGGACTTCACAATTCTATTATTTTTTTCTGGACGCAATATAAGTAACCTTATTTTTAAAGCCACAAGTTAAGTTCTCTATACTTATTTTCCTATAGCCTGCTTATTTTTCTATAGCCTGCTTATTTTTCTATAGCCTTTTTATAATGAGACTTATATGATACAAATCCATAACGTATATTAATTATAGTTTTCAATTGTTCTGGAAGAATAAATCACCTTTCAGACAGGCATAAAAACTGTAAAGCCAAAGGTTTTTAAGTAGATATTAATTAATTCTTGAAAAATCCAGCTGGAGAAGTCGTATCATGCAGGAAAAAATAAAAGAAATTGCAGCTCGAGTTCGTGAACTGCGTGAACTATCGGATCTTACGGTCAAAGACATGGCAGAATATCTGCATATATCCGATGAAACTTATGAGAATTACGAAAATGGAACTGAGGATATTCCGGCAAGTGTACTTTTTGAAATTGCGCAGAAGTTACGCGTAGACATGGCTATCCTCCTGACAGGAGAAGAGCCGCGCATGAATATATTTACAGTTACAAGGGACGGAAATGGAGTTAGTGTTGAAAGGAGGAAGCAGTACAGGTACCAGAACCTGGCTGAAAAATTCATACACAAAAAAGCTGAATTTTTTATAGTTTCAGTTGAGCCCAAACCTAATGGGAATAAGTCTGAGACAAACTCCCACCCAGGGCAGGAATTTAACTATGTGCTGGAAGGAAGTCTGAAAGTCTATATTCACAATAATGAGATTGTTCTGAATAAAGGAGATTCCATTTATTTTGACTCTACTTACGAACACGCAATGGAAGCTCTGGAAGGAAAGCCAGCCAAATTTTTGGCAGCTATAATATAATTCCTTAATGCAGAAGCGCAAGAAAGTGAAATCTTTAGTTTGATGTATTATGATTAAACTTAGCTCAATATAATAAATCGGATTTAATGTAATTTGAGTTAACGTAATTTGATCTCAAATCCGGTAAAACCCGATATCCGGGGTAAAATCTCGAAAGCTTTGAAAACTTTTAATTTAAACCAGGCTCTGAAGCCTTCAAAAATATAGAAAATATAAAAATACGTAGATAAAACGGGTGTCCAGAATGACTTCCTTGCTCAACCAATTTGTTTTTAAAACTGATTTTGAATCCTACGAAGATTTTGAAGAAAATTTCAAAATTCTTGTTCCTGAAAACTTCAACTTTGCCTATGATGTAGTCGATGCCTATGCAAGGGACTCTCCTGAAAAACTTGCAATGATCTGGTGTAACGATAACGGGGAAGAGAGAATCTTTACTTTCAAAGACCTGAAGTATTACAGTGACAAAGCTGCAAATTTCTTCTCAAAGCATGGGATAGGTAAAGGTGACTATGTAATGCTCACCTTAAAGAGCCGGTATGAGTTCTGGTACTGTATCCTTGCACTGCATAAATTAGGAGCTATTGCTATACCTGCAACCCACATGCTCAAGACACGGGACATTGTATACCGGATCGAAAAAGCCGGATTGAAAATGATTGTCTGTATATCGGAAGATGGAGTTCCCGAACAGGTGGATGAAGCCCATTCCGAATGCGGGGATGTGCCGCTCAAGAAAGCAGTTGTTGGAGGAGAAGTTAAGGATGGCTGGATTAATTTTAGGAATGAGCTTGAAGAAGCTTCCCCCGATTTTGAACGTCCTTCTGGCGAAGCTGCTACAAAAAATAGCGATATTTCCCTCGTATATTTCTCTTCAGGGACTGCTGGTTTTCCGAAAATGGTGGAACACGACTTTACCTATCCTCTCGGCCATATTCTTACCGCAAAATACTGGCAGAACGTAGAAAATAACGGGCTGCATTATACGGTTGCAGATAGCGGCTGGGGAAAGTGTGTATGGGGAAAACTCTATGGGCAGTGGATAGCCGGATGTGCGGTTTTTGTCTACGACTACGACCGGTTTGAAGCCAAAAATATGCTTGAAAAAGCCACTAAATACGGAGTTACAACCTTCTGTGCCCCGCCAACGATCTACAGGTTCCTGATTAAGGAAGATCTCTCTAAGTACAATTTCGGTAACGTGAAATATGCGGTAGTTGCAGGTGAACCCCTTAACCCTGAGGTATATAACCGATTCCTAGAATTCACTGGAATAAAGCTTATGGAAGGTTTCGGACAGACTGAAACCGTTGTAACTATCGGGACATATCCTTGGATGGAACCAAAGCCTGGATCTATCGGAAAGCCTTCTCCTGGCTTTAAAATTGAATTGATGGATAAAGACGGCAGGCTCTGTGAGGTCGGGGAAGAAGGAGAGATCGTAATTAACACAAAGGATGGAAAGCCTGTTGGGCTCTTTGCTCACTACGGGAAGGATCCTGAGAAGACTAAGGAAACCTGGCACGACGGCTATTATCACACAGGTGATATGGCCTGGATGGATGAAGACGGCTACTTATGGTTTGTGGGGAGAGCTGATGATATTATAAAGACCTCAGGATATAAAGTTGGACCTTTTGAGGTGGAAAGTGCCCTTATCCAGCACCCTGCAGTGCTTGAATGTGCAATTACAGGAGCTCCTGACCCTGTAAGAGGACAGGTTATCAAGGCGACCATTGTGCTCACAAAAGAGTGCACGCCTGGTGAAGAACTTAAAAAAGAGCTTCAGGAACATGTAAAAAGAGTCACTGCTCCCTACAAGTACCCGCGCATTATAGAGTTTGTTGACGATCTTCCAAAGACCATTAGTGGAAAAATCCGCAGGGTCGAGATCCGGGATAAAGACCAGAGTTAAGTCCGAAAAATAACCTAAAAACGCTCCTAAAAACTCGGGTTCGATCAAAAAGCAAACATGATGTGATTTGATCCAAAGAGCAATAAATTTAGGGTCAAATCAAAAAGGGAAAAGAAAGGAAAGAAATAAGTACCTTAAACATCTGAAAAGTTTGCTTTGAGCAGATCATGCTCTGGTTTCATTTTTAGCGTTATCTAAGTGTTACCGCCAATGCTCGGCATGTAACAGATTATATAATTTACATTGTGAAATATATTATATAGTATTAAATTACGATTTAGAGTGTAAAGTACATGGACAACTGAAGGCAACTGAATGATAAGCAAAATGAGGATCTCATATGTCAAAAAATGATAAAAAAGAACCATATCCTGTTATTAATACTCTGGAGTGTAAGGCCTGTGGGCGCTGTCTTCTTGCCTGCCCCAAAGATGTGCTTTTCATGAGTGAAAACCTGAATGCTCGAGGCTACAATTATGTGGAATACAAAGGAGAGGGCTGCTCAGGCTGTGCAAGCTGTTATTATACATGCCCTGAACCACTTGCAATCGAGATTCATATTCCTTTGAAAGCTGAGGAAGCAAGGTAAGGCAGGAAAGGAGGAAAATTATGGCAACACAACTCATAAAAGGCAATTCTGCAGTAATCGTTGGTGCACTTTATGCCGGGTGTGACTGTTTCTTTGGATATCCGATAACTCCGGCAAGTGAGATTCTGCATGATGCATCCAAATATTTCCCGAAAATCGGAAGAAAATTCGTCCAGGCCGAGTCCGAAGAGTCGGCGATTAATATGGTCTATGGAGGAGCCTCGGCAGGGCATAGGGTCATGACATCCTCTTCAGGCCCTGGAATCAGCTTGATGCAGGAAGGACTCTCCTACCTTGCTGGCGCCGAACTTCCTTGCGTGCTTGTAAATGTTATGCGAGCAGGTCCAGGCCTTGGAAATATAGGACCTGAGCAGGCTGACTATAACCAGGTAGTAAAGGGCGGAGGGCATGGGAATTATAAAAACATCGTACTTGCCCCGAATTCAGTGCAGGAAATGTGCGACTTTACCATAAAAGCTTTTGAGCTTGCTTTCAAGTACAGGAACCCTGCTGTAGTGCTCGCGGACGGTGTGCTCGGACAGATGATCGAGTCGCTTGAATTCCCAAAGCAGGCGCTGGTCCCTGAGATCGATATTACCTGGGCAGTCAACGGTACAGCCGAAACCAGGCCTAACCTAGTGACCTCTATCTTTCTGGACTTTAATGAGCTTGGAAAGTTCAATGAAAAACTGCAGGCAAAATACAAGCTAGTAAAACAGAATGAAGTTGATTACGAGGAGTACCTGACTGATGATGCTTCAATTATCCTTGTTTCTTACGGGATCAGCAGCCGTATCTGCAGGTCAGCCGTAGACCTTGCCAGGCAGGAAGGTATCAAAGTCGGGCTTTTCAGGCCGAAAACTCTCTTCCCGTTCCCTGAGGAGCAGTTGAAAGCCCTGGCAGACAGAGGGTGCTCCTTTATTTCCGTGGAAATGAGCAATGGACAGATGGTAGATGATGTCAGGCTTGCAATCAACTGCTCACAGCCTGTAGAGCTTGTAAATCGTATGGGAGGGAATCTAATTACCCTTGACCAGATTATGGACAAAATCAGGAAAATTGCAGGGGAGGCATGAAAATGGCAGCAGAGATCATTAATGGAGAAAAAGTAATAGGAAGGCCAAAAGCCCTGTATGCGGACTACCCTCGCAAAGGAGGGGCAGCCACAACAGCTACTCATTACTGCCCTGGCTGCGGGCATGGGGTTCTGCACAAGCTTATTGCTGAGGCAATTGATGACCTGGGAATCCAAGACAGGACCGTTATGATCAGCCCTGTGGGTTGTGCGGTCTTTGCTTACTATTATTTTGATGCAGGTAATATCCAGGTTGCACACGGGCGTGCCCCTGCTGTAGGAACAGGAGTTTCAAGGGCCGAAGAAAATGCTGTGGTTATTTCCTACCAGGGAGATGGAGACCTTGCTTCCATAGGTCTGAACGAGACACTCCAAGCTGCAAACAGGGGTGAAAAGCTTGCAGTCTTTTTCGTGAACAATACCGTTTACGGAATGACAGGCGGACAGATGGCGCCTACAACCCTTGTGGGTGAAAAGACCACGACATGTCCAGAGGGCCGAGACCCCCACTTTGCAGGTTATCCTCTCCATATATGCGAATTACTGGACAACCTTAAGGCTCCGGTTTTTATTGAAAGGGTTTCAGTCTCGGATATTTCCCACATAAGAAAAGCCAGAAGAGCCGTGCGGAAAGCACTTGAAATTCAGCGCGATGGAAAAGGGTATGCTTTTGTTGAAGTCCTTGCAGCCTGCCCAACTAACCTCAAGATGAATGCAGAACAAGCGATCAATTTCATAAATGAGGAAATGGAAAAGGAATTCCCCCTTAAGAACTTCAGGGATAAATCCGAAGAGGTCGAACCACTAAACCGTGGAGTGAGTGACTTTACAACTGAAACTCTTGAGCAGCTTTATGGTATTGAGGCCGATGCCGAGGAAAAACCTTCAAGAAAGGGTTTTGCCCCAATCCAGACCAAGATTGCAGGTTTCGGAGGGCAAGGCGTCCTCAGCATGGGTATCATCCTTGCTCAGGCTGGGGTGAAAGCAAACCTTAATGCATCCTGGTTCCCCTCCTATGGCCCAGAACAAAGAGGAGGTACCTCGAACTGTTCGGTCGTGATTTCAGGTCAGCCTATAGGCTCTCCTACGGTCTACACCCCGGATATCCTGGTGGCTATGAACCGTCCCTCCCTTGAAAGGTTTGAAGGGGCAGTCCGAGAAGGAGGTCTTATCCTCTACGATTCATCTATTGGCGAAGCCAAAACACCTACGAATGTAAAAACCGTGGCAGTCCCTGCAACCGAGAAAGCCAAGGAAGCCGGTTCTGAGAAAGCCGCGAATTCTTTCATGCTTGGAGTCCTGGTTGGTCTTAACGCAACTGGCTTAGAAGAGGAAGTCTTTAAGAAAGCTCTTGCCGAAAACTTCGCAGGGAAGCCCAAAGTCATAGAGTTTAACCAGATGGTTCTCGAAGCCGGAGCCCAGTGGGCAAGAGAAAACATTAAGATCTGAGGACTTTAAGGTTTGAAGACTCAGGCTTGAGAAGACTTAGTTTGCGAGTTAGAGATCTGAAAGTCGAGATTGAAATTTGAAATTCAAATTTGGAGTTTGAGGAAAACTGAATTTCAAAAGGAAATAAATTATGTAAAAAGCAGGTAGGGAAAAGTTCTCTCTACCTACAGTACTTTTTTTCAGTAATTCTCAAGTAGTTTTAAGCAATCTTCAGCTAATTTGCCTTTTTCTATGGTTAACTGTCCCATTTATTGTTTTTCTGATTATCCTGCGCAGAAAAGTGTTCTGGAGAAAACTGGAGAAAAATAAATTTCTGAAAAACCATATTGAGAGACATACTTTATCACAAAATAAATGTTGAGGCATAAAGCTCTACAGGCTGTGAGCAGTTGATTGCAAGCCAGGATATATGTGAATCTGGAGCTGTGTGAATCTGGAACCAATCATAAGCTTTATTAAAGCTGAGTACATTCTAAGGAAAAGAGAGGTTATTATAAATTGCTTTTAAAAGTATTTGCAGAAAGTGCAGAAAACTATCACTCATTTAAAAGCAGTTTATTTGACTAGGAGTAGATGGATGGTAGGAATACGAGTCCCTATTCTCGAATCCCACCTGCGATCCAACCCAAAGATTAAGAGGAAACCCTATTACTCTTAATCCCAATCCAAAAGTAGATGGTAGGAATTTCGAGTCCCTATTCTCGAATCCTACCTGCGATCCAACCCAAAGATTAAGAGGAAACCCTATTACTCTTAATCTGCAAGCACTTATACGTACTTAGACGTATATATCATAGTCGACCTAAAAAATAGCTTATAGTTTAAATTTTTAAATCTATGTTACATTCATTTTACAACAAAACTTTGGTTACCATTAAAATATTTAATCAAAATATAAAGTTTAAAAATATAAAATACGACAATTATATTAGGAACTTATTTTTCGAAAAACTCTGAAAATTAAGAGTATAATGTTCAGAAGTTAAAGAGCAGATAACAAGGGACTTTTTCAGAATTAGGAAAATTAATTAACTTTGATTTACCGTTTAAAAGTAGTTTAAAAGTAGTTTAAAAGTAGTTTAAAAGTAACTTATTAGTCTAGAAGTAGATGGTAGGAATTTCGAGTCCCTATTCTCGAATCCTACCTGCGATCCAACCCAAAGATTAAGAGGAAACCCTATTACTCTTAATCTATACCCTTATAGTGGTCTGGGGATATATATCATAACCGACCTAAAAAGTCTGCTCCCATCCAAAGTTTTAATATTACGCAATAATTTTCCTTTTCTGAAATTATAATGCTATTGAAAATTCTGGAACTAACAAATAAGAAAATCTTATCATGGTAGAGAAAATAGATTTTAGTTTCAGAAATAATTCAGGAACTTTACGAATTTACTCAAATTCCATATCACTGTGAGCGCAGAATAACTAAAACAAGGTGGAGTAACATTGAAATGCCAGCAGTCCAAAATTCCAGTTTTCCAACTATAGAATTTATACGACCACTTTTATAAACTAGCCCGTTTTGGTAAGTTAAAAGAGGATTTTTCTTGTACGTAGATCAGCCTTTTTGAGGAGTAAACTTCGCGAGAAACTCGGAAAGCATTATCATAAGAGGAATGATAGGAATCCTGGCCCATTCGTGGATTCCTATCGATTATTCCCAACCCCGTGAGATTGAGAGAAAAACTTAATAACTCTCAACCCGCACTCTGTTATAGTATTTTGTGATATATATCATAACCCTTTTAAAAAATAGTTTCTGAATGAATTTACTAAATAGATGTATGTTTTTTTGCTCGTTGAAAATTTCAACTCAGTAAAAATATAACTTAACAATATACTTCAACTTAAGTTGTAATCTCACAATAATAAGGCAAAAGCTGTAGTTCCGACAGTAGGGGATTAAAAAGGAAAGGATTATTCTGCCCCTTTCAATATTACGATCCCTCCTAATAAGTCTTCAAATGAGTTTTCAAATAAGATAAGATCTTAGCGGCGGAAAGCCATTGAAACTTACAGAACTGTAGCTTTGGGTATAGGCGCCTGTCGTAAAAATGTATACACGGTTCCCCTCCCGCATTGTGTGAGGGAAAGAGTATTTGTGATTTTCATAGAGAATATCCATACTGTCACAGGTCGGACCTGCCAGGATTACTTCTTCAGCACAACCTTTTTTATCACAGAAAATGGGATATTTTATGCACTCATCGAGAGTTTCTATAAGACCCCCGAATTTGCCGATATCAAGGTAGACCCATTTATATTGATTAAATCTGGCTTTTTTAGAGATCATCACAACTTCGCTTACGATTACCCCTGCGTCTGCAACTAGAGAACGTCCAGGTTCTATAATAATCTCAGGCAGCTCCTCCCCGAAGTCCTCATGCAAAAAGCGACGAATTTCCCGTGCATAGGTCTCAAGATTATGAGCCTGGGACTGATATTTTGCAGGAAACCCTCCTCCAAGGTTGATCATCTTCAGATGTATGCCCTTTTCAGCGGCTGCCTCAAAAAGGTACTTGCATTTGGAAATAGCATTGTCCCACTGACCAATGTCTCTTTGCTGGGAGCCAACATGAAAAGAGAGCCCATAAGGCTCTAGTCCGAGCTTTTCAGCCTTAAGGATAAGCTTATGTATTAGGTCAGGATGCGAACCAAACTTTCTTGAGAGGGGCCAGTCAGCGCCATCACTTTCAGTTAGGACACGGAAAAACACTCTTGAGCCAGGGGCTTTTCTTGCTAGCTTTTTTAAATCGCTTTCTGAGTCCGTAACATAAAGCCTCACACCCTTCTCATATGCGTACATTATGTCCTTCTCTTTTTTGATAGTATTGCCGTAACTTATCCTTTCAGGTTCTACCCCAAGTCTGAGAAGCTGATCAAGCTCGTAAATTGTTGCTATATCAAAATTCGAGCCTTTATTCTTCAGGGCAAGTACAACCTCATCCATGGGGTTAGCCTTTACAGCATAGTGAATTTTTGCAAAGGGCATGTGCTCTACCAGTTCTTCATAGCTTTGCTCTATTTTTTGTAGATCAACGATTAAAAATGGGGTTTCTTTATCCCGGGAGAATTTTTTAATTCGATTAAAGTCGTTTCTTAAAACAAAATCCTCCAGCGGAAATTCGTAGCGCTCTTTTCTCATATCTACTCCTTTCTAATGTTAAAACAGATTCATAACTGATTCATAACTGACTCATAACTGATTCATAACTGATTCATAACTGATTCATAATCGAACTTATGCAAATACTAGTTGATATTTTTTACCATGTTAGTAATCTGTAATGATTATTAAGTTTATAGTCAATTATTTTCATAATACGTGAAATAAAGCGATTCAAATAGGATTTAACATATATAAAACTAATTATTGGTGAATATTAAGATTCAAAACTAATTTAAATCTGCAAATATCTATTATAAATAAACATATTGTAGAAAAAAGCTTAATCCAATCATTTTTTTGAATTAAAGGCATTAATAATCCTTTTTATATCTACAGAGATACGAGAAATCGTAAGTCTCGTTAAAATCAGTATGAGTGTTTTTCTACCCAAAAAACTAATATTAAGAACTTAAATTGGAATAGAGGTAGGATTAAACAATTAAAGGATTAAAAAAACCATTTTTCACAATATTTTCAATATATAACCTATTTCAAGTCGTCTTCTTAGATGGCTAAAACTGAGATTTCAGAAATATTTATAGATGTAACTAGCAAGCGGTCTTTCTAGTTCTGAGTAGCGTTATCAGTATTCCGATTCCTGTAAGCACAAAACCGTAAGTTATGACTTCCAAACTTAGCCGAGAAAAAAGAAATATAATAGAGAGGATTCCAAGAAATGGAGGCAAGGGAAAACGGCCAATATTCAGAGGAACCTTAAAAGAACGATTTCTCTCAGGGTCAGTATAACGGAGCTTTATCAGGGAAAGATTGACCATAAAAAAGACAATAAAAATCATAAAATTAGCAATGTTTGCCACGATTGTAATATCTCTGAAAGGAACAAACAAAATCGAGAGACAGGCAATGCCGAGAATTGCAACCCATGGAGTATGGTAAGTACGGTGTACCCGTGAGAGACTTTTCGGAAGCGACCCTGAATATGCCATGCCGTAAACGATCCTTGACCCACCGAGCATAACCACCAGTACGGTGTTCATCGTGGAAAAAAGGGCTATCCAGGACACGAGGGTGAAGGCATCATTCCCTAGGGAAACTTCCGCAACATCGGCAATTGGAGCCTCTGAAATTCCAAGGACTCGAAAGTCAAGCACACTTACGACAGTTACTGCTGCACATATGTACAGGAAAACCGTAAAAAATATGGCAATAAGCAAGGCTTTTGGAGTTGTTTTTTCTGCTTCTTTCGTTTCCTGGGATAACCGCACAATATCTTCAAAGCCAAGAAATGCGAAAAAAACCAGAGTCGAGGCTTCAAATATTCCTGACAGGTCTGGAAATTCAAGATAATTTACTGTTCCAAGATAAGGGAGACCTGAGTAAATAACAATTAAAAGCCCGGAAACTTCTATTAGACTTATTAGAATGGCCAGCCGTGCTGATTCCTTTATTCCGTAAACTATGATAAGGCTCAGAAAAACGAACAGGCCAATTGTCCCTGTTAAATATCCACTTCCAAAAAGAGTGCTAAAATACCTGCCAAACCCAAGCGCAACCGCAGAACTCGTTATTACCACAAAATATATGACAAGCAGCCCCACAAATAGGCCAACACGTTCTCCAAAAGCTCTTTTTACAAACTCGTACTCTGCGCCTGCCCTTGGATACATGGAAGCAAGTTCCATATAACTCAGGGCAGAGAGTGCGGCAGTAGCCCCGGCAAACAGGAAAGAAAACCAGACCATGTTGCCTGCAATCCCTGCAGCTTTTCCCATAAGCACGTAAATTCCGGCCCCGAGAATATTTCCAATCCCTATCAGAGTAATCTCAAGCAAATTCAGTTCATTTTTTAGTTCTGATCCCTCTTTCATAAGAAATCCCAGCGCCTAAAACTTGAAATTCAGGACAACATGATAATCTAAAAACTTGACAGACCTGTTGGAAAGACTATTTCCTGAAAGCCTATAATCAAGTCTCCATTACCCTTCTCCCCAAACTACCCTTTTATAGAATGCTCTAATTCCAATAAAAGGCTTAGTTTCCTGAAAAAAGTTTAAGCTCAGGCATTATGTCTGTAGAGAGTCTGAATAAATTGTAATCCTAATCTTCAGGAATTTATGCAATTATTCATCAGAAATTTGTCAAATCTGCATAAATAGAACATAAAATAAAAATCAGGAGTTTTCGGTCTGCCTATATAAGCGCTGTAAATGGCTGCCAAAAAAGGCTGGTAAGGTCTCCTGGCTGGGTAACCGCGCTTTACGGGTCCGAAGGAGCCTTATATGTACACTAAAACGGGTTTTCTAGATCTAAAGAAAAGCTTTTCAGGTTATGTTTTCATTTTCTGTGAAAGCTCCCTGCCAATCTCTTCAACCTTTATTAAATCTTCTTTTCTTGGTTTGCCCTTTACCTGAAGCGTCCCCACAACTTCCATCTTCGAAGGAACTAGAATTTCTCCTGCCTGCTTTAGAGCTCCTCCGCCCCAGCCGAAGGATCCGAGTATAACCCCATACTTTGCAGGTGGATTAAGTGCTTTTACAAGGTAAGTGCCGTAAACGGCAAGAGGGTGCATGCCTGCAAGGACTGTGGGAGCCCCGAGGATAATAGCACGGGAATCAACCAGTTCCCTTGCGATATCTCCTGTATCCGAGACTGCAAGGTCATACATCCTGACATCTATACCTTCTTTCATCAGCACTTCGGCAATAGTCCTGACCATAAGTTGTGTGGAACCCCACATACTCACATAGACAATAAGGGCTTTATTTTCGGTCTCTCCTGCAGTCCACTTCGCATAGGGTTCAAGTATCCGCTTTGGATTTTTATAGACAGGTCCATGACTCGGGGCAAGAATTTCGATATCAAGATCCTTTATTTTTTCAAGAGCCTTTGCCCCCATTTTTCCAAAAGGCATCATAATTTCCCCATAATAACGTTTTGCAAGAGGAACTAAGTCTTCCAGATCCTCGTCATAAACACCCTGGGCTGTGTGAGACCCAAAGAAATCACATGGGAAAAGTACCCTATCTTCAGGCAGGTATGTGAACATGGTTTCAGGCCAGTGAAGCCAGGGAGCTTCGATAAAGCGCAGAGTTTTCCCTCCCAAGTCAAGAGTATCGCCTTCGGCAACCACTTTAATCCTGCTCTCGGGCAGTTCGTGGTAGAGGCTTGCCATTTTCACACCTCTCTCCGTCGTAACAAGCACCGAGCTAGAAGCCCTATCCATAATATAACGAATTGCACTTGCATGGTCGGGCTCGGCATGATTCATTATCAAGTAATCCAGATTTTCCAGGCTGGAAACTAGATTTATTTTCTCTTCAAACTCCTTTTCGAAACCAGGATTTACGGTATCTATAAGGGCTGTTTTTTCCTCTCCTTTCACAAGGTAAGCGTTATAGCTTGTCCCCTGAGGCAGCGGAATCAAAGCATCAAACATTCTGCGGTTCCAGTCTTTTATCCCAACCCAGAATACATTTCTGACAATTTCAGGAATACTGTAAATCTCCATATTTTCCCTCCATTTTCCCCGATGCAGTAATTTTGCTTGAAATAAAAAGCAGATAAATCTCTGTCTGCTTCTGCCAATTCGGTAACTGGATTTATTTAATACCTAATATTGCATTCTTCCGATATATTTATTAGGCAGAACCCTTTACTGACAAAATCTTAACCTTAACTGATGTCTAAACTCAATCAGCAAAAGACAACTGTGGGGAAAACACACATGCAATTATTCTGTCATTTTTAGTTATTCTTAAAATCGACAAGAGAAAGCTTTATATAGGCAGCAATAAGTTATCTATTTCCGATCAGGCTTCTAGCAGGCAGAAATTGACAAAAACATGGGTAGTGTGGTTACCCTGAGCCTGAAAAATATTCGAGTTTGAAATAAAGTATTAAAACTCCGAATATGCGGTAAAAAGAAGGGACAATTATGAAAACATCTTCTATAGAATTGAATCCTAATAAATTGGTTCAGTATCTCAATAAACCAGCAAGCGAATTCACCAAAGAGGATATTATAAAGTTTATCAAAGAGTACGGCATCAGGATGCTTAATTTCCGCTATATTGGCGGAGACGGCAGGCTCAAAGCCCTCAATTTTATCATAAGGAGTGAGGAACATCTTGATACAGTGCTCTCCACAGGAGAAAGAGTTGATGGATCCAGCCTTTTCAGATATATTGAGGCTGATTCAAGTGATCTCTATGTCGTGCCTAAATATCGTACTGCTTTTGTAAATCCATTTGAAAAGATCCCGACTCTTGACTTACTCTGCTCATACTTTGACAAGGATGGAAATCCCCTTGCAAGCGCTCCCGAGAATATCATGAAAAAGGCTCATACTGCCCTTAAGGAGAAGACTGGGTATGAGTTAAATGCAATGGCCGAACTTGAGTATTATATCATTTGCGACAAAGCTCAGATTGGCATTGACTTTGAGGCTGTTGACCAGAGAGGGTATCATGAAGCAGGTCCCTTCACAAAATTTGAGCAGCTCAGGAAAGATACCATGCTCGCTATTGCCGAAGCAGGCGGATTTATAAAATATGGGCATTCTGAAGTCGGAAACTTTACTGACGATGCACACTACTATGAACAGAACGAGATTGAATTCGATGTCACAAATGTTGAGGACGCTGCTGACCGTCTGCTCATTGGAAAGTGGATGCTCAGAATGATTGCATCCCAATATGGGGTGACTGTTAGTTATGCCCCGAAGATTACCGTCGGAAAGGCAGGCAGTGGATTACATATCCACATGAAGCTCATGAAAGATGGAAAGACAGCGACCGTCGAAAATGGAGGGGAATTGAGTGATGCTGCAAAGAAAGCAATCGTCGGCTGCCTGGACATTGCCCCAGCAATTACTGCTTTTGGGAACACGATTCCTACATCCTACCTGCGCCTTGTCCCTCACCAGGAAGCTCCAACAAATATCTGCTGGGGAGATAGGAATCGCTCAGCCCTTATTCGTGTGCCTCTTGGCTGGTCTGGGGACGCGAGTAAAATGATTACAATCGCAAACCCAAACTATTCTGAAGATCTCAAGGATTATTATGGCAAGCAGACCTATGAATTTCGGGCTGCAGACGGCTCTGCTGACGTCTATCTCCTCCTTGCCGGACTTTGTGTTGGTACCCGCCACGGGCTCGAAATGAATGAAGCTCTCGATCTTTCTAAGAAACTTTATATTAGTGTAAACATCTTCAAGGACGAACACAAAGATAGACTTGCCGAACTCGAACATTTACCTGCTTCTTGCTATGAGTCAGCTCAGGCTCTGAAAGAAAAGAAGGATATTTTTATGCAATACGATGTGTTTACTGAGGGTATGCTTGACGGAATTATCCATAGTCTTGAAGCCTATGATGATTACCAGCTTAGTGAAAAACTCTATGGTAAAACTGAAGAGATCAAAAACCTTGTCGACTCTTATATCCACATTGGATGATATTGTTTCGGCACTTTAAAGAACCTTCCTCCACCACGAAAAGGCAGAGCCCCCCTTCTCAGGAAGGGAGAGTCTGCCAAAAATATATTTTCATAAAATATTTTCTAAAAATACTATTTTTAAAAAACTTTTAAAGTCTATTCTGAAATTATCTTCCCGAAACATTTTTTGCAGTTTTTACCCTTATTATTCTGGTTTTATTCTTTCTAATCTTTCAAAGTTACTTCCCGCCATCCTCTCAGGTTTTACATCCAGAGTTTCGAATCGGGGTTGGTTTTATCTATCTTAACGAAATCTATAGAGAACGTATAGTGATAAAGGATTCCGAATTGATCAGAAATGAAAGATAACAATAATCTAGAAGAACCTAGTAACCAAGAGAAAATCCTCTCTGAAAATCCAAGCCCCAAAATAACAATCATCTGTTCTGCTCCAGACCTTGCCAGCCAGAACATAAAAACCCATCTTTTGAACCTTGAGGAATGGAAATTCCTTAAGCTTCCTGAGAATACCGAATTCTCTGCAGCCAGGGAATCGCTGGACGGAAAATTCAGGCTTATTGAAATTGAAGAAATGCACGTCTTTCAGGACGGACTTGATAAGAAACTGGAGAATTTGCATCTGCCAGCTTCCCTTATAATTTTCGCATCCAAACATCGGAGTAAAGAAGAAATTTCTTCTCTTACTGTACACTGCACAGGAAATCCCTCGGATGAGGCAAGGCTTGGAGGCTGCCCTAAATCCCTTGCAGTATCCTCTCCGGCTGCCATGAAATCCATTCTTATGGAAATAAAGCGCCTGGTTGAGCAAAAAGGCTTGAAGTATGATGTTACTCTTGAAGTGACTCATCACGGGCCTACAGAACTTTCAGTCCCTTCACTTTATGCTGAAATAGGAAGCACTGAAGCGCAGTGGATAGATCCTGATGCCGGCGAGATTGTTGCAAAAGCTATCCTTGCAGTATCCCTTGAAAAAGTGCCTGTGGCTCTCGGGTTTGGAGGCGGGCATTATGCCATGCGCCAGACAGGGCTTTTGCTTGAAACCGGGATCTCTTTCGGGCACAATTTTCCCAAGTACCAGCTGGAATTCGTGGATGAAGCCCTAATAAAGCAGGCTGTCGAGAAATCAAAAGCTGATTTTGCTTATTTTGACCGGAAATCCATGAAAAGCGAAGACAGGAACAGGATTTTCAGAGTCCTTGAGAAACTGGGGCTCAGGGTTCTTAAAGAATCTGAAATAAGGGAAAAATACGGGCACTAACGTTAAAAAAACGATAAAACAAGCCTGATTATCTAAAAGGGTCATAGAAGGATTATGTTACCGTATATCTAAGGCGCTCAGTATACGGGATAGGATATAATGTTGAATCTTGAGATATTCCCGGTTCTCCTCCGCTTTCTTTTTGGGGGAAGCGCAGTTGTGATTTCCACACTTGTTGCAAAGAATTTCGGAGGCAGGCTGGGGGGAATTTTTGCCGCTTTCCCTGCAGTGTATCTTGCAGCAGTTTTAAGCCTGAGTATGGATTATGAAGGCAGTGAACTGCTTCTTGCCTCAGAACAGCTTTCAAAAGGTGCACTTGTGGGAATGATAGCAGATATTTGCTGTGCCCTTGCTGCAAGTTATTTCATTCTCAGGTATGGGTGGAAAAGAGGGCTGGCTTACGCACTTCTCCTCTGGGCCGTGCTTGCCCCGACAATTTACTTCAGTTGGTTCAGGTTCTGAAAAACTGCAAATTTCTGAAGCAGAAAAGAGTAAAATAAGGAGTTATATCATGAAATTTAATTTCGGGGACCTGGCCCTCAGGTTCGCTTTCGGGGGAACTGCTGTTGCTGCCTGTCATATCATGCTGCAGATAATTCCCTCAAAATCTTTTGCAGGAATTTTTGCCGCTTTTCCAGCTGTCATGGCAGCTGCCGTGATAATGGCAGGACACTTCGGAACCTCAGAGCAGGCTTCTGATGTTGCCCTTGGAGCCAGTGCAGGGATGATGGGCTGCACTATCTGCGTGTTCACTGCCATCTTCTGCATGGAACACCTTAAAAGTTGGAGCCTTTCGATTATTATTGCCCTTATTGTCTGGTTTTTCAGCTCATATGCCGCAATAAGGTTGATCCAGGGTTTACTGGGGAAATAAAAGGAAAAAGGCAGCAAAAAAACAGACTATTGAGATTTCGGACTCCTGTATTTGTTATGTTACTTACCTGATTTATTTTTTTAATTTCATCGGTTCTTCGGACTCCTGTATTTGTTATGTTACTTACCTGATTTATTTTTTTAATTTCATCGGTTCTCCGCAACATGTTATGTTGCCGGTACAGCAAGCTTCCGTAGTGCAGCAGGCTTCTCCGCATGCGTTTACTACCTTCAGTTCAAACCCGCACCCTTCACAAACAAGAACCTGACCTTCTTTTAATTCACTGCAGTTCATTCTATGTCACCCCAATTTGTTTGATAGGAAAAGTATGTAATTTGGGTTCAAACTGCTTTTGAAACAATGATTCTAAACATTAGTCTGTGAAGCTGGAAATGAACTGAATGTGAACAGTAATCTGGCAAGTTTCCGGATAAAAGCAAGGATTCTAGATGAAGGCAAGGATTCCGGAAACAATCATCAGTGAAATATTTATATAGTAAAGATGATAGAATTAACATATGCTTGACCAGGACCTGATCCGGAAATGGCTGGACGAAGGCACAATTAATCATGCCCAAGCCGAAAAAATGAGGGCAGACCTCGAGGAGTATAAAAAGGAACACAGGTCAAAAAAGCAAATTATCGCCTTTTCGACAATCGGGGCGATTCTAATCGGGATTGGTGCCATTCTCTTTGTGGCGTCCAACTGGGAAAAAATCGGGGATACTGTCAAGGTTCTGCTGCTTGCAGGAAGTACTGTGGGCATACATTATACAGGTCATCGTTTAAAATACGAGAACCGGAAATATCCAAGGCTGGGTTCTGCCCTGCTTCTTCTCTCTGCCCTGCTCTTTGGAGCCAGCCTCTTTTTAATTGCCCAGATTTACAACATCAACGCCAACAACAGTACGCTTGTTCTGGTCTGGCTCCTTGGAGTTTTTCCCCTGATCTATGGCTACCGGTCGGCTCCGATAGCCGGGCTTTGCTCCCTGCTCTTTTATCTCTGGATTGGCATTCTGTATGGAGAACGTACCGACCTCAATAAATTGATTAACATATGGGACCTCTATCTTGTATCAGGTATTGCACTCTATTTTACTGGCATTTTGCACGGGCTGGCAGAAAATGTAAAACATGCTGAAAAGACTTTTGAGTTTATGGGGCTACAGGCTGTACTCTTTGCATTATTCATACATACTTTCAATCTGGGAGGGTACAAAGTTGAAAAAGTCGTTCCTGTAATTTACGCCTTTTTAGGAATCCTTATCCTGGCAGTTTTGTGCCTGGAGAGATTCAGGTCAAAGCTTACAGGCTTTCAGGTAGATGCAGGTATGGCCGTAATTTCATTCTTAGTAGCAGGAATTACTCTCACAGCGGTGTACAGTCCATTATCGGAAAAAACTTACACGGGACTTTTTAACATTATTTTCCTGGGGTTCTTGATCCTGCTCCTGTATGCAGGGTACAATACCGAAAATATAGGGATAATTAATACTGCAATGTTCTGGTTTATACCTCTGATTTTTGCGAGATACTTTGACTTTTTCTGGGAACTTCTTCCAAGGTCATTCTTTTTCATACTTGGAGGGCTTGTCCTGCTGGCTATAAGTGTGGTGCTGGAAAGGAAAAGAAGAGAATTGAAAGTCCGCTTTGCCGGGGTGAGACAATGAAAAGCTGTGGTTTGAGAGCCAGGGACTGTGGAACCACGAATCTTCCAGGAACAGGGAGGATCTGCGAATGAACCAGAAGAAAATCCTCTACCTTACCGTGATTTTCTGGCTCCTGATTTTTTCAGGTTTTATTGCCTATAAGGAATATACTCTCAGGACCGGCACTGAGGTTATGCTCAAAACCTTGCCAGTAGACCCAAGGGATCTTTTCAGGGGGGATTACGTGATCCTTAATTACGAGATAAGTACCCTGGATATGGAAAAAATTCCGGCTGAAGATTCTTATTTTACTTATAATGATAGGATATATCTGGCACTGGAACTGAAAGACGGGTACGGTGTACCTAAAAAAATTTACAGGACTCCGCCGGAGAATGAGTTTTACATCAAGGGCACGGTAAAAGATGTTTTATACGAATGGGAAACCGATGAATCAGATCTTGCGACAGAAGAAACCATTAAAGAACTTAGAATCCATTACGGCATTGAGAGCTATTTTGTTCCCGAAGGCAGGGGTATAGAGATAGAAAGGGAGCAGAGGGCTGGGAGTAAAGGAGTTGATGTAAAGGTTATTGTTGATAAATATGGAAATGCCATAATTAAGAGCTTATTGATTGATGGGAAAGAGATTGAGTTTTAGCTGAATTGATCTTCCCGGATTTTGTTCACACACAAAAATAAAATAAGGTAAATCTGTCACGACCGAAAATTATATAATTAGGTGAACCCTAACTAACAAGCCAGATCAAGATATGATGGAGAAAAAAGAGCATTTGTTCCTAGTTTTTGAGAACCTGATCAAAATCAAAAGCGAATGCTCCTGTCAGATCTTCTCTGAATGCGGGCTATCAGATATTACTCTTAAACAAGTTGAATATTTAAGAGCTATTGATGAATATGAAGAAGTGACCTTTAGCAGGCTTGCTAAAATCACTAGAAATTCAAAGCCCACCATTACTGAGATGATCAACAAATTTGTCAAAATGGAATGTGTGTACAGAGAAAGATCCCAGGATGATGGCAGAATTTTTTACATTCGTCTTACAGAAAAAGGGCGGATGATAGCCCGTGCTGAAGAGAACGCTTTGTTGCAGGTCATTGAAAAAATGGTAAATTCACTGGATGAAAATGAGCTGGACATGCTTATCAGTATTCTGGGGAAATTAAGATAATTTTTGTCCGCGAAAAGAATGCTAAGATATTTTTTGTTTACAAGAACAGTTAGGTTAATTCAAACTAAATACTTGAGATTGATTTGAGATTATATTGAGACGATTAACAATGTATTCACAAAAAGCTGACGATAACAGAGAGAAATTGGTAGTACCCCTTTTTGAGATAGTGGTTTATCCTAAAAGCCAGACAAAACTCATGGCTGACAAAGTTACCGGCGAAGTTCTAATAAATGAAATGAAAAACTCCGAATTCGTGAACGCGGTTGGACTTACGGTAATGAGCGGCACAAAGACTTCAGACATCTCCGAAGATACTCTGTATAAAACCGGGAATTTGCTTAAAATCACATTTGTACAGCCTGCTGATGACGGATATCTCATTGTCGCAAAGGCCATTGAAAGAGTAGAGGCGGTTTCTCTATACAGGAAGAATGGGCTATTTTATACAACATACAGGCCTGTCCATGATCTGCGGGACTTTGACGAGGATACTGAAGCTGAGGTGATGGCAAATATAAAAAAGACAATTCATGAGATAAGCAGCAGATATCAGGGTTCTGAGCAGTTCACCCGCCCAATCGACAAGATGGATTCTATTGATCAGATTATAGGATTTGTCATGCCGTACATACCTGTAAAACTTGCTGAAAAGCAGAAGCTACTGGAACTTGCTTCGGTTCGTGAGCGGTACCTTCTGTTCCTCCACATTCTGACAAAACATAAAGAGAATATCAATCTCCAGATAGAAATGGCAAAGAAAGTTACTGATAAGATAAGCAAGTCGAATAGAGAAGCAATGCTCCGCGAGCAACTCAAGGTGATTCAGGAAGAACTTAACGAAGGAGATGATTCAGCTTCAGGCGATGCCGCGTACAGGGAGAAAATTGAAAACTCAAAGATGCCTGATGAGGTAAAAAAGAAGGCACTGGCAGAGTTAAAGAAACTCGAAACCGGAGGTAGTCATAATCCTGAGGCTCATGTTATAAGGAATTATCTTGACCTCCTGCTTGACCTTCCCTGGGTAACAGAAGAGAAAAAGAGCATTGATATTTCTGAAGCTCGGCGTGTGCTTGAGAGCAATCACAATGGGCTGGAAAAGGTCAAAGAGAGAATTATTCAGCATCTGGCAGTAATGAAACTAAAAAAGGAGAAACAGGGTTCAATTCTACTCCTTACGGGTCCGCCAGGAACCGGAAAAACGAGTCTTGGAAAAAGTATTGCCGATGCTTTGGGTAGAAAATATATCCGAGCCAGTCTTGGAGGCGTCAAAGACGAAGCCGAAATTCGGGGACACAGGCGGACATATGTAGGAGCTCTACCAGGAAGGATTATTCAGGGCATGAGAAAAGCAGGCACGAAAAATCCGGTATTTATCCTTGACGAGGTTGATAAGCTTTCAGCTTCCTACTCAGGAGACCCGGCAAGTGCCCTTCTGGAAGTCCTTGATCCTGAACAAAACAGTACCTTTTCAGACCACTACCTGGAAGTTCCATACGACCTGTCTGATGTTTTATTCATAGCTACTGCCAACTCTGTAGCAAGTATCCCCTGGCCGCTTCTTGACAGAATGGAAACAATTGAGATCTCAGGCTACACAAAGAATGAAAAATTTGCAATTGCAAGGGACCACCTGATTCCTAATGTCCTGGAAGATCATGGACTTGATGCCGAGAAACTCAAAATTGAAGATGAAGCCCTGAGAGTAATCATTGATAAATATACCCGTGAAGCCGGAGTTCGTGGGCTTAAAAAGCAGCTAGCCAGGACTGCGAGGTTTGTATCCGAGAAAATCGTGTCAGGCAAAGCCGACCTTCCTTATGTGGTCAGGGCAGACATGCTCAAAGAAGTCCTCGGAAAAGAATTGATCCGACAGGAAGAGGCAAGGAAAGAGAATGTACCTGGCGTGGTTACAGGACTTGCCTGGACACCTGTAGGAGGGGATATTCTCTTCATAGAAGGTACGTTTATGCCAGGCACTGGAAAGCTTACGCTTACAGGCCAGCTTGGGGATGTGATGAAAGAATCTGCAAAGATCTCTTTGAGTCTTGTCAGGTCACGGCTTGTAAATACTGCAAACAGCTTTGACTTTACTTCAAGTGATATTCACATCCATGTGCCGTCGGGTGCAACCCCAAAGGATGGCCCGTCTGCAGGTGTTACCCTCTTTACTGCTCTGACATCTCTGATTACAGGCAGAGTGGTTGACCCGAAAACCGCCATGACGGGTGAGGTCACACTAAGTGGAGCCGTATTGCCTGTGGGCGGCATAAAAGAAAAAGTCCTGGCAGCTCATAGGGCAGGCATAAAGAAGGTAATCCTGCCAAAGGAGAACGAAAGGGATCTTGAGGATGTGCCTGAAGATGCCAGAAATGAACTTAAATTCGTACCCGTAGAAACCATTGAAGAGGTTCTGAAAGAAGCCTTGGATATTGACCTGCCCAGGCCTGTAGCGTCATGTTCAGGAAATAATTTCGCACCTGTGCACAACGCGTAAGCATTGAAAGTAATGCATGGGCACTGAAAAAATACATAAACTTTAACAAATGCAAAATAGGGGATAACGACCCACCAGAGCCGCAAATTCCCCTATTATTTTTTTTCTATTTATCCAACCCTGCTTTTTCCTCTCAGTTTTATCCAGAATTACATCTGACATTTATCCGGAGGATTTGAAAGAATTTCAGTCTTTTTTTACAGCAATTTTGCTAAACTAGGTCGGATTGAAAATCTTATATTATTAACTGAAGTTGGTCCGGTTGTACTCATTAAATTCACAAAAGATGTGCCCATTTTAAGATTCTGACCATCTTTCGAGTCTGCTTATAAGTTCCAAGTGCTACAGGAAAGGAAAGAAGAATCAGAGCCATATACCTGAAATTAAAATCAAAATTTAGAGAATCAAAAACTCAGGTTCAGGTTAAACTGAACTTTACGTCCCTAATTTCCCACAACATTCTTTTAACTCTTCTTTTTCTTATTTACAGCAAATATTATCCTGTTTGGAGATTTATATAAAACTTGAACGCCTGGAGGCAAAACTATGAAAGTAATAGCAATAAACGGAAGCCCAAGAAAGAACTGGAATACAGCGACCCTGCTTGAAAAAGCTCTTGAAGGTGCAGCTTCAGAGGGCGCAGAAACGGAAATTGTTCATCTCTATGACCTTGAGTTCAAGGGATGCATAAGTTGCTTTGCCTGCAAAGTAAAAGGTGGAAAAAACCTTGCTAGATGCTCTATTAAAGATGAACTGACCCCTGTGCTTGAAAAGCTGGAAGTTGCCGATGCGGCAATCCTAGGATCGCCTATATATCTTGGGAATTCCACAGGCGAAATGAGGTCCTTCATGGAGCGGTATATATTTCCGTATATCACTTACTCGGTTGACGTTCAGACATTCTATCCGAAGAATATCCCGGTTGGCTACATTTACACCATGAATATCAAGGAAGAAAATTTTGGTATGTTTTGTCTTGATAAGGTTATTGAGCTGAATGAAAGGCTTGCAACAAGGATCTTCGGATATTCCGAATCGTTATGGAGTACCGACACATACCAGTTTGACGATTATTCAAAATACCTCTCATCGATCTTTAATCCCGAAGAGAAGGAAAAAAGGCGAAAGGAAGTATTTCCACAGGACTGTCAGAAAGCCTTTGAGATGGGAGCAAGGTTTGTAAAAAGACAAAAGGCTCTGGAAGCATAGAAAGAAAAGTAATAAAATTTGAGTTATCTTACTCTGATCTTACTCTGGAAAACCGATTTTGCTCCTTTAATCTCAAAAACCTTCGACAGCTTGCCTTGTAGCCCTGCCCAAAATTAATCTTGTGTCCTAAGACTCTTACAGGTTAGTTATCGTTTAAATCTATTGTCTTCATTTTATGGTTTTTACTTTTAGCTTTTTTTCTCTATTTTTCTCTTCTTTTTGGGAAAGGCCGCTCTCCTACGCCAAGCATAAAAAGAAAGGTTCAGTGTAGCTAATAAGGTTGTTTGGGGTAGAGTAAAGAATTGTTTAACTTCAGGCAGTTTTACATACTTTAGGCAGTTTCACATAAACCTTGAGGAGTTAAAAAATTCAAAAGTGTCAATCGCCCCAGGAGAAAGCCTGTGTTCTTCAAATATCTCCCTAAAGACTGCCCTGCAGTCTTCTTCAAGTATCGTTTTCCCACTGCTTCCGACATGCACTATAATCTTGAGCCTGATATATCCTGAGTTGGGACTGGTTCAATTATAATAAATGAAAGATCAAAAGTAGATGAGAAATCAAAATATTTTCTGGGGAAGCTCGCTCCCCAGTTCAATCCTAGTTAAATTATAGATTGGCCTATTAAGCCTGAGAGTTATTAACAACCTTCCGATTTATTGGCAGCTGTTAGATTAGCCGTCTTAATGGTTATGTTTTCTGTCATGTATTCTGTAATATCTCTCCCTAAAATGCATTCGTAGGCCCGAATCATCTGGTCCATCATCTCCAGTTTAGACTCGTTGGTTGCAGTGCTTGGGTCTTTAAGGTGCATCTCATGTGTCTCAATAGCCTGCTCAAGCCAGAACTGAGTGCAGTCAAGCCTAGCCTGCATTGAACTAATATCTTGATCCATTCTCATATCCATATTACTTCTACCAATACCTGCATAAGCTCGCATCATCTGTCTCATCATTTCCATTTGAGACTCATTGGTTGCAGCGCTCGGATTCTTAAGGTGCATCTTATGCAGTTCAATAGCCTTTCCCAGCCAGAAAGAGCAATATTCAAGTCTTGCCTCAGCTGAACAGAAACAAGCGTTTTGAGTAGATAGTGCTGAAGCGTTTTTTGTTTTATTCATCATCCCAGTTGTCATATTATCTGTCAAATTTTCCTCTTTAAGGTATGCGTAGCCCTTCTGCATGTGATCCATTAATTCTAACTGAGAGGATTTATTGGCTGCTACTTTAGGATTTTTCATATGCATATCATGCAGTTTTATAGCCTTCTCCAGCCAGAAACTGGCGCATCCTAGCTTTTCCTGGGCTGCCCTAGCATTTTGATCCATTTTCATCATGCAGCAGCTTTCATTCATCATTTGACCTACCATCATGCGATGCATCATGGTCTCATTCATCGAGTAATTTTCCATCATACAGCGCATCATAGTCTCGTTAACCGAAAAATTTTCCATAGCATAATCCATCATGGTTTCGTTGGCTGGGTAATTTACCATGCAAGATTGCTCTATTGCACATGTTTGATTGTCAGGACAATCAATCACCATGCCCCGTTGACCCATCATATTCTCCCTACCCATCATATCTCCAGCGATGGGCTCTGCAAGTGCGACTACCATTATTGCTGCTAATGTTAGCAGTAATGCTGGTTTCAGTGTTCCTGATTTAGTCATCCTATTCTCCCCCCATTATATACCTATTTAAAAAGCTTAAATATACAGCATTAATACATAGGTGAATATTTATTCATTCGATTAATATAAATGGTTTATCATAATAACATCGGCTGTGGAAATTATTTTCAATACTAGTGGCTTAATTAAAAAATTATTATATTTGATAAGAAATGTTGAAGTTAATAAGTTAGCTCAGTCAAAACAAGGAAAGGTATAACTTATCAAGTCAAACTGAAGTCAAACTGTACATCGAAACTCAGCTTGTTGCATTATCTCCACCCAGATAGGGCCCATGCCACGTATGCACCCAGATTTGGCCATTATAGGCATTTACACTCAACATGCCTTCAATATCCTGTCGTCCAAAGTCGAAGGTGTAGTATCCAGGCATTTGTTTAGATTCCATGACCTTCGCTCCGGGTAGATAGCCTGTTAAAAACTCTTCTGCTAGTTTCTTTGCCCCAGCCAGATCATAGTCTGCACCCTCCGCCTTCGTTCTTCCAGCGCCAGAAAGTGTGTTCCACATCATATTCGGTCCTGGTTCGGGATAAACAGACCCTGAGTATCGATCTACCAGTATCTCGGCTATGCTCTGGTTGCTACCTGTATCTTTCAGAACAGCATAATAATTGCTGCTGAAAGCCATGAAATCGTCTACTTCCAGATTCGATCCATATTGTTTAGCAAAATCCTCGGTTTTCTGCCTGGCTTCCTCTTGAGCTATAGGTTTAGCTTCCGGATAATAGAGAGCCATCATATCTCCCATCATTCCTGGGCCATAGCTATAGTTATAGGCTGGATTGTGCATCATACCTGGTCCCATATGCCCTGGTTGATAACTACCTGTGCCGTAGGTTGAACTATACATTATTGGCCTGAAGGCTAGAAAAGCAAGCAGTATTATTACTACCAATACTAGCAGGCCAATTATGATATTTTTGTTGTCTGCCATGATTCCCCCAAATTAGTTTTATAGTCAAGTTAGCAGTTAACTGCATTTCTTATTTGCTGCTCAAATATTCTCATCCAATCATAACAACTGATTCTTGTCTGACTATAGTTTGGATAAAAACTTCACTCAAATCCACTAAACTAACTCAAAGTATAACGCTTCAACAACAGAATGAGTCTGTCCAGTTTTCGGTTTAATTCTTTTTGCAAACTTTACGTTATACGAAACCCATTCAATCAGTGGGATTAAATAAAAATTAACAGATTTTTGAAATGGTTGAGGTAGTTCCATTTAAGAGAAAGAAGTTCCAGCAAATTACTGCGCTCCATTTTGACAATCTAAGCCGAGCTCCCAACGGCGACAGATAATGTTTCATCTTGTAAATGAAATCAAGATCGCAATAATACCCCGATAATTAAATGTATGCCAATTTATTTATAAACACAACCTGCACTTTAAGCGTATAATTAGGATATTACAAATTTTCCGACTTCTGGTACAAACGCAAGGCCATTTTTACATATATCTGGAATAATCGTCTCCAAACGTTGCCAATGCCTCTCGTTCCTCACTTTTTGCCAGCTTCTTATATCTCCATATGAGGATTGAAAACACAATCAAAGTTAATATTGCGGGTCAAATTGTACCAGAAATTCCAGCATAACAAGTATGAAGACATCATATTGAGGCAAACATAGGAGTATGGCCTTGTAATCGCTAATTCATAGTTCCTCTGTACCTTATACAGCACGTTTTCCAGGCTGCGAGAGAAGATGTTAAACCATTTTGTACAGATTTAATCCTGGCAACGAATATCAATGTGATAGAAATTGAGTGATTAGCACTGCGAGAATTCCTAGCACCATGATTAGAGTCACAGCCACCAGAGAAGTCGACCACAGGCTGATATCATACACCCTCAGGAACCTTCTTGCGCTCTTAAAGCCTATCAAAAGCTCCAAGGATAATATAAATAACACTATTGCTATCACGCTCACTGACATCCAATGATTGCCCGTAAGTGATGCCAGCGATTGTTTGAAATCGGGAGACAGATCATGAGCGATGATGACCCAGCCTGTTAAAAATATGGCAATCGTAGCTGATGCGATGGAAATCGCTGACTCTTTCATTTTAAGGCCTCCGTCCCTGTCTGTCCAGCATTGGATATGACCGCTCCCATCAGGAACATTAGCAGCACTATGAACAGAGCAAGGTAGGCAATCATCGTCAAAGCGCGCCTAGATTTGGTATCATCCAGAAAAATATCCCTGTCTAAGGTGGAGAGAGTGACTGATAGGGCGAGAGCAATTATGGGCAAAAAGACGAAAATGTGCTCTTTCAGCTCCATTACAATATCATGCGCCCAGGGATAAGGACCTTCCAAGATCACGGGTTTTACCTGGAAGCCATAAGACGTTAAATAATTGTAACCTCCTGCAATCCAGCATCCTGCAGTTACAAGAAACACTGTCACGTAACTTGCTACCCTCGCCCTGGAGAGTGACCTCTGTGTCGGGTACCGGATCTCCAGAATGATCCAGGTAAGAAAAAGGGCAGCCAGGCCTCCAGATATCGAATGCAAGAGGACTAAATTTTTTGTACCGGCAATTACACCATTGTAAAGACCCCAGCTGGCGTCAATGATCAGGATTGGGGCCAGGGCATATCCCATTATTTTGTGCAACCCTCTGTATGTTGCTCGATTCTTTAAAGTCAGGCCTGGAATAACCTGAAGAGCTACAATGAGAAGGATAACCAGTCCCAGCCTCCCGTGAACAGATAATAGTATGGATTCTCCGTGCTGTAATCTTATCCATAAACCATATATGAACGATCCCAGGATGAAGGCTCCAAAGTAAATGCCGTACTTTTTATGAAGCTTAAATATGTTTCCTGAGCTTCGCTTTATTCTTCCCCTGAGCATGGCCCCGGTTATGACAACATAAACCACCAGCGATAGACTGATAATAGCTATCAGGGCGTGGCCTATCCAGTTTTCGTACGCCAGGGCAATGCTGGTAATAATTAAAAGTAAAGCCAGACCTTTATATATATCTGGTAATATTTGTTTTCGGTTTGATTCCTCAGGAATTTAAAGTCCCCCATATTGCCTTTTTTCAAAGTCTCTGAAATATATAGTCGGCGTAACGGGATTTGGTTCCTGCCCTAAAATCAAATTAAAGCCGGGTGAAGACATAGCCAATTAGAAAAACTTTCTCGATAAATGAGGCAATCTTTAAGAGATTTTCAATTTAACTGTCTCACGGATCAGGTCTATTTGAACAACGATATTAATATTATTCACGGACATTAATATTATTATATCGTTCCAATAAATTCTTGCTCAAAGAATTCTGATAATATATCCTACTATATCCTGCTCAGAAAACTCATGATAATTTATCCATGCCTCGTAATAAATATCGTGATATTACAAAAAATCAGTACGTTATTCTATTTATGTCATTATTATAGTACCATTATTATAATAAAATATATTAAGTAATAATGGTTATCTATCTACGAGGGTATTGTCTATATATCTCTGCTGACGCTACTGGCAAACTTATAGCCTGTGTGCTCTTCATCGTCTTTAACCGAACTTTCAAACTAAGCCAGAAATTATCGGTTGCAGTATTCAGTGGAGTCCTTACCGGATTTTTTGCAAGTATCTTCGGCATAGAGGGAAATAAATGCTGTAGCCTTGAGCGCTTTCAACCTGGAGAAAGCCGTTTATGTTGCAACTCTGGCGCCATATCTTTTATGATTGATTCTACAAGGATA
>ENA-UOOI01000465-UOOI01000465.1-fermentation-metagenome-genome-assembly--contig:-NODE-465-length-51686-cov-24.567411_pt1 | contig 51686 bp, 51 predicted proteins | sample MGYA00245779_ERZ724027 | MGnify/ENA primary metagenome ERZ724027 (study PRJEB28704, sample SAMN03018318) | fermentation metagenome | biome: anthropogenic terrestrial biome; feature: soil; material...
TTGGCGGGGAATGAATATTATAATGACCGGGCTCGATTTTACCATGAGATGGGCCGTTTAGCGAGAGTTTATCACAATCTGGAAAATGATTTCCGAGGTTTTAAATACTCCAAAAATATGGTAAAATTAATATAGCTAATGGTAGAGGGGGGTGTTTATATTTGAAGCTTGTAGAATGTATCCCAAACTTCAGCGAAGGCAGGAATAAAGATAAGATTGCTGACATCGTAAGCACTATCAAAAACTCGGATGGGGTAAGATTGCTGGATGTTTCATCCGATTATGATCATAACAGAACCGTCGTCACTTTTATCGGTGGCCCGGAGGATGTATGCCAGGCGGCTTACAAAGCATGCGAAAAAGGTTGTGAGGTGATTGACATGTCTAAGCATACGGGGGAGCATCCGCGTATGGGTGCCACGGATGTGATACCGTTTGTACCGGTAAAAGATGTGACAATGGATGAATGTATTACGCTGGCCGGCAAACTGGGCAAGAGGATAGGGGATAATCTACATATTCCGGTGTATATGTATGAAAGTGCGTCAACAAAGCCGGAGAGGGCTGATCTGGCATACATACGCAGGGGTCAGTACGAGGGCTTTTTTGACAAGATAAAAAAGACGGGCTGGGAGCCTGATTTCGGGCCGAGGGAGGTAAGCATAAAGAGTGGAGTTACAGCCGTAGGGGCCAGGCCGCCGCTGGTGGCTTTTAATGTAAATCTTAATTCCCGTAACCTTGGTATTGCAAAGAAAATTGCCAAGGCCGTCAGAAACTCCAGCGGGGGTTATAGATATGTAAAGGCCATAGGGGTGAATATAACGGAGAAAAATATGGTGCAGGTATCGATGAACATGACCGACTATAAAAAAACACCGCTGTACAGGGTATATGAACAAATAAAAATGGAGGCGGCGCGGTACGGGGTAAGCATAGCGGAGTGCGAAATAATAGGATTATTGCCTTCACAGGCATTGATAGATACGGCTGTAAGCTATCTCCAAATTCACAGCTTCGATAATAATCAGCTGTTGGAGAATCATATATTTGAGTAGGTGAGTGGTATGAAGGTAGATACTCTTATAAAAAATGGGATGATCGTTACGCCGATTGGTTCTTCACCTAAGTGCGGTAAACAGATGCGGGAGGTCAAGACCATAGGCAGAGGGTATGTAGCTGTCGATGGGGGAATAATTGTGAGGGTGAACGAGGGTGAACCGGTCAAAATAGAGGCAAAGACTACCGTCGATGCCCAGGGCAAGGTGATAACTCCCGGCCTGGTTGACCCTCATACTCATCTTATACATGCAGGCTCGAGGGAAAATGAAATGGTCTGGAAGACGCGCGGCGTGTCCTATCTGGATATATTAAAAAAAGGCGGCGGTATACTCAGCACAGTAAAGGCTACCCGGAGTGCCAGTGATGGGGCGCTTATCTCGCAGGTTTTAAAATCATTGAGGCGGATGCTTAAGTACGGGACCACAACCGCAGAGGTCAAGAGCGGTTACGGGCTGAATACGCGTCAGGAGCTGAGGCTACTTGATTTAATACGCGGACTAAACTCGCTTCAGCCGATAGACCTGGTCTCAACCTTTATGGGAGCGCATGCCTTGCCGGAGGAGTACAAAAAAGATAAGCAAAGCTATGTAAAGCTGGTGGCAGATAAAATGCTGCCGGAGGTTGCTGAGCAAGGCCTGGCCCACTATTGCGATGTGTTTTGCGAAGAGGGAGTCTTTGATATAGACGATACCCGATATATTCTGGAAGCGGCTAAAAAACTTGGGCTGGGACTCAAAATTCATGCTGATGAAATGAGCCCTATGGGTGGCGCCGAGTTGGCAGCCGAGCTAAAGACTGTTTCAGCAGATCACCTGCTGTCTTCCACTGATGAAGGACTGCTTAAAATGAAGCAGGCAGGGGTTATAGCCGTCGTTTTGCCTATAACATCCCTCTATCTCGGTGAGAAATTTGCCAGAGCCAGAGACATGATAGATATGGGACTGGCGGTTGCGTTGGCGACGGACTATAATCCGGGAAGTTCACCGACAGAGTCTATGCAGCTTGTCATGAATATGGCTGCCTTAAAGCTCAAAATGACTCCGGAGGAGATTATAACGGCCGCCACCATCAATGCAGCATGTGCTCTGGGGGAGGGAGAGACGATAGGTACTATTGAAGACGGCAAGGCGGGGGATCTGGTCATTTTTGATGCACCCGACTTGAGTTATATACCTTATCATCTGGGGGTGAACCTGTCGAATACGGTGATTAAGAGAGGGAATATTGTATATAAAGCCCAGGAGTAAACAACGAAAGGATGTGCATTAATGCTAATAGATAAACCCGTAAAAGACTATCTTGAATTGCTTTCCAGCGGATCGCCGACACCGGGAGGCGGAAGTGTGGCGGCACTGGCATCCAGCCTGGGTGTATCATTGGGTATGATGGTCTACAACTTAACGGTAGGAAAGAAGTTTTATGACGATTACGATGAAGCCACGAAATATATGATAAACTATACATATGATGAATGCTGTGATCTCAAGATGCGCCTTATGGAATTAGTCGATGAGGATACCAAGGCCTACGATGCCGTTATGAACAGTCTTAAACTTCCTAAAGGCACGGATGAAGAAAAGGAAATCAGATCACGGACCTTGCAACAATCCTATATAAAGGCCATGGAAATTCCCTTGGAGACGGCCAGGCTCAGCCTTGATATACTGGAAGACTTAGACAGGCTAAAAGACTTTGTAAATCCCAATGCTATTTCCGATATAGGTGTCGGTGTACTACTAGCTCACTCCGGTCTTGTGGGTTCCATTTATAATGTAAAGATAAATTTAAATTATATAAAGGATAAGGATTTGGTTGACAAGACTGATGGAGAGATAGACAGACTGATTAAATCGGCAGATTTATTAAAAGATAAGATTCTCAAATTCATAAAGTATAGTAAATAAGATATAGTCCCGTTTGTTAAAGGATACAGACCCAAAACAAACGGGCTGTTTTAATATATGTTCAGCTAGCTATTAAGAAATTTTAATGCTGTTCTTATCAATACCTCTATACCCAGCGGGAGAACATCCTCATCCACATTAAATTCGGGATGATGGTTGCTTTTATCTATACCTTTTTCAGGATTTGAATTGCCCAGCAGTATAAAACACCCCGGAGCCTTTTCCAAAAAGTAAGAGAAGTCTTCTGAGCTCATCGTTAATCCGGGATCTATCACATTATTGTTACCAACGGTTTCGAGCGCTGCTTGTTCTGCGATCCCAGCCGCCCCGAGGTCGTTTATGACGGGCGGGTATTCGTGTATATATTCCAGCTTATATTCACCGCGCATGGCTTCGCATACACCCTTTATGATTCTTTCGATTTTACCCGGCATTTCTTCTCTGAGCTGCGGATCTACAACCCTCACCGTACCCGTCATTATAGCTCGGGAAGGTATGGCGTTCATCACCGTACCGCTGTTAAAGGTCCCAATGGATACTACTGCTGGGCTTAAGGGATTAATCTCACGGCTTACAATGGTTTGCAGCGCGAGGGCAACATGGGCACCGATGATGAGAGCGTCCGTGCCGAGTTGAGGTTCTGATCCGTGGCCGCCCTTTCCTTTTATGGTTATGGTGAATGTATCGGGAGCTGCCATGAGTGGACCCGGCCTTACGCCTATTTTCCCTGCCGGTACGTCTGCCCATACATGCTGGCCAAAAACAGCATCCACATGCGGATTTTCCATCACGCCTTCTTTTATCATGCCCTGAGCGCCGCCCGGGAAATATTCCTCCGACGGTTCGAACAAGAATTTTATATTTCCTTTAATTTCATTGCGGTGTTTGGCTAATATCTTAGCAGTCATAATAAGCATAGCTGTGTGTGCATCGTGGCCGCATGCATGCATTAAACCCTCTACTTCTGACTTGTAATCACACTTATTTTCTTCATTTACTTCAAGGGCATCCATATCCGCACGCAAAAGCACGGTTTTTCCCGGCTGTGTCCCGCGTAATAATCCCACTACGCCTGTTTTGTTTATACCTTCTTTTACCTCCAGACCATAATCCTTTAGTTTTTTAGCAACAATACCGGAGGTTCTCACCTCTTTAAATCCTATTTCAGGATGCTTATGAAAATCTCTTCTCAAAGCCACCGTTTCATCAAAGAGCTGTGTGCATTCTTTCTTAATATCAAACATGGTTTGTCCTCTTTCCGTAGAATTTTAAAAATTAATCATCTTATTAATATCCCTTAGGTGTACATGATTTTCGATTAACTTGCATCTACTTTAGTATATATGCTTAAGAGAGGCAATTCAAGATATACATGCCGGCGATAGGTTATTATAATGACCCGTCGCCAGCATTTTAATAAATAAATTATATTCACTGTTTTAAATTAAGGATCGGGTTTACAATCGGCGATTATAATTAGTTTTTGCCCCGGGAAAATTGACGACGGGTCGGTGATGGCGTTGGCATTTGCAATGGAATCAACCGTAGTATTAAACCTCTTGGCTATTTTATACAGACTGTCCCCTGACTTAACGGTGTAGTGTATAAGTCCACCGCATGATACGGGTATTCTCAGCTTTTGCCCTGCATATATCTTATTTGGATCTGCAATATGATTGGCACAAGCTATGGCTTCTATAGTGGTGCAGAATAGCATTGAGAGTTTATAAAGAGTATCGCCGGATTTTACCGTATATATGAAGTGATCCATGGGCTCCTTATTTGGTGGGCAGGGTTCAGGTTGCGGAGGACATGTGGGCGGCATAGGAGGACACGGGCAGGGTTCAGGTTGCGGTGGGCAAGTGGGCGGCATAGGAGGACACGGTCCGGGCTCGGGTTGCGGTGGGCAAGTGGGTGGCATGGGAGGACACGTAGGTGGCGGCGGACAAGGATAACTCCAACAGGGCATGGATGGATCCTGATAGTTTAGCGTGTCTGAATTTTTATTATCGTTTACCCCGGGAATATAAATAGACACATTGGGATAAATACTGTACGGGTATACAAGGTCATTTGCATAGACAATGGCTTCATAGGGCACCCCAAACTTGTTTGCTATGCCATATACGTTTTCACCGGGCGCTACCGTATACGTAATACCCTTCAAAGGCACTGTAATCGTCATACCGGGATATGTTAGCGAAGGGTTGATAAGTTTGTTTTCATTAATTATATTGTTTATGGATGTATTAAACATTTTTGCAATTGAAAACAAAGTATCGCCCTGCTTTGCTATATAGTTTATATTTTTGGCGATCAATATGATCCCCTCCTTTTTTTGCTAGTATATGTTATGTATCAATATCAATTTTGTTAACAATTAAGCATAAAATTATTGAGAGGTATAAAATAAAGGGGGATCATATATTGTCACATTACAAGTATCACATCTACCTTTTGGTTTTTATTATTATACTTTCGGTTTTTTATATAAAAACACAGACGATAGCTACATTAAGCCTTCCAGCATCTTCTAAGGTAATAGTAATAGATCCCGGACATGGCGGTTGGGACCCCGGAAAGACAGTAAACGACATGGGAGAGTCTATTATAAACCTGAAGATTGCTATGAAATTAAAGCGACTCATTGAAGGGCAGGGAGGACGAGCAATTTTAACGAGGAATGATAAAAATGCTCTTGGAAAAACTAAAAGTTTGGATATGGAGAAGCGAATGGACATTGTCGAAAAAAACAATGCCGACATTTTTGTCAGCATACATTTAAACAGTTTTCCGAAGTCTAGATACTTTGGTGCGCAAACCTTTTACTATTCAGGGTCGAAAAGTGGTAAAATATTAGCAGAGGCAATACAGGAACAGTTAATCAAAATTTTAGACGGGGGTAATAAGAGACAGGCGGCCATATCAGACAGTTATTATGTACTTAAAAATACTAAAGTTCCGGCGACCATAGTTGAGTGCGGTTTTATGTCTAACCCGGAGGAGTATAAGCTGCTGCAGGATGACGAGTATCAGGAGAAAGTAGCGTGGGCAATATACCTAGGTATTAATAAATATTTTGATAAAATATAAGGGAGGTCTAATGTATGGGAAGAGTCCTGGCTTCATTTCTTATGCCTCATCCTCCGATAATCATACCGGAGGTAGGCAAGGGCGAGGAGAAAAAGATACAAAAGACGATTGACTCAATGAATGATGTTTCAATGACAATCGAAAGGCTAAAGCCGACTACTGTTATTATCATATCACCCCACGGATATGTGTTCAGAGATGCGGTATGTGTGTACGGTATGCCGGAAATAGAAGGAGATTTAGGCTACTATGGGGCATCTGATGTAAAATTAAAATTTAATATTAATACCGAGATTGCCGAAAATATTATTAGTAAGACCAATGCTGAAAGTATAGAATGCCTTAAAGCGGATAAACATCTGGCACATTTATGTGACTTTAAACTGGCACTTGATCAAGGTGCTCTAGTACCGCTCAGGTTTGTCACCGGCCATTATGACAAATTCAAATTGGTGCATATATCCTATGGATTTCTGCCATTTGATGAACTGTATCATTTCGGTATGATCATTAAGAGTGTGGTAGAATCATTAAATGAGGATGTAGTTGTGATAGCCAGCGGTGACCTGTCACATAAGCTTACTAGTGATTCTCCCAATGGATATACCCCCAAGGGAGTCGTTTTCGATCAAGAAATACTTGAACTTTTGGGAAAAATGGATGTAAAATCCATACTGGAAATGGATAAGGCCTTTATTAATGAGGCTGCAGAGTGTGGTTTCAGGTCTATACTTATCATGTTGGGGATACTGGATAAGCTGGATATCGTACCGCGCATACTTTCTCATGAAGGTCCGTTCGGAGTTGGTTACGGAGTGGCTGAGTTTTTGGTAAAGCCTTATGCGCAGGAAATATTAAAAAAGGCGGGGAAATAGAAATGGATATATATGTTCGTCTGGCAAAGGAAAGCTTGGAGTATTATATTACAAGGCACAGCATAATGCCTGTACCCGAAGGTTTACCTGATGAGATGTATAAAAGAGCTGCCGGCGTATTTGTGTCCTTGGATAAGGATGGGGAATTGAGAGGCTGTATAGGAACCATAGCTCCTGTTAGGGAAAATATAGCACAGGAGATTATTTACAATGCCGTAAGTGCAGGTACGGAGGATCCCAGATTTTATCCGGTGGCAGAGGGAGAATTAAATGCTTTATCATACTCTGTCGACGTGCTTGGAGAGTCTGAACCGGTAAATGAAAAAACCGAATTAAACCCTAAACGATTTGGAGTAATAGTTAATAAAGGATACCACAATGGTGTTTTGCTTCCCGACCTGGATGGTGTGGATTCTGTGGATGAACAGCTGTCCATAGCGTTGCGCAAAGCTGGTATAAGACCGGATGAGGATTATGAAATTTCCCGTTTTGAGGTTGTAAGACATGCATGAAGCCTTATACTATGAGAAGGCGGGCAATGGGGATGTTAATTGTCTTCTTTGCCCTGCCCATTGTCATATTATGCAGGATAAGGTGGGTGCGTGCGGAGTGCGTAAAAACATGGATGGTATCCTATATACGGAAAATTATGGCCGGGTCTCGGCCTTGGCTTTAGACTCTATAGAGAAAAAACCGTTATTTCATTTTTACCCCGGTTCATACATTCTATCCGTTTCCTCCTACGGCTGTAACTTAAAGTGCAAATTTTGCCAGAATTGGGAATTGTCACAGGAGAAGCCGGATATTGAGGAGTTAACTGTCGACAAGGTGATCGAGGCGGCAAAGGAGTGCCGAGGGAACATAGGTATTGCCTATACTTATAATGAGCCTCTGGTATGGTATGAGTTTGTACTTGATACGGCAAAAAAGGCCAAGGAGAATGGGCTTGCCAATGTACTTGTAACAAACGGTTTTATTGAGGAGCAGCCTTTAATAGAGCTACTGCCTTATATATCAGCCATGAATGTGGACATTAAAGGCGATAATGAGTTTTATAAGAAAATTTGTGGCGGTAATATAGGTAGTGTCAGGAAAACAATTGCAAGATCGTATGGCAGGACGCATATTGAAGTGACATACCTGATCATACCGGGACTTAATGACAGCGAGTCGCAGATAAATGATATGGCAAAATGGCTTTCATCGGTGGACAGGGACATACCACTCCATTTATCCAGGTATTATCCGCAGTATAAAATGACCAGGCCGGAAACACCTGTTGAGACGATGCTCACGGCAAGGGATACGGCAAAACAATATTTAGATTATGTTTATATAGGCAATGTATACGGAACCGATGATGGTACCTACTGTCCCGAGTGCCATAGTTTGCTTGTTGAGAGAGGGTACAAGAAAAAAATTGTAGGTATAAAAGATGGGCAATGTACAAATTGCGGGCACAAGATAAATATGATAATGTAAGACTGAGTAAAAGTTAAATGTTATAATTATATATGATGATATACTTTATTGTATGACACCGGGAGATAATGACATGATAGAGAAAATCACAGATATAAGGAAAATTTGAAAATATACTTAGGCAAGGCGAGTAATCTGTCATATTTAGCCTACAGGATTTATTTATAATAATAAAATTTAAGTTACTAAATGGTGTACAGTTAACAGCCAGTAATAGATGGAGGGGAGCTAAATATGTTAGACAACTTTGATGCTCAATGCCGATACAGAATAATGGTCTGTGTCACTCCTCAGAAGAGCTGCGACAGGCTTATAAAAGCAGGGCATGACAGAGCGCGGGAGACAAAAGGAGAATTTTCCGTTGTATACGTTAATAAAGATGACGATCTTCATAAACATCTTGAAGAGCATGAGATACTCATAGAACTGTTTAACAATGCACAAAAGCTTAGAGGCAGCGTGAGCATCCTTTCAGGAAAAAAGGTATATGAAACCTTGGCGCAGTTTGCGACGGATAATAAGGTAAATGAGATTATAGTGGGCAAATCCTTACGCTCCGCATTTGATAATCAGCAGGTTATAAATCCCTTGCGGAAGTGTGTGGAGAACAACAACATACATGTAAATGTTGTAGATTAAATAAATGAGACTATTTACCTATTGAGGTATCATGTCGAATGCTGTAGCATATTACTTGTAAGTTGATGCCCCAACCCAATGTATTAGCCGCACTTGATAGTGCGGCTTTTTTTTACAACACAAGAATTAATGCACTTATTTTATGTCATTTGGTGCCGAAATATATATAAAGTGGTATTAAAACCTATGAGATTTAAGGGGGAACCTGCTGTGAAGAAGATAGTAAGTCTTGTCCTGGCTGTGTTTTTAGTATTTTCCAGCTTTTCTTTAGGTGAAGTACAGGCGTCGGGTCATGTGACGGACTTGGATACTGGTTTGATATCATCCGGTCACGGCGGCCAGATAATAGTGACGGCCGCTGATGGTTATAAATTTGATGATAGTACCGAGGTGATTCTTCAATTCTATTATAACGGCAAACTGTATGCCGCGGATCCTATTGTTACGAATACAAATAAACAGTTGATCGTATATATTCCGCCGACTGATGATTTTGCGGACAGTGGTAATACAGGAGCACCAGTATATACCGGTGTTGCAAATTTGATTATAGACAAGATTAAAACCATTCCGGATAATTCTGTTATCAGTGATACCCTTCAGTTTAATTTTGTAAAGGATCCTGTAATTAAGGATGTATATCAAAATGTGGAGACTACCTTTACAAAAGATGGCAGCGGCAATATTACCGATACCAAGGAGGTAAGGCAGCTTGTCATTGAGGGGGAAAATTTTGACCTGAAGGAGCTTATGATAGGTGGCAGTGACGGTGTGGGAGGTCTTTCTTCGGCCAAGGGTGAGGTTAAGATATTGTCAAAGGGCAGCATGAGGATAGTGGCCGAAGTACCGGACCAGATAATAAACGACGGACATACGGCGCATGACGTCAGCATTAGAAACGGAAACAACGGCCTGGCCGTTTACAATGGTTTTATATTCAATGAGCTTTCCCATATACAAAATATAGACAAGTCGCGGGCATACCCGGGGGATAAGCTTAGCATCACAGGTACAAATCTTCCCAAGGATAGAAATGAGATTTCAAAGGTTATAATAGCAAATCAAGAGGTACCAAACGATGGGGATCATATAAAAATAACCATCGGCAAACTGCCCGATACAATACAGGTTACAGTACCGGAAGCGGGCGACAGAAACAATAAAGATATATCCATAAGGAGGAATATGACCGGTGGGGACGTACAGGTGACGCTTAAAAACCAGTTTACCGTGGTCTATACACCGGCGGGACTTTCTATAGACCGTATTGAGCCTAATTCGGGAACCACCGATGGCGGAACGGATATAAAGATATACGGCAGCGGTTTTGTGCAGGGAATGCAGGTATACATAGGAGGCTATAACAAAAAGAACAAGGCAGAGGTAAAATCTGTATCCTCCGATCCTAATGCTGAGGGCAAAACTATAATAAAGGCATTAACGCCGTCCTCCGATGCAGAGGGCGCCAAGGACGTTTATGTATTGAATCCCGTGGATGGAAGCGAGGTCAGAAAGACAGGGGGTTTTACATACATATCCGTAGCCAATGCACTTACGATTTATCCCGAACAGATAAATCCAACGGAGGCACGAGAGACGGAAGAAAAACCTATAACCATCGTAGGCAGGAATATCAGCAATATTAATGTTAACAGCTTGCTGCCTATGGAGGGTGAAGACTGGTATACGGATTCAAAAGACAGATTTTTTGATAATGCAGCCAAGGAGTATGTGGTTCATTACAAAGGCATGTACCAGGGACAGAAGGCATATATAGAAAAGACTATAAGGCTTACTATAGGCAACGAAGCAGCAATAAAAAGCATAGGTTTTCAAGGCAATGCAAATGATTCAAGTCATTCCAAAGATCAGTTAATAAGTGCCAAAACTCCGATAATTACTTTGGACCCCAGGGTGGATACGAAGGCAGATATAGCCGTGAACACATATACGGTTGCAGGGACCCTCAAAGGAGTCCAAAATAAGACACCGGAAATGGGCAAGAGGTATGATTTTGGAAGGGTGCTGTTTGAGACCAGTGAATCAGCCGTGATAAAAAACGGGTTCACATACAAGCCGGATCCGACCGACCCGCAAATAAAATCCGTTACTCCACACGTAGGCTCTGTAAAGGGTGGGGATGAGATAACCATAGAGGGTACGGATATCCGGCCGGGAGCCAAGGTATATATAGGCGAAGAGACGGCCAAAAACATGGCCCAGCCGGTATCTATAAATATATCCGTGGATGGTGATATAATAAAATCCACCTTTGTGGTTAGGACGCCTTCCTCCGATATGACGGGCAAAAAGAAAATAATAGTTGTAAACAGTGAAGGAAGCAAGGTAGTCAGTGAAGATGCATATGAATATATTTCTGCCCCTCATATTGATTCCATAACGCCGAGTGTGGGATCGAAGAATGACGACATATATATATTCATTGAGGGAAGCGGTTTTGTCGTGAGAACCGATGACAGCGGAAAGCCGGTCCTGCCCAAGGTATGGGTGGGAGACCAGGCCATTACTGTTAATGCTGTCTATGATGATAAAGGTAACGTGGTAGACGGCCGTAGGTATAAAATGGGTACAAAGATAAAGGGCTGTATACCGGGCGGCGGTACAAAGACCAAGGGGTATGTCGATGTAAAATTGGTAAATCCCGATTATCCCAGTTTTGATAATGTGGAGACCTATCCGGAGGATTATGACAAGGATGTTATAGCCAGCGGAGGTAAGGCCATACTGGAGGCCGCATTCAAATATACGGATCCGGATACGAAATACAGCATGCACATAGACGGTATAGAACCTGAACGCGGACCGGTAGAGGGCGGCACAACAGTGAAGATTGCCGGCGGCACTTTTCCCAAATCCGTATATGTGGCAATAGATGGGGAAGAGGCAAAGATAAAGAGCATTACGGGAAATGCCATAACTATCATCACCCCGCCGGGTACAGTAGGTAAAAAGATTGTACAGGTTATAAGCTTGGCTGCGGGTGATGCTGAAGGAGCGGTTGCCACCGTAAAAGACGGATTTGAGTATACCATTATGTCGACGGATCCGAAGATAACTTCCATAGTACCGACCCATGGCGGCAGCGGTACTAAAGTATGGGTAAATGGCAGCGATTTTATAATGAGCGTACCGCTAGTTGATGAAAACAATAAGCCCGTAATGGATGAAAACGGTGATCAGGTTTATAGCAAACAGTCTAATGTGATAGTCGGCGGGCGGATGTTAGATAGGGAGCATGACGAGGTGGATGTTGTAAGTCCTTCGGTCATAAGCTTCATCATGCCCGGTGTGCCCGATGACAAATCACCGGTCGCGGGCAGTTATGATGTGTATATAGAAAACCCTGACACAGCGGTATCAAATAAAGTAAAATTTAATTTTCAGATATCCGACAGCAGCCCGGTGATAAAGGACATCAACCCAGCCATAGGGTCGTCAAAGGGTGGTACATTAGTAAAGATAGAGGGGGAGGACCTCAGGCAAAACGTCGAGGTATACTTCGGCGACCTCAAGGGCCAGATAACCAGCTTTGATGAGGATAAACAGATAATAAGTGTAAAAACTCCTTCCTATAGTCCGGGAGCGGTGGATGTATCCGTGTTGAATAAGGACGGCGGCAATGCCATAGCCAAAGAGGGATTTACATATGTAAAGGCGGCTAGCGGCCCTTCGATAACTTCGGTTACACCGAATAAAGGCAGTGCCTTCGGCGGAGACCTGGTTACGATAACCGGCGATGATTTCAGGAAGGACAAGAATGATGGCAGAATCCCGGAAGTTTATTTCGGCAACCGGAAGTCTAAAGATGTAAAATACGTAAGGTATAACATGATCACCGCGGTTACGCCGCCCTATGACGGCTCGGGAGCGGTGGACGTTACGTTAGCGAACCCGGACAGCGGCCTGGCCGTTTTAAGAAGCGGTTTTACTTATAGTCAATCCAAGCCGAAGATTACCTCCATAATCCCGTCTACCATTCCTGTAGCAGGTGGCTATGCGGAGATACAAGGTTCGGGATTTTCAATGAGGGTGGTAAATTCCGGTGGAAAGGAAGTAAATCCGGGCAGTATAGTCAGAATAATCGACGGAGAAAAAAACATAGACCTTACTTTAAATCCCGGTGAAGATGCAAGTAAACCCAATGACTATAACATAGATGTCGTTAGTTCGGGATGCATTCGTATAAAGATACCTCCCGTTTCATCTTCAGGAGAAAAAAAGATTCAGGTTATAAATCCGGACGGAGGTATCGCAGAAGGTAAGATTACCTTTATAAAGCCGCTTACCAGTCCTCAAATTCATAGGATAGATCCTGCTCGCGGCAGCATAAAAGGAGGTACGCCGGTATATATTTACGGCAGTGATTTCAGACAGAATGCTAATGTTTATATAGGAGGCAAGCAGGCAACGGTAAAGTCTGTAGGTGAAGATGGCAAGCTTATACGCATATATACGCCTGCAGCCAACCAGTTGATTGTGGGTATCCCCCAGGATGTTGTTGTCTATAATGAGGGGGATAACAGTGCCACATTAAAAGGTGCCTTTACGTATTTACAGACGGAGAGTAACCCGGTGATAAATTCTATAGAGCCAGGGCAAGGTTCTACATTAGGTAATGAGAAGGTAATAATAAAGGGTGACGGTTTTATGGGGGATGTCCAAGTCTACTTTGATAATATCGGAGCACTCAAGGTGAAACGTATAGATTATACAACCCTGGAGGTGACCACCCCGGCTCATGCCGTAGGTAAGGCCGATGTGATTGTAAGGAACATCGATGCATACGGTGAGGCTGTCTTAAAAGACGGTTTTGAATTCATACAAACAAAACCGGAAGGCCCGACCGGTTTCACGGCGGTCGGTGTATCCGGAGATACCATACGGTTAAGTTGGGATAAAGTAGAAGGAGCCGACTATTATATGCTATATGGCAGGAAATCCAACAGTGATGTATACAGCTTCATTGCCTCCACGGAAGGCAGCCAATATTATGTTAAAGGCCTTGACCGGGATACCAGGTATTATTTCCGGTTGGATGCTGTGAATTTCTATGGATTATCCAAGTCCGCTACAGCAAGCGCTTCAACCAAGAACCAATGGACGGACAATGGTTATGACGATATGGCAAGTAGAGATCAGGTAAATATCTCGGGAGGGAGCGCAATTATAACACTGGGGCTGGATGAAAGCTTATATTCATTTAACCTGGACCTGGACCCAAATAAACCGACGGATATAAGAATAAATATACCCATTTACTTTGTAGAGAGATCTAACAGACAGGTAAGTATATACTCGCCTAAGATTACAGCCGAGTTTACAATAGGGGAGCTTGTCGGCTATGATTGGGGAAGAGCGCGTCTGCACTCCAGGGATTATGTGATTGTAGAGTTTAAAGAGTTAAAAGGAAGCGAATATGGTAGTTACTCCAGATTTGTAGGTTCAGGTTCTAAAATATTGTCACCGTTGTTTAAGATAGATGTAAAATCAAATATTGCTGGAAAACAATCGGATATTAAATATTTGCATGACTTTGATATGAGGCTTAAATTTATTAACAGTTCGAGAACAAAGGGTCTATATAAATTTAATGAGGACAACAGAAGATGGGATAGGATTAGTATGAGTCCTGGACAATTTTCATTTATAAAAAATACCGGCGTGTATGCTGTTTTAGGGAGATAGTGTAATGAAAAAAACTTTTGTATTGTTTTTGACATCAGTTATATTTTTAGTTTCTACATGCAGCGTGTGTGCTGCAGCCGGCATGAATAATTATGAAGGTATAGTAAAGTCTGTAAGCAACAGTAATGTCTACATACAGGTTGCCGGTCGCACTATAGGCTATACCATATCCCCGCACACCATTATAATGGTGAATGGTAAGAATGTGCCTGCATCTGAGCTTATGCCCGGCCAGCATGTATCCTATACCAACAAAGGTTCGAAACTATCGTATATTAACATAAATAGCCATACGGAGGCGCCCGGTTTTTCCCAGCCCGGGTTATTTTATCTGACCGGAAGCCTGGTCGGCGAAGATAACGGCAGGCTGTTGATATGTGATGAGAGCGGCAGCCTCCATAATCTTGCATTACCTTCTTATGTGAGTTTAAATGCTCAGGTCGGGGATTTGGTCAAGGTATACATTGATGACTCTGGATGCGTATATTTGGTGAATAAGATGGCAGGTAACATGCAGTATGCCTGCCTTTACAGAGGAAAGCTGTCGTCGGTTGTTTCAAATTCGGCTCAAATAAACGATACGGCGAGGTTTGATAATTACCGCTGGCGTGATGAGGATGTAATAAGGCTGCCTGTTTCCGATGATGTAAAGGTGTATAAATCCAATGCAGAGCTTGGAAATATAGGTGGGAGCATAGGTAGTTACGCATATTTTGTAACCAGAATGGAATACGGTGAAGAGAGAATATATAAGGTTATTATACAGTCGGGTTATATGAAGGAGTATGTAGACAAGATAGAGGGGATTGACAGTGTGGCCGGAAGGGTTACACTGCCTGAGACCGATGTGCAGTTAAGCCCGGGCAGTACCATATTAAAGGATGGAAAAATGATTACGGTAGATAACCTGAAAGAAGATCAGACAGTCTTTGCCCTGCTGGACAGAATGGGCAATAAAAACAGCGCACCGCTGCTTATGGTGCTTGACCGACAGCCTTCTGTGAGGATTGTAAGAGGTAAAATAGACAGTATCAATTCCACAACCTTTGATGCGGATCACGTATATGAAATAGACGGCAATATATGGAGCAGGGTGAGTAATCCCGGGGAGTTTTATGTGAATGACGATACATATATAATTGATTATATCAATGATGAGAAATTGACGCCGGATGAGTTTTTAAACGACAGATATGACAGGCATTCTGAATATACAGATAAAAATTTCTATGCGGTAGTTGACGGTGATGAGGTGGTCGGTATGGCTATGTATGATTCTCATACCGACAGCGGTACAGCTAATGTGAGATTTATAAATGCCAAGCTTGACAGTATAGACGGTAATGGCCGCATGAGCATTAAGGATATAACCGAGTACAGCAATCTTACAGACAAATGGACGATAGGGCCAGGCCTGGGTTATGTCTGGATTGGGAATTCATTGGTTATAAAAGATGGAAGAGCGTCTGAAACTAATAAAATAAAGCAGGGCAGCTACGTTTATATACTTGCGGATGAAAACATGAATGCGATCTTAGTTGTGGAGAGGGGTGAATAACGTATGAAGAGGATTTTTGCATCTGTTCTTGTTATCTTAATGTTTTTATCAAGTACGGTTTATGCTCAGGTTCCGGGGACAGAAGGGGGATTGTCGGACGGATATGAGTATAAAGAATATGTATTTATTACCGGCAAGCCGATGCTTATGACCGGCGCATTAAATGTGAAATCCAGTAACAGGAGAGACAGTATAAGGACCACATACCGCTATACCCTGACGAATTCTGATAATACGGCAAAACTTACACGCAGCTACACTGTAAATACGGACGTTAAAGAAAATACTCAAAAACACCAGACCATTGAAACTTCAAATCTGGATAAAAACTGCAGGGAGACCATCAAGGCGGATGGCAATACCTATACGCTGGATGATTATGCCTTCAGTATGTCTAAGGTTACGGACAACAAGCCCGCTGTAGATTATTTTGCCGGTAACTGGAGTGGGAGAAAGACATATACGGTCAATAAAAACCAAGGGAGGGTGACCATAGATATTGAAGGAAAGACTACGGGCTATGACCATTACTGGGGCTCTACGGAGACGATGGATATCGGCCAGGCCATAAGTTATTCTAAATCTGCCACAGACGATGCCAAAAAAGTAAACTGGGACGGCAGCCTGCATGAGTATTTGTCATCTACCAACGAGAAGACCCTTGATTACATAGCCAATGATCCCACCTGGATAAGTTTTAAGGGTGGCTACCTTCTTCAGGGGAAGAACCAGGGAACGGCAAGGATAGACTATGATATGCCTAATGTAAGGATAAATGATGACTCATACACTGTTGATAACAGAAACCGCAACGAAGACTCTATTTCGTATGCTATGATCGAACCTGTAACGCAGCAAAGGATGCTTATACCGGAATACAGGGACACTTCCGGACACTGGTCGGAAAAAGATATCGGCAGGCTGGCCAGCCTTAATGTATTTGCCCATGACACTATGAATTTTTATCCTGATATACCCATGACGAGGGCAGATTATGTCACGTCCGTGTCGAAAGCTGTCGATATGTTACCGGATACCACTGACAAAAGATATAACAGGAATACACGATCTAGAAGAAACAAGGATAAAGAGGTCTCACCCTTTGATGATCTCAAGACAAACAGTATCTATTATCCAACCATAAAGAATGCTTATGACAAAGGTTTTATCAACGGGCTCTCCCCCCGCCGCTTCGGGCCCGATGAGTACATTGACAGGGCCCAGGCCGTTACATTACTGGTAAGGGCAGCAGGGCTGGAAGGCCTGGCTCCGAATTATGGATATACCACACAGTATGCCGATGACTCTAGGATACCGTTGTGGGCGAAGGATTCCATATATGTGGCGTCAAAAATGGGGATAATACAGGGAGACAGCCGCGGTCGAATTAATCCGGGCGATTCATTGACTCGTGCCGAGGCCGCCGCATTGGTGAACAGATACATAGACTACCTTAAAAAAGATTTCCAAAAAGACTATAAAGATGGGATAATCAATTATAAATAAAAAGGATTTTTTGTAATAATATAGAATATAAAAGCAGAGAAAAGACGAGAGGTGGGTAGTCTATGTTTGGAATGGGATTAAATATAGGTATTGATCTTGGGACAGCAACAGTACTTGTATATATAAAGGGTAAGGGTATTGTACTTACAGAACCGTCGGTGGTAGCAATCGACAAGAAGGCTAAGAAAGTGTTATCCGTGGGTGAGGATGCCCGGCGCATGATAGGAAGGACACCCGGCAACATAGTAGCAATAAGGCCTGTTCGTGAAGGTGTCATATCTGATTATGAAATAACCGAGAAGATGCTGAAGTATTTTATATCAAAGTCATGCGGCTCACGGACTTTTATACGGCCGCGGGTGATGGTGGCTATTCCCGCCAAGGTCTCAGGCGTGGAGAGCAGGGCGGTGGTTGAGGCCGCGGAGCAGGCTGGTGCAAGAAAGGTTTACCTCATTGAACAACCCGTAGCCGCAGCGATAGGCGCAGGCATGGATATATCGCAGCCCAGCGGCAATATGGTTGTGGATATAGGAGGCGGTACGTCGGATATTGCTGTTATTTCTCTTGGTGGTTCCGTTGTAAGTGCCTCACTTAAGGTAGCTGGTGATAACTTTGATGAGGCAATAATACAGTATATTAAGAAAAAATACAATCTTATGATAGGTGAAAGAACCGCAGAAGATATTAAGAAAAATATAGGTTGTGCATATCCTCAGGAAACCATACAGTCTATGGAGATAAGGGGAAGAAGCCTCGTAACAGGTCTCCCTCAAAATATTACCATAAACAGCGAGGATACTCTTACGGCGCTAGAAGATCCGGTAAATCAGATTGTTGAAGCTGTACACGGTGTGCTTGAAAGGACTCCCCCGGAGTTGGCTGCTGATGTAAGTACAAAGGGTATTATCATGACGGGAGGCGGTTCGCTTTTAACCGGGATTGACAAGCTTTTGGAGGATAATCTAATGATACCCGTGTTTATTGCCGAAAACCCGATATCATGTGTTGCTTTGGGTACGGGTAAGGCGCTGGATTCTATTGATTCTATGAATAAGAAAAATACAGGAACCGATGTAATAGTATCGGGAGAGGAGGCATGATAAGTGCTTCGCGGTATATATATTTCAGCAGGAAGCATGGTAAATCAGCAAAGAAAACTCGATGTTGTATCAAATAACCTGGCTAATGTGAATACCACCGGTTTCAAAAAGGATTTAATGGTGGAGGAAGCTGACCGTAACAAAAGTATATTAAAGGTGGCGAAGGATGTAACTCCCATAGGTGATCTTTACTTTGGTGTGAGGCCGGGAGAGGTTTATACTGATTTCGTATCATCATCAGGTTTTACAAATACGGATAACCCCATGGATGTTGCCATAAAGGGCAACGGATTTTTTCAGGTAAATACCCCGCGCGGTATTAGATACACCAGGGACGGGAGTTTTACAAGATCTAACGACGGTTATTTGGTAACGGCGGAAGGATATAGGGTACAGGGCCGAAATGGGGATGTTCGCCTCGGTAATGGCAAGATAACATTTGGTAATAGAGGAGAGATTTATATAAACGGGCAGGCTAGAGGTATGCTACGCATAGTGGATTTTCCCGATACTGTCGCGCTGAGAAAAGAAGGGGATAACCTGCTTATCTCGCAAGGTGGAGGAAACCTGATTGCAAACCCGGAGATAGAAGCAGGTGTTCTAGAGTCATCTAATGTTAATCCGGTGACGGAGCTGGTTGATATGATTAGCCTCATGCGTGATTATGAGGCTAATCAGAAAGTCGTTACAACAATGGACTCTACCCTGGATAAATCCGTAAATGAATTAGGGAGAGTATAGGGGGTATAACATATGATTAGAGCAATGTGGACAGCAGCCTCGGGTATGCAGGCTCAGCAGCTTAATGTGGATACCATAGCAAATAATCTGGCAAACGCGAATACCACTGCTTATAAAAAAGAAAGAGTAGAATTTAAAGACCTTTTATACCAGCAGCTGGCGAATGGTGAAGGCAAGCCGGTTAACCTGCAGGTAGGACATGGTGTAAAGCCCGGGGCTATTGTTAAGGATTTTGGCGGTGGCAGCCCTCAGGAGACTGATAATTCCTTGGATTTGGCGATAGACGGGGACGGTTTTTTTACTGTCCTGGGTCCAAATGATAAAGAACTTTATACCAGGGACGGGAGTTTTAAATTGAGTGTGGACGGAGATACCGTAATGTTTACAACATCCGATGGATATCCTGTTTTGGACAGCGGCGGCTCGGAAATATATTTTGATTCCGATCAAAAGGATATATCCGTATCAAAGCTTGGTATAATAAGTGTAAAAAATGAGGATGGTACTGATGAGGAAATTGGAAGGATAGGTACGGCAAGGTTTTTAAACCCTCAGGGATTGGAAGCTGCAGGGGACAATTTGTATGCAGCTACCACGGCTTCGGGTGAACCTGTATATGAAGATGAAACGGATACTACCAGTAATATAAATCAGGGATTTTTGGAGTCTTCTAATGTACAGGTTGTTAAGGAAATGGTGGATCTTATTACTGCACAGAGGGCATATGAGATAAACTCGAAGTCCATACAAACCTCTGATGAAATGCTCAGTATTGCCGACAACCTTAAAAGGTAGTGATATAATTGATAAATCCCATTGATAGTCTGGGTGTCCTGGACAGCATCGAGATAAAAAACAGTATGTCTAAACAAAAAGAGTTTGAGGAAATATTGGATGAAGCTGTAGATAAAAAAGACGACGAGGGCTTAAAACAAACCTGCAAGGACCTTGAGTCTGTGATGGTTTCCATGGTTATAAAGAATATGAGGGCTACGGTGCCGAAAGATGGCCTTTATGGAGATTCTTTGGGTACGGATGTGTTTACCTCCATGCTTGACGAGGAGTATGCTAAGGAAATCAGCGATGCAGGGGGATTCGGCCTGGCCGATATCCTTTATAAACAACTTAGTAATAAATAATATGGTATGGGGTGTTATATAAATGCTTGATATAAACGAAATAGAAAAGCTCATACCTCATAGATTTCCTTTTTTGCTTATAGACCGGATACTGGAAATTGATGAAGGTAAAAGAGCTGTAGGAATAAAGAATGTTACAATGAACGATTATTTTTTTCAGGGACATTTCCCGGGAAAACCTATTATGCCCGGTGTACTTATGATAGAGAGTATGGCCCAGCTGGGTGCTTGTGCACTTATGCAATCGGATAAGTTTAAAGGTAAGCTTCTCGTATTAACGGGAGTGAATAGGTGCAAATTCAGAGGTACCGTCATACCCGGGGATCAGATGATGATAGAAATACAGTTTTCTGAAATGAAGATGGGAATGGGTAAAGGTAAAGGCAAAATAACTGTTGATGATAAGCTTATATGTGAAGCTGAGCTTATGTTTGCTGCAGTTGACAGCCAGGATGAAAAATAATTAGTATAGCATTTTTAAATTTATAATTCGCATAAATTAATGGAGTAAAGTGGCTGCTGTATAAGCAGTCTTTTATTTATGCCATACTTTTATTTAAAATAAGCAGGAATTTTTGATTTGATGTCGAATATATATAGATAAAAGATATACAAATTATGTGAGGTGGTTAATAAGTATGGCAAAAATAACTTTAAGTGTTATCAAAGCAGATGTAGGAGGTTTTGTAGGACATTCTTCAGTACATCAAAAACTTAAAGATAGGGCAAAAGAATATCTTGATGATAAAAAGGATATTCTCACAGACTATAATGTACTGTCCGTGGGTGATGATATCGAACTTATAATGACTCACAGAAAAGGCGTTAATAATAGCGAAATACATCAGCTTGCATGGGATACCTTTAAATCATGTACGGAGGTGGCAAAAGAACTTAAACTATACGGTGCAGGGCAGGATTTGCTTGAGGATGCTTTTTCCGGCAACATAAGAGGCCTTGGGCCGGGGGTTGCAGAAATGGAGTTTGAGGAAAGGAAAAGTGAACCGGTAATTATATACATGGCTGATAAAACTGAACCGGGAGCTTGGAATTTCCCACTTTATAAAGTATTTGCCGATCCATTTAATACAATAGGGCTTGTTCTGGATCCTAAAATGCATGACGGGTTTAAATTTGAAATACTCGATTTAAGGGAACACAAAACCATACATCTAAGTTCTCCAGAGGATATTTATGATATACTTCTGCTTATCGGGTCTCCCGGGAGATATTGTGTTAAATCCGTAAGTAGCAAAAAAGGTGAATTGGTCTCCGTGTCATCAACTCAGACCATGAATTACATTGCTGGTAGATACATCGGCAAGGATGACCCGGTGATGATGATAAGAACCCAGAATGGCTTTCCGGCCGTGGGTGAAGCACTGGAGCCCTTTGCTAATCCGCATATTGTTGCAGGCTGGATGAGGGGATGCCATAATGCACCACTTATACCCGTAGCTATTGACCAGGCCAGGCCGACAAGATTTGACGGACCGCCGAGGGTTGTAGCCGCAGGTTATCAGATATGCGACGGTAAGCTTGAAGGACCGCAGGATATGTTTGCCGATATGGCTTTTGACAATGCGAGGAAAAAGGGACTGGATATAGCCGATACGTTAAGGCAGCTCGGACCCTTTGAACCTCACCGGTTGCCGCTGGAGGATCTGGAGTATACAACCCTGCCGCTCGTTCTTAAAAAATTTGGGAATAATGTGGAATAGTTTTTAGATGTTGACATACCGGATACAGTGTGGTAAACCTATGTCAAAAGTAACTTATTAATGTACGGATATAGGTGATATGAATGAATTACACTTGTTTATCAATTGCACAGCCTTTTGCGAGTGCTATTATATTAGGTGTGAAAACAATTGAAGTCAGGGGATGGTCTACAAAATACCGTGGCCCGATCATGATATGTTCAACAGCCCGTGATTTTCTCCTTGAAGGAGAGGGCGATGAGGAAGATGAAGTATTGCCGGGCGGAGTCGCGCTGGGCCTGGTCGATCTAACCGATGTTAGACCATTTAGAGTAACTGACTGTGAAGCTGCAGTCATGTTTGAAGATGATTTTGAAGAAGGTATGTATGCATGGGTTTTAGAAAACCCACGACAGATAGAACCAATAGAAAACAAAGGTCAACAACGGTTGTATCATAGGGACTTTGATCCGGTTTTTGTATAAGTGCTTATTTGTTTGTTGTATCTTGTGACGAAATAACATTTTTAAGGTCTTGCATGTATCGCTCTATTTTTGTTATCATACTGTTATACAGCAGGACCTCTTTTTCGTTTTTTTGAATAGATGATGTGATGGTAGACATAACATCGGCGAATATATTATCCATAGTGATATAATCCTCAATGTTCTGCGCATCTAGTTGGGTTTCACTAACTTTTCCATCAGCAAGTGTATAAAGTATTATTTTCCTATCTGGTTTTAAAATAATCTTTTCTTCTATACCTCTGTCCTTTATTATTATTCCTTCACCAAGCTCGTATAATTTACCGCTATAACTTCTTAAAGATATTTTATCCTTCCAAACATACTTTTTTAATGTAAAATAGATATCTTTAATATTTTCAAGACTACGATTGATGATATCCTTTAATTTAGCTTCAGCATTTTGTTTTTGTGTTTCTGTTTCTTCTAGTCGATCCATTAAATTTTTTAATTCACCTATATTATCCATTTTATCACCTGCTATTAGATTGTCCCCATAAATTTGTATTATTCACGGCACAAATATCATTTCTTTGCCAAGGTGGTATAATATTTATCCTTGATGAATTTTAACATAAAGACGTCACCCTTTTCAAACATCCCCAAGGTTTTGAAGTGGAATAATCAACCGATAGTCCTTTTAATTTTGGAGGTATAAGGTGGCCATACTGATATCTATAATCCTTTTGGTAGGCCTGGTCGAATTCAAAACTTTTTACGGTGGGTATCCGACGTCCGCATTATTAACCTTCGGATGGTTACTTGTAATAGCTGATATTACAATATCTATCTTATTGGGTAGAAAATTGGGATAAGATTGTGCCCATAGGCATGAAGTACATGCGGTCTTTCAATTTTTGTGTGATAAGCAAAACATTCCTGCATATAATTTAGTAAGATAGGAGACTTGATTATATGGATGGGGGACTTGAAACGGTTGTTGTTATATTTGTAATAGCAACAGGAATTCTATATGCTGTATTTTCGTTTTTGCCTCTTATGTATAATAAAGATTATGATAAAGATAAAGATGTGAATAAGAGATATCAAGATAAATAATCCGCATTCTGGATTATTTTTTTAAATTTTTTTAAAAAATACTTTACAGAAGGAAAAACTTTTCCTATAATATATATATGAAATATAAAGGGGATGATTGATATTAAAATTACAATAAAGGATGTGGCAAAAAGAGCAGGGGTTTCAATATCGACGGTATCCAGAGTTATTAATGACAGCAAGCCGGTTTCCGATGAAGTTAAACAACGGGTCCTGGATGCTATAAGAGACACGAATTATAGGCCTAATCAACTGGCAAGGGGCCTTGTTTTGAGGAAATCCAATATTATCGGTATGATAATACCCGATATTGCTAATCCGTATTATGCGGCCATAGTAGAAGGCGCTGAAGAAATAGCTAATACCTATGGATATACCTTACTTTTATGCAATACACATGGTGAGCTGGATAAGGAAATCGAATACCTGAATTTAATGGCGGACAAGCAGGCGGATGGACTGCTGTTTATGACGGGAAAATTAAAATCCGAGCATGAGGTATGGTTCAAAGATGCTGATATTAAAACCTGTTTTATAAATCTTTATTCCCGTAAGCTTGATGTACCAATGGTAAGTATTGATAATTACAATGCGGTATCGGAGGCTGTCGAGTTTTTAATTAATAACGGCCATAAAAATATCGGCTTACTTTATGCACCGGATGTGGATGACCTTCTCCAGGAAGAAAGGATAAGAGCTTATAAAGAAATACTTAATAACCATGGGATCAGCTATAATGAAGATATTGTAAAAGAGTGCCGGTTCAGTATTGAGAGTGGTTATAACAGGACAAAAGATTTGCTAAAAGACAGTAAAATTGACGCATTATTATCGACCAATGATATGGCTGCTATAGGTGCCATGAGGGCAGTGCTGGATATGGGATATAAAATTCCTGAGGACATCTCGGTTATGGGGTTTGATGATATAAACTTCTCCGAATACTATAAACCGTCACTTACTACAATAAAACAGCCTACATATGATATGGGCGCTGTTGCTACCAGGATGGTAATAAAACTCATTCTTGGTGAACATGTAGAAAAAATGGTTCTTCTCCCGCATGAACTTGTGAGGAGAGAATCAACAGAAAAGTGACAATGATTTATATACTGTGCTGGAATAACGTGCGAGATATTAGGTAACGGATTTCAATATACCGCTGCATATCATTTCAGCCATGTTTACTATTAAGTCCAGCCTTATATTATGAAGGTTGTATGAATTATATTCATCGACTATGCCGACAATCGATATGTCTCCCACAGCAGGCAGTGTTTTACCGACTCCTTTGCCGGGATACAGAGGTCTATTAGTTAATACAACCTTACCTACGTTTATAGTTTCGCCCAGGCATGCATCTACAGCTATAATATTACTATGTGGATGCCTTTTTTTAATTTCCTTTAAGATGTGATATAGATTAATTGCATGGACAGGGTTTTCTAAGGTACCATATACGGGGCCTGGATAAGAGTTTTTCTTTAAAAAATAGCCGACAAAAGGGCCGAGGGAATCACCTATCCACTTATCTGTACCTATGCACAATATCAATGTACGTGGATCTATATAGTTTTTTAGGAATTTGGACATCAATATAATGGAATCTTTATTTTTATAATTGACTCTTACTTCCAAAGCGCCATCGCCTCTAAGATGTATAATTTGTACCATGCTACGCAATACTTTACCTTGAGGTGTTTATTATAATGAATGCTGAAGAATGCGGCAAAGGAATAATTATCGTAACAACAGTTATCTCTATTATATTTATGCTTAACTTGAAGATAAGTTACAATGCCGAAGGTATGATGCTACCTGAAGAAGAGAAGACCGAGAAACAAATAAGCATTAAAGATAGAGAAACTTATGCAGGTAGGAAAGAGTCTGATACTGATAAATACGTAATACATAGCGGAGATATCAAGAATAAGGGGCAGATAACTGCTGATACCCAATCAAAAAATAATGATAAAAGCAAGAACTTAAAAGAAGAAAAATTTAGTGAGTGTAAACCGAATTGGTCAGAGATTGAGAAAAGAGTGAAAGAAAAAAGAACCAATGATTATTCTTTTAAGAGTTTAAATATAAAGGCTAATGATATTAACATAATGATAAAAGCAATGCCGGTAACTGATAAAAGGGAATGCATTAATATAATATCAAATCTGGATAAGAAGGATATCAAAACAATAGTTGACTTATACCGTGACGGGGTTTCTTATGATGATGAAATAATAATAAAAAATATCGTTAAAAATGCATTAGATAAGGATGATTATGAGAAACTTAAGAACGTTGCCGAGGCTGTATACATTAATAATAAGAGTAACAAATAAAAAACAGCGGGATTGCCCGCTGTTTAAGAGTCTTATTTAAGGTTGTTCTTTTGATAATATACATTGCTACCATCTACCTCAATTAAAGCATACGGTATATCGTTTCCACTTGAATTTGCCGGCTGACCAACTCCTATATACCTTATTTCATCATTTAAAGCGGTATAAAATTGGCTGTTCTGATATAGGATCCAGACATTTTTTCCTGATTCTTTTTTAAAGCTTTTTAAAGTATTTTCAAAAAGCGCCGCTTCTCTTTGATCGGTAAAGCCATTACTTCCCCATACCGGTGTAGGCAGTACGATAAAAATATTTGTTCCTTTTGCAGAATCTAGATAATCTTTTAATTTAAACCATTGTTGAGCATCTGTGGTTCTGATACCGCCCTTGGAAGAGTCTAAGACTATAAAGCTGGAGTTTCTAAAATTATATAGACCGGGGCTGTCGATTGACAAAGATGGTACTTTGAGGTTACCCGATTGTTTTGCGCCTTTACCAAAAAATACTGCAAAAGAAGATTCGCAGTTTGCTTTGTCTATAGCGTCATTTAAAGCAGCGTCATTATCTGCTTGTCCGTAAACAAAAATGTTGTATGAATCTAAATCATCTTTAGTTTCAATTTTTTTGTTATATGGATCAACATTTTCAAGCTGTGCATTATTAGGTGTTTCCGTTTGATCTGCAGATTTGCCTACCGTAACGGGTATATTCAGATATACATTGCCGAACATAGCTTTTATATATCCTACAGTATTGGCATTTCCTGATGTAAATGTCCCATTTCGCACTGTTCCTATTTTACCACTGGCCGACCAATTAATTTTATCAGCCGGTATTAACGCTGTGTAACCATTTTTGTCTTTGCCGTATATTCCTATTTTAGTTTTTGAGTTAAATCCTGTGTTAATCTTGTTTATATTAGATTTAAGGATGATAGGTTTGTCTAGTACTTTAATATTAGTCTGCTCTTCTATGCCGTCATATTTTACAGTTAATGATGCATCACCTACAGCAGAAGGTTCAAACCTGTTTTTATCAAATGTTCCTTCCACTCCTTGCAAACTAAACTGAATGTTAGCCATATCGACATCTATTGGATTGTATCCTTCATCATAAGCTTGCACGTTAATATCACCGTAGGTTCCGGCAAACAAATTACCGGGCCCTTTTACCTTTAATCCTTTAATTGATCCTTGCGGTGCTGTATTAAACATGCCTATTGCAGTGGTTACCTTTCTTTCTTGACCGTCGGAGGGATTATTTACGGTTTTAATTTCTCTCTCGCCTAAAGATCTTACTGTCATTGTAGTTGATCCTCCGCCGTCTAAGTTCAAGGCATTAAATGCTCCTAAATCATGCATAAGCTTTGCCATGTCTTTTTCCGTTAAACCTATGGATTTTCCGTTTCTACCATCTACTGTTACAAGAAAGAGTTTGCTACCATCCTTGTTTGAGCCGATAGCTGTTCTTGCAGTAGGCTTAGGTGAAGGATCGTGAGTGATCGGCGTTATGGCGCCGTCTTTTACGAGCATTGTGCCGCCGCTTATGGACAATTGTAAATCTTTATAACCCGGATTGGTGGATATATTTATATTTACCTTATCTCCAGGTATAAGCATTGACAATTTTGCAGCGTTATTGCCGTTGGCAACGATGGCATAATTCCCCTCGGTTATGGATGTTTTCGGTTTATCATTTCTGACTTCTATGACGGTTCCATCTTTGTAGACTATAACCTCCGTATGTTTCTGCTTGTTTTTGGGACCGGGTGTTTGTCCCCAGTGGCTGTCATAGAGACTTAGATATTGGCCGTTAGAAGCCTTATTGTATGTAGCAACAGGTATGGTCTCACCGCTCGGCATATCCATACTTATGTTGTAAGTCCAATAGTCAAGAAATGCGTTGCCTTTATTATCTAAATTAAAACTGCTTAATTTACCATAAAGGTTTTTATCAGGCGGTGCGGAAATTAATTTGCCTTTGGAGACTATTTGCCCTATCGGGCTGCCGGTTTTTGTGTCAAAGAAATCGGCATTAATGGCCGCTACGGCACCGGTCTGTTTTGCCATGTCGGATACAGTGGAAGTCTTGCCAAGGCCCTCATTTCCATATAGCACATCAATACTGTTGTCCTTATTGCTGAAGTCAACCTCAAGCGTATTGATGTCCAGCCAGCCGGATGTAGTGAATCTTGCAGTAGAAGTATGCTTTATTCCCTCAGATAAGATTTCGCTGCTTGTTTCATCATTGATGATATCAAAACTGTTGGCATAAACAGTAGAGATAAGAGGATTAAATAAGAGCAGCAGAGAAACTGCCAAAGCATAAATCCTTTTACGAAATTTCATATAATCACCTCATTTAGACTGCTTTATATATAATTATAACCTTAATAGAGCGGCATTTGGGTTACAATTGGGTTACAATTTGGCTGTATATTTAATAGCAATGTATTCCAGCGATTTTTTAAGAAAATGGTAGATATGGCATTGTAATATGGCATATATAAGTTATTTGGCGTAATTTGATCATTGTGTATAAAGGCCAATCAACGTATAATAGACACTGTTAAATGAACGCCTTGCAAACGGGGCGTAGCGCAGTTGGTAGCGCGCGTGGTTTGGGACCATGAGGCCGTGGGTTCAAGTCCCGCCGCCCCGACCAGTGTTTAGATATGACCCTGTGGTCAAGTGGTTAAGACATCGCCCTTTCACGGCGGTATCAGGGGTTCGAATCCCCTCGGGGTCACCAATATATATGGGCACATAGCTCAGCTGGGAGAGCACCTGCCTTACAAGCAGGGGGTCACAGGTTCGAGCCCTGTTGCGCCCACCATATATGCTGGCGTGGCTCAATCGGCAGAGCAGCTGATTTGTAATCAGCGGGTTGTAGGTTCAAGTCCTATCGCCAGCTCCAGCTTAATATTTTTGGAGGGATACCCAAGGGGCTAAAGGGGGCAGACTGTAAATCTGTTGGCGTTGCCTTCGATGGTTCGAATCCATCTCCCTCCACCATTTATAAGCCTGTAAAGGCTTTTTTGTATATATTGACTTACTTTGTATTCTATGTTAACATGTTTTTATCTTAATTGAATATAGGAAAACTCTTATCAAGAGTGGTGGAGGGACAGGCCCTGTGAAACCCGGCAACCAGCATTGCATGGTGCCAATTCCTGCAGAATGAATAATTCTGAAAGATGAGGAATAGGAGAAAAAGCCTCTTCTTTTGTGAAGAGGTTTTATTTTGTTTAGGGAGGAATAAAATGAAAAAGTTATTTACATCTGAATCAGTGACAGAAGGGCATCCTGATAAGATATGCGACCAAATTGCCGATGCCATATTGGATGAGATTATTGCTGTAGATCCAAATGCGCGTGTTGCTTGTGAGGTGGCTACAAATACAGGTATGGTTGTGGTGATGGGCGAGATAACAACTAAATGTTATGTAGACATACCTAAGACGGTACGCAGAACAATAAAAGAGATCGGATACACTCGGGCTAAGTTTGGTTTTGATAGTGATACATGTGCCGTGATTACAAGTATTGATGAGCAGTCACCTGATATTGCACTGGGTGTGGACCGCTCGATGGAAGCAAAAAAAGAAAACCGTATTGAAGACTATGATGTGATAGGTGCAGGCGATCAGGGCATGATGTTTGGTTTTGCCTGTAATGAGACACCGGAGCTCATGCCTATGCCGATATCCTTTGCCAATAAGCTGACTAAGAGATTGGCCGAAGTGAGAAAAGATGGAACGCTTCCTTATTTGCGGCCGGACGGAAAGGCGCAGGTTACCATTGAATATGATGAGGATAAACCTGTAAGGGTGGATACCATTGTTGTGTCAGCTCAGCATCATCCGGATGTGGATCATGATGTGATTGAAAAGGACATTATTGAGTATGTTATAAAGCCGGTGATACCGGATGATCTTTTAGATGATAAGACCAAGTATTATATAAACCCAACAGGCAGGTTCACTGTCGGCGGCCCGCAGGGCGATTCGGGGCTGACCGGACGTAAGATAATAGTCGATACCTATGGCGGGTATGCAAGGCATGGCGGCGGCTCTTTTTCGGGTAAAGACCCGACAAAAGTGGATAGATCCGCAAGCTATGCAGCCAGATATGTTGCCAAGAACATTGTTGCCGCCGGTATAGCGGACAAATGCGAGGTGGAGCTTGCATATGCGATAGGCCTGGCCCGGCCGGTTTCGGTCAGGGTAGATACATTTGGAACGGGAAGGCTGTCGGATGACAAAATAATTGAACTTATAAACAATAATTTTGATTTGCGGCCGGCCGCTATTATAGACAAATTAAAATTAAGACAGCCCATTTACCGACAAATAGCAGCGTATGGTCACTTTGGCAGGACAGATCTTGATCTTCCTTGGGAGAAGACCGATAAGGCAGATACTTTAAAGGAACAGGCTACATCTTTTGCGGTATGAAGCAATATAATATAATTCATAGATAATTAAAAAAGAGCCTTGACAAGGCTCTTTTTTAATTGAATACTTTATGATATTAACATTTATAGATATAGTTATATATGGAAATACTGTTTATTTGCATTGAAGGAGGAATACGTAGATTAATGGAATATACATGGCATGATAACAAACTGTGCATAAAGAATGCAGATAATTTTGAGCTGGCACAGATTTTTGAAAGCGGACAATGCTTTAGATGGATGAATGATACAGATGGGTATGTGGGTGTGATTGGGGGTAGGGTAGTTAAAGTCAAAAAACTGCAGGGGAATATATTAATCGAGAATGTGCCGAAGGGAATGATGGATGATGTATTACTTTATTTCGATATAGGCAGAGACTACGATTGCATTAAGCAGAAATTAGGATCAGATGCTTATCTCGCAAAAGCTATGGAATATGGAAGCGGGATACGAATATTAAATCAAGAACCGTTTGAGTGTATGATTTCATATATTATTTCAGCTAACAACAGGATACCTCAAATACAACGTGTTGTTAATAATTTATCAAAAATGTATGGAAGACAAGTGAACTTTAGAGGCAAGACATATTATACGTTTCCTGAGCCGGATGTTTTGGCCGATACAAAAGTTTGCGATGTAAAGGAGAGCAGATGCGGATTTAGGGCAACCTATATATGTGATGCGGCGAAACGTGTGGCCTGGGGCGACCTGGATTTAAATGCACTTAAAAAAGAAGATTATGAGAAGGCAAAGTTTAAACTCATGGAGGTCAAAGGCATAGGACCAAAGGTTGCCGATTGTATACTTCTTTATTCATTGCAAAATTATGATGCATTCCCTGTGGATGTATGGGTAAACAGAGTAATGACTGATATATATATACACCGTAAGGTGAGTTTAAATAAGGTAGGCGAATTTGCCAGGGATAAATTCGGACACCTGGCAGGTTTTGCGCAACTTTACCTTTTTTACTACTACAGAAATAATAGAGGAGACGATAACCAGTGATAGGAGTTTTGATTGACACTTTGGCTATAGCTGCAGGCAGTATAATAGGTCTTTTTTTGAGAAGAGGTATACCACAGTCTATAAGTGATATCGTTATGAAAGGAATCGGGCTTGTTACGGCAATTATGGGTATATCCTTTTCACTTAAATCAACCAACTCTATTATAATGATTTTAAGTGTTGTTCTGGGTGGTATATTGGGAGAGATACTCAATATCGATGGATTTTTAAATAACTTAGGTTTGAAATTGCAACAAAAATTTAAAGTCTATGGGCAGGTGGCCGAGGGGTTTGTGACGGCAACACTTATTTTTTGCGTAGGAGCAATGTCCATAGTCGGTTCCATACAGAGCGGGCTTAGTGGTAATAATACCGTATTGATCACAAAGGCCGGTTTAGACGGGATTACTGCAATTGTGCTCAGCTCTGCTATGGGTATCGGCGTATTGATGTCAGTGATCTCTGTTTTTACATATCAGGGTGTTATAGCCCTATCGGCGCGCCTTTTAAGTTCCTTTGCAAGCAATGCTTTAATAACTGAGATGACTGCCATAGGAGGTATTTTAATATTTGGATTATCCCTTGATATATTAGGAATAACAAAAATCAAGGTAGCAAACCTGCTGCCCGCGATATTTATTCCTATAATATATTTTTTGATATTTTTGTAAAACATAAATACTTGTCATAGTATATATCGGTCGCAAATCCACATTTAAATGTGATTTTGCGACTTTTTTTTGTAACAATAAATTATGACACAACATAATATGCTAACAGGAATATTTGAAGGAGGGTTACGAAATGCCTTTTCTGGATTTTGTAGAAAGTGAAGATATTTTTCTTCTGTTCATTATTTTCCTGCTGTTTGAGGATAGTATGGATACGAACATACTCATGATGCTATTGCTAATATTACTTATAAAATCTAATGATGAGTTATATTAACACAAATGAGATCGGCTACATATTATATAAAGTAGAAAAGGGGAGATACAATGAAACAGGGATATAAAGTCACTCCACAAGATCAGCTGTTGGTACTATTTCTATTTAAAATGTTTGAATGTGAATTTGAAGACCCTAAGCAATTAGTTGTTCTCCTTTTCCTACTCGTTTTTTAATTCTTTTAAATTAGAAGGAGGGTTTTCTATGTCAGATGTTAAAGGCGGCGGCGGATTTGGCGGCTTTGGAGGATTTGGACTTGATAGAGAAAATCTGCTGCTTATACTCTTCCTATCATGGTTATTTAAACCAGGATGCGATAAAGGTGGATGTAACGATGGCGGGGGCATAGGATATGGCAATGGTGGAGATTTCAATCAACTACTGGTAATACTTCTGTTCCTTGTTCTTTCCGGAGGTTGTTTCTAGAAATTGGGCCCTTTTGGGCCCGTACATAAATTATAATTAAAAGGAGGGGTATTATGGATGAAATAGAGAAGCCTAGAGATGAAAACGATGATAAGGTGGACTTGACAAACAATAAAGACCTTCAAAATATAATGGGAAATGTACAAAAAGTATTGGATGATCCTGAAAAGCGTAAGATGCTCACACTTGTCCAGAAACTGATGGATAGTTCAGTGAATGAAAGTAGCGATCCCAGGATAAATCTTTTAAATGCCATAAAACCGTTTTTAAAACCCAAGAGACAGAGAACTCTTGATAGTTTTAAACAATATTATACATACTTAAATGTAATAAAAACTCAAGAAGAATTTAACAAAATAAGTAAAGAGGAGGGGAAAGAAGATGGATTATAATATGTATAATAATGGTTATAGCATGGATGAAGAAGACAATATAGCAGAAATCGAAGAAAATAACGAAGTAAAAGGCAAAGAAGTACATAAGAGCCTTGATTATACTGAAAACGAATCAACTCAGAGTACACAACCGTTTGACCTATCAAGTATTATAATTTTATTATTTTTGATATTTTTTGTAAGTAGGAGATTTTAGGGATGGATGACATCCCTTTTATTATTTTTACGCAAACATATGACCGATATCAATATAATAAGAAATTAAAAGAAAACATATGATTTATTGAGTAAATGAGATTTAATTAACTATTAACACCTATTATGGCACTTGATATAACAACTTCCATTTTCTATTATATATACTGTAATTAGCACTCGATGGATATGAGTGCTAACAAAATTCTGAAGGAGGGATAAACTTGAATATTAAACCACTTGGTGATAGGGTTGTAGTAAAGCCTACGGAAGCAGAAGAGGTTACAAAAAGTGGTATAGTTCTTCCGGAAACAGCAAAGGAGAAACCGCAACAGGGTAAAGTGATTGCTGTAGGTAGCGGTGAATACATTGATGGAAAGAAAGTAGCTCTTGAAGTAAAAACAGGTGACAAGGTAATTTATTCAAAATATGCTGGTACGGAATTCAAAATGGATGATGATAAGTATCTCATTTTGAAAGAGAATGACATTCTGGGAATTATAGAATAAGGTAGGAGGGATAATAATGGCTGCTAAAGATATTCTTTTTGGTGAGGAAGCACGCAGGGCTCTTGAAAGTGGTGTGGACAAGGTAGCAGATACTGTTAAAGTTACACTTGGTCCCAAGGGACGTAATGTGGTATTAGACAAAAAATATGGTGCACCAACAATTACTAACGATGGTGTTACGATTGCAAGGGAAATTGACCTGGAGGATCCTTTTGAGAACCAAGGTGTCCAATTGGTAAAAGAGGTTGCAAGCAAGACAAATGATATAGCAGGTGACGGAACAACAACCGCAACCGTTTTGGCTCAGGCAATGGTACGAGAAGGTATGAGGAATGTGGCTGCCGGAGCAAACCCTATGATATTAAGACGGGGTATTACAAAAGCGGTAGATGCAGTTATAGATCAACTTAAAAGTATTTCCAAGACGATAGAAGGTAAGGAGTCGATAGCTCAGGTTGCATCCAACTCTGCAGCAGATGAAGAAATTGGACAACTTATTGCGGATGCAATGGAGAAGGTTGGTAAAGACGGAGTTATTTCAGTAGAAGAATCCAAAACGATGAAGACCGATCTTGAAGTTGTTGAAGGAATGCAGTTTGACAGAGGCTACATATCTCCGTATATGGTAACCGATACAGAAAAGATGGAGGCTGTCTTAGACGACCCACTTATCTTAATAACCGATAAGAAGATATCAAACGTCCAGGAGATTCTTCCGTTGTTGGAGAAAGTTGTACAGCAGGGAAAGAAGCTTCTCATAATTGCCGATGATGTTGAAGGTGAGGCCCTTCCAACATTGGTTGTAAACAAACTGAGAGGTACATTTACTTGTGTTGCCGTAAAGGCTCCGGGCTTTGGAGACAGAAGAAAGGATATGCTCCAGGATATAGCAATATTGACCGGCGGGCAGGTTATCTCCGATGAATTGGGTTATGATATGAAGACTGTGGATATAAACCTGTTAGGGAAAGCGAGACAAGTAAAGGTAGACAAGGAAAACACAACGATAGTAGGCGGAAGTGGAGATAAGGACGAGATCAATAACAGGGTACAGCAGATTAGGGTCCAGATCGAAGACACAACATCCGACTATGATAGAGAAAAACTTCAGGAAAGACTTGCAAAATTAGCAGGCGGTGTAGCTGTGGTTCAGGCCGGTGCTGCAACAGAGACGGAACTTAAAGAGAGAAGGCACCGTATTGAAGATGCCTTATCAGCTACAAGAGCTGCCGTTGAAGAAGGTATAGTACCGGGAGGAGGAGTAGCATTAATCAATTGTATCCCGGCTGTAGTTAAGGTGGTTTCCGAACTTAAGGGTGATGAGAAGACAGGCGCAATGCTAGTCAAGAGATCACTGGAAGAACCTTTAAGACAGATTGCTCAAAATGCCGGTGTTGAGGGATCGGTTATTATTGAAAAGATTAAGAACAGCAACAAACCTGGTTATGGTTATGATGCTTATAATGAGGAATATAAAGACATGGTTTCAGCGGGTATCCTCGACCCAACCAAGGTAACACGTTCTGCATTACAAAATGCAGCCAGCATAGCCTCTATGATATTGACCACAGAGTCCCTTGTGGTGGAAAAGCCTGAAGAGAATCCACCAGCGGCACCTCAGGCACCAAATCCGGAAATGGGATATTAATATAGGCTATTAAAAGCAGGGAAATCTTCCCTGCTTTTTTTATATACTGTTGACAGGGTATATCAAAATCTGATATATTATTTACAAACTTTCTTTTGATATAAAAATTAGAGCTTTTGTTTAAAAACTTTCTTCCTTGCACAGTATAGTGTTTGGTTGTATTTATTGGGTTGACCTTATGAGGCTTCAGGAAGGCCTCATATTTTAAAATGAGGTGAAAATATGTATGATAAAGTAATTAAAGAAGGTTTGACTTTCGATGACGTGCTTTTGATTCCTGCAAAATCGGAGGTTTTACCAAGGGATGTTAAGCTTGCCACTAAATTGACGGAGAGGATAAACTTAAATATTCCTATCCTGAGTGCGGCTATGGATACAGTGACAGAAGCAGATTTGGCAATTGCTATGGCTAGAGAAGGCGGTATGGGTATAATTCACAAAAATATGAGTATAGAAAAGCAGGCCTTGGAGGTTGACAGGGTTAAGAGATCTGAGAACGGCGTTATAACCGATCCGATTTCTCTTGCACCAGATAATACTATAAGTGATGTACTTGAGGTTATGGAAAGGTATCATATTTCCGGAGTTCCAGTAACGGTCAAAGGGAAACTTGTAGGAATAATAACTAATAGAGATATAAGATTTGAAAATAATTATTTGAAGACTATTTCTGAGGTTATGACTAAGGATAACCTGATAACTGCAAGAATCGGTACAACCCTGAGTGATGCGCAGAAAATCTTAAAACATCATAAAATTGAAAAGCTACCGCTTGTGGATTCCGATGGTTGTCTGCGCGGCCTTATTACTACAAAGGATATAGAAAAAACCATACAGTACCCTAATTCTGCAAAGGATAGTAACGGCAGACTGGTTGTAGGTGCTGCAGTCGGTACTGCAAAAGATACCATGGATAGGATAAAAGCATTGCATGATGCACACGTGGATGCTGTTATTATAGATACTGCTCATGGGCATTCATATAAGGTGTTTGACACTTTGGAGAAGGCAAAGAATCTATTCCCTGATATTGAATTTATTGTCGGGAATGTAGCTACTGCCGAGGCTACAAGAGATTTGATTGCTGCGGGAGCCAGTGCGGTGAAGGTTGGTATAGGACCGGGATCCATATGTACTACCAGGGTTATAGCCGGTGTGGGTGTGCCACAGATTACGGCGGTTTTGGAGTGCGCTGAGGAAGCTAATAAACATAATATACCCATAATTGCCGACGGCGGTATAAAGTATTCCGGTGATATTACCAAGGCTATTGCCGCAGGGGCAAGTGCAGTTATGTTGGGCAGTATGTTTGCTGGGGCAGAGGAGAGTCCCGGGCAGCTTGAGATATTCCAGGGCAGAAGGTTTAAAACATATAGGGGCATGGGTTCGATATCCGCTATGAAGTCTGGGAGCAGTGACCGCTATTTTCAGGATGGATCATCTAAGTTCGTGCCCGAAGGGATTGAAGGAAGAGTTCCTTATAAAGGTCCTTTAAAGGACATTATTTATCAATTGGTAGGAGGAATAAGATCCGGTATGGGATATTGCGGCGCAAAGGATATAGATTCACTGAGAGAGGATGGTAAGTTTGTCAAGATTACTTCAGCCGGTTTAAAGGAAAGCCATCCGCATGATGTTATGATTACGAGGGAAGCGCCCAATTATAGTGTTGAATGGAGTGAGGAGTAGCAATGAAAGAGGAAGTACTGATTTTGAACTTCGGGGGACAGTATACCCAACTGATTGCTAGGCGGATACGTGAGTGCAATGTTTATTGTGAGATTATAAGTCATAAAACCCCTGTGTATAAGATCAAGGAAATGAAGCCTGCAGCTATCGTGCTTTCGGGCGGACCTGCCAGTGTTTGTGCTAAAAATGCACCGCAGTGTGATAAAGGAATATTTAATCTTGGGGTTCCTGTCCTTGGCATATGCTATGGAGCACAGCTTATGGCAAAGTTATTAGGCGGCAGGGTTTCACAATCGGAGATAAGTGAATATGGCAGGTCGGAGCTTATTATTAATAATGATAATCCTATTTTTGGTAATATTGACAAAGTTACAACAGCATGGATGAGTCATACGGATTCTATTGACACTTTACCCGATGATTTTGAAATTATTGCATTCACTAAGGATTGTCCGGTGGCTGCTATGGCCAATGAGAGTAAAAGGTTATATGGTGTACAATTCCATCCTGAAGTTGTGCATACAACAAAAGGTATGGAGATGTTAAGAAACTTCTTATTTAAAATATCTAAATTATCGGCGGATTGGACGATGGATTCGTTGGTAGAACAGACTATAAAATCTGTAAGGGAAAAAGTGGGCGACAAGGAAGCCATATGTGCCATATCCGGCGGTGTTGATTCAACCGTTGCAGCAGTGCTTATACATAGGGCCATTGGTGACCGGCTGCATTGTATATTTGTAGATAATGGACTTTTGAGGTTGAATGAGGCTGACGAAGTTGAGCGGTTTCTTAAGGACAAATTTAAAATGGATATAAGGAAGGTCGATGCCCATGAGCAGTTTTTATCTGCACTGAAGGGTGTTACCAAACCTGAACAAAAGAGAAAGATAATCGGCAATACATTTATAAGGGTTTTTGAAAAAGAAACGGATAAATATAGAGATGCTGAGTTTTTAGTTCAAGGAACTCTTTATCCTGATGTGATTGAGAGCGGTGACGATATGGCGTCTACTATAAAGAGTCATCATAATGTGGGCGGACTGCCTAAGGACATGCGGTTTAAACTTATAGAACCGTTGAGGATGTTATTTAAAGATGAAGTTAGGAAAGTGGGCAGGGAACTTGATATTCCGAACAGCATTTTGCATCGTCATCCTTTCCCGGGGCCTGGCCTGGCCATTCGGACACTTGGCGAAGTGACGGAACAAAAGCTTGATGTATTGAGGAAGGCCGACTATGTAGTAACACGGGAAATAAAAAAGGCTGGTCTTTATGATAAATTGTGGCAGGCATTCGCAATATTGCCGGACATACACTCTGTGGGTGTCATGGGTGATGAACGCACATATGGTGAAACAATAGTACTCAGGGCTGTCAACAGCAGCGATGGTATGACTGCGGATTGGGCCAGGCTGCCGTACGAGGTGCTGGATAATATATCAAGACAGATAATAAATGAGGTTCATGAGGTCAACAGGGTCGTCTATGATATAACCTCAAAGCCACCTTCCACAATAGAGTGGGAATAGTAGAATTATGGCCAAAGACCCAATACTCAAGTGGGTTGGAGGCCTTAGCTTTTATGAAAGTGTAGCAGTAATGTAGCACTTTTATTTTTTGCAAATAAGCAGGACTTTCCCCTTCATTGTAGAAATATGTGGAATAGGGAGGAATGATAATGTCTGAAGAGGAACTCAAAGTATTAAAACATGTATATTCATTAGCAAAAGACAGAAGAATAAAGAATGAGAAGGCTCAACAAGAAAATATTAAAACACTTGATGAAGATAAAGAAATGTATACATATTTAGAAAAGCTGGATCATGAAAAGATAAAAATGATACAAACACTAATGTACTTAGGAAAAGATAAAAATTTTGATAATACAGACTCACCGGAGATAAGGTATAAAAAAGAAAGAGAATACATGGATGAAATAGGATGGAAGGATAAAGAACTTGATATCAAAGCGATTGAGGATAAAGAAGCATTGGATTTGTTTTTAAAAAGCGCATTTGAAATATTAAATATAAAGTTATAAGTCAAGCAAATAGGCCCTGTTTGGGCCTATTTGTTTTTAATTCCAAGATAATTCTTTAATGAGGATTGAAATAACTATAAGAAATTCACCTTTTTTCTTCTGCCAAAGCCTTTAACCATTGAGGCATAGTTACAGTTTTTAGCAAATGTAAAAAACATTTGACATTATGATGCTGTAGTTATATATTTAGTATACAAAGTAAATAAGGAGATGAAATATGGTGATTTTATTTTGGTTGATAACAGTTGCTTTGCTAGTAGCGGTTATTGCCATGCTTATAGTTATTGGCAAAAAAGGAGATGAACGGCGGAGATTCATTGTAGAGAAGGCTAGTTCAAGAACTTTTTACGTGGCTATTGGAATCTTGCTTTTGGATAGTATAACTGCATCCATAAAAGGTAAAGCGGCAGAGGAATCATCACTTATTATGTTAGCTGTCTTAGCCCTTGTATTTTTGATAGAATTATTACATTTGAGTCGTATATATGGAGAATAATATTCGTGATCGTCGAAAAAAGTTGAGTTACTCTCAAGAATCTCTCGCCCAAAAATGCCATGTTAGCCGTCAAACGATTAATGCTATCGAAAATAATAAATATGATCCAACTTTAGGATTAGCTTTCAGCTTAGCTCATTGTTTAAATACAACAGTTGATGAGTTATTTCATAAGTTATAAGAACCCCATGATTTACATATTTATATTTTATGCTGGTGTTACAGATATTTAGGTGACCAAATTTTGTTAAGAGCCAGGACAAATAGCTCCTATTGTAGTATCTAAACTGCATAAGGAGCTTTTTTATTGTTTTACACTCATGTTTAATGTATACTAATAGTCAGGATGGTGAGTTTGCATGGACGAGTTGGAAGGTGTTGTGGAAGACATCATATTCAAGAGTGATGATAGCGGATTTACAGTGTTCGACATAGATGCAAAGGGTGATTTGATTACATGTACGGGCAAGCTTTCCTACATTTCGGTGGGTGACAGCGTGAGGATGGGTGGCAGGTGGAAGGTTCATCCTGTGTATGGTGAACAGTTCAATATGGAGTGGTGTAAAGCTTCACAGCCATCAACCCTGGATGCTGTAGAAAAGTATTTATCATCCGGTATGATAAAGGGGGTAGGTGCAGTTACCGCACACAGGATAGTGGAGTATTTTGGGGAGGATACTTTAAGTGTATTGGATGACCATCCGGAAAGACTTACTGAGATTGAAGGCATAGGCGAGGTTAGAGCTATAGAGATAGCACAGTCTTATATGTCACAAAAAGGCATAAGGGAGATTATGCTGTTCTTGCAAGGAATAGGCGTGACACCCGGCCAGGCCATGAAAATCTACAAAACCTATGGCCGTGAAACCGTAACCAAGGTAAAAACGAATCCGTACGATCTCACCTATAAGGTATACGGGATTGGCTTTGCCACCGCTGACAAAATAGCATCAAATATGGGTTTTTCCGGTGAATCACGGGAAAGAACGGCAGCCGGTACTTATTACTGTCTGCAGCGAGCGGCAAATAACGGTGATACTTACCTACCGCAGGATGTACTCACCGAGCGTGCCGCCAAACTTTTAAATGTTGACGAAGACATGATTACCGATGCCATCACCTCCTTTACGATAAACGATTACCTTTCAATGGAAAATATAGACGGCAGACGAGTCGTATACTTAAAACCCTTCTATGTGGCAGAAAATAATGTAGTAAAGAAATTAATGGATCTCTCCTCGGTAGAATTTAAAGAATTGCAAACGGACGACAAACCTAACCTTGCAGAAATTGAAAGCGAAATGGGCATACTCTTTGCCGAAGAACAAAAGCGGGCCATATATGCGGCCTTGGCAAAGGGTATACTCATACTTACAGGCGGCCCCGGTACCGGCAAGACAACCACATTAAAGGGCATAATATCTATATTTGAAAAGAACGGTATAAAAACATACCTTGCTGCACCGACCGGAAGAGCGGCAAAAAGAATGAGTGAAGCTACAGGCCGTGATGCGCAGACAATACATAGGTTATTAGAATATAACGGTATAGAGTTTAAACGCAATGAGGATGAAAAGCTTGAGTGCGACGCCATCATTATTGACGAGGCCTCGATGATAGATGTCATGTTGATGAATAATCTACTTAAGGCGGTAAATCCCGGGACAAGACTTATCATTGTGGGGGATATCGACCAGCTGCCGTCGGTTGGAGCGGGCAACGTGCTGCGTGATGTAATAGAAAGCGGCCTGTTTGACGTTGTAAGGTTAAACCAAATATTCAGGCAGGCAAGCCTCAGCGATATAATAGTGAATGCACACAGGATAAACCGCGGGCTTTCCCCATTGATAGAAAACAGCGGTAACGGTTTCTATTTTATCCGAGAGAAGGATCGCAGTGGAATACTTGAGCTGATCAAAGACCTGATGATCAACAGATTGCCCAAAGCATATGACTTAAACCCTGGAGATATACAGATTCTGACCCCCATGAAGAAGGGTGTACTGGGTACATACAACCTCAATAATGTGATACAGATGCTTTTAAACCCGCCGTCTGCTGGCAAAGCAGAGATAAAATTAAGCGACAGGATATACCGTGTAGGCGATAAGGTAATGCAGATAAAAAATGATTATAGTAAAGAATGGGAAAGCGCCGATGAAAGCGGCATGGGTGTATATAATGGCGATATAGGAATAATACGAAAAATAGACAAAGGAAACGGCACAATCTCTGTTGATTATGACGGACGTAAAACTAATTATGATATATCCGATTTGGGCGAGATGCTATTAGCATATGCCATAACCGTGCACAAAAGCCAGGGTTCGGAGTTCAATACCGTTATCTTGCCAATAAATTATGGACCGCCGATGCTTATGACGAGAAACCTGCTGTATACCGCAATAACGCGGGCGAAGGAAAGGGTTGTACTTTTAGGTGATGATCAGCGGATGATTAAAATGATAAAGAATAACAGGATTGAAGAGAGGTATTCAGGTCTGAAATGGAAACTTCAAAGACTAAAGGAATTTATTTGTTAGACAGTTTTATTAAAAGCGTCAGTTCGATAGTATATCCCCACCACTGTGCGTACTGTGGCAGGCCTTTAGAGGACGGATATTTTTGTGAGGAATGTTACAAAAAATTGCCCTTTATTGAAGGGAATACCTGCTCGGTATGCGGATGCCCGGTGAGCGAGGGTATGGATGTTTGCTACGAATGTAAATCCTCTTCTTTTTATTTTTATAAAAATGTCAGCATATTCATGTATACAAGTAAGTTCAGTGATGTAGTACATAAATTTAAATACCATAATGGCAGATATTTAGCAAAACCTTTTGGAGCATTTATGGCGGAAAGATTAAAGAAAGACAACATATCCACCGATTTTATTATACCTGTCCCTCTGCATCCCCGAAAAGAGGAGGAGAGAGGATATAATCAGTCTGGGCTTCTCGCCAAATATATAGGACGGATCCTTGATATATCGGTTCTTAATAATGTCTTAATAAGAGATGTTTATACACAAAGCCAGACAAAGCTAAAAAAAGAAAGCCGAAGGGAAAATATGTGCGGAGCATTTTCTGTAAAAAATAAAGAAGTTATTTATGGCAAAACAATTTTATTGATTGACGATATATTTACTACCGGATCGACTATGAACGAGTGCAGCAGAGTACTTTTAAATAACGGTGCTGGCGGAGTGTATTCGGCCACTCTTGCAACCGGGAGATAGGAGTGTGTTGTTATATGAAGATTAGAAACTGTAAAAGATGCGGCAAAGTTTTCGTATATAATGGTGTTGATCTATGCCCTGACTGTTTGAAAGAGGATGAAGACGATTTTAAAAAAATCGAGGAAGTACTCCCCCGGCATCCCAGGGCGACTGTGTTTGAAATATCCGAGCTCACCGGTGTTGATTCCAAAAAGATATGGGATTTTTTAAAGCAGGGCAAGCTGGAGTTAGCCGATAATAATTCCGGTATCCAGTTAAAATGTGAAAGATGTGGCAGGCCCATAAGCTCGGGACGATTTTGCAGCAGGTGTCTTAAGGTCATAAATGACCGGCTTAAGATAGAACCTGAAAATGAACAAAGAGTAAAAAAGAATGAAAAGTTCCATATACAGGATAGGATAAAGAGACATTAAATAATTTTTTACAAATTGTTTGAATGTGCATGTTGATTATAGAATTATTGATTATTGACAGTTTAATAATGAAATGGTGTTATTATATAACAACAATATGACCAATCTATTACTTTCAATTCTTAACGGTAAAGCTCATTCGTTAAAGAGTCCATTTATTATTAGATCTATATGTTTAATAGTATTAAACTTTTTTCCCATACATTATGAGAGGAAATTGTATGGGAAACTTTTATATTTATCTGACATTAGTCAACAAAACCATGGTAGTTTCTCTTGCTTTTACTTGAACCGTTTTTGTTTTATGCATGTTATTATAATAGAATTTGTTGGACGTATAGAGTGAGAACAGTTGTTTTGCTTAGAGATAGATGTTAGATATATTACGACTCATGTCTGTAGAGATCATAGTATTATGGCAATGAATAAACCACATATACGATTATTTTGAGTTAGTTTTTTAATTTATTTATTCCATAAGGCCTATTTTATATGACTATGATCTTATTTAAAAAATAGATTTAAAACGCATATAAAGAATTATTAATTGTTGAATAAGTGGTTTGTACAAAAGCTGCCATAAAATTGTCATGGAATTTGCATATATATTTATTTATAGGAGTGATGTGGTAGTGGATAAAATTATAGGTATTATTCAAAACGAGGATAAGAAAAACCCTCTTACCGATGAAAAAATAGCTTTAATGTTAAAAGTGAGCAGAAAAGATGTTACTGAATATAGGCTAATTAAAAAAATACCCGATTCAAGAGAGAGAAGGAGACCTTACCTGTATAAGGATATAGAAGAGGTTCTGAATACAAAAGGGAATATTTCTGACAGAAAACTTACAAAAATATTAAATGATTCAGGGTACGATATATCCCGTTTTACTGTATCCCAAGTAAGGAAGCATGTTACGAATAAGGTAGATAATTCCAGAGAAAATAGGGATACAGAAGCGGCTGATAATGTCTACTTAAATAATGAAGCAGAAAGTACGGAGGTAGCTAATAACGTCTATCTAAATAACGATGCAAAAAGTGCAGAAGTGGTTGATAATCTCTATCTAAAAAATAATGCAGATAATAAAGAAATTATGAAGGATAATGTCTACTTGCAGCGGGATGATATTTCATCATTTAAAGAAATAATAGGCCATGATGGTAGTTTAAGTATGCAAATCAATCAAGCAAAAGCTGCCATACTATATCCTCCCCATGGCCTTCATACATTAATACTTGGCCCGTCTGGTGTAGGAAAGAGTCAACTTGCGGAGGCCATGCACAAATATGCGATGGAATCTACCAATTTTGCAAAGGATAGTCCATTCATAGTATTTAATTGTGCTGATTATGCTGATAATCCACAACTTCTTATGGCACAGCTTTTTGGATATAATAAGGGTTCTTTCACGGGAGCAAATACATCCAGGGCCGGACTGGTAGAAAAAGCTGATGGAGGCATACTTTTTCTTGATGAAGTACATAGACTTCCCAGTGAGGGCCAGGAGATATTGTTTAGTTTACTTGATAAAGGGAGTTTCAGAAGGCTTGGGGAGACAGAAAACACAAGAAATGCCACAATAATGTTAATAGCGGCCACAACAGAAAACCCGGAGTCTTCATTACTGTTAACATTTAGAAGAAGAATCCCTATGGTCATTGAATTGGCACCAATTAACGAAAGACCATTTACTGAGCGATATCAGATAATTAAAAATTTCTTTACGGAAGAGTCATTCAGAATTAAGAGGCCTATAAAGATTGATCTTGATGCTTTGAGAGCTTTGATGCTGTATGACTGTCCCGGCAATATAGGCCAGATAAGAAGCGACATACAGGTTGCCTGCGCGAGAGGCTTATTAAATACGCTTAATAACAAAGGGAACAATATAAATATTTATTTAACTAATCTTCCATCGCATATAAGAAGAGGGATTCCAACAGTCAATACGAGAGATCCTGAGATAGAGAAGTATGCAGACAAAGATATGATGGTATATCCAGATAAAAGAGTCAATTCATTTCCAAAGGGAGATAGGTATATGCTTCCAAATCAGATATACCAGTTTATAGAAGACAGGTTCAATGAACTTAAAAATCATGGGCTTTCCAAAGATGATATATATGAGATTGTTGGCAGTGAGGTAGAGAATGAATTAAAGAAATTTGTAAATGACGTAAAATCAAGTACTTTAGCATCAAAAAAAGATTTAAAAGAGATTGTAGGCGAAAAAATTTTGTATGCAGTCGAAAATGCTCTCGAGATTGCAAAACAAAATTATAAATATATTAGACCGAATTTTTTATATTCTTTAGCAATCCATATAAGTGCAGCATATGACAGAATTAAATGCGGGAAGTCTATAATAAATCCTCAACTTAAGAGCATTAAAAGAAAGTATGTAAATGAATTTAAAATTGCCAGGCAAATGGTGGAAAGGATAAATAAAGATCTAGAAATAGCATTAACTGACGACGAAGTTGGATTTATTGCGATGTATTTAAAAATATTTTCTACCAGTGAAGATAATAGCAAAAAAAGAGTTGCAGTAATCGTATTAACACATGGGCATGTAGCCAAAGGTATGGCAGAGGTTGCCAACAAATTATTAGGTGTCAATATTGCACATGGTATAGAGATGGATCTTGACGAAAGACCCGAAGATGCACTGCTTAGAACTATTGCATTGGTTAAAGAATTGGACGAAGGTAAAGGGTGTGTAATTCTAATTGATATGGGGTCACTTATAACATTTGGAGAAATAATTACAAAAAGGACAGGCATACCAACACGCACAATAGGAAGAGTCGATACCGTAATGGTCTTGGAAGCTGTGAGGAGAGCAATTGTACCGGATACAACGATTGATGACGTTGTAAACGCTCTTGACTCAAGTAAATCTTATGTCGGACATGTTGAAGGAGCAAAGGATTCATATAAATTACCTAAAGCTGTAGTCACAATATGTATAACAGGTGAAGGTACTGCCGTTAAAATAAAAAAGTATATCGAAGATAAAATCCATGGTATTGAAAAAAAATTTAAAATCATTCCTATTGGTGTATTTAACGAGCATGAAATTGATGAACAGATAACTAATATAAGGTATAAGAATATTATAGCTGCTTTCGTAGGGACAATAGATCCTAAAGTTAATGGCATACCATTCATACCTGTTGAAGAGATAATGAGCGGAGAAGGTTTGGACAAGCTTGGAAAGCTTATAGGAATGGATGTAGAAGAAAAAAACCGACTTGAGAAGGTTATAACTGAAGATTTGATATTAAATAATCTTAATGTTAATAACAAAAACGATGCTATTGATAAAATAATCAAACTAATGGAAGGCAACAAATGTGTAAAGGAAGGTTTTATGCTAAGTGTTTATAAAAGAGAATCAATAGGTGCAACGTGGTTAGAAGGAGGTATAGCAATACCACATGGCAGTACAAAATATGTCAATAAGTCCACAATAGCAATTGCAAAATTAAAACGGCCTATATATTGGGAAGATAACATGAAGGCAGACTTAATATTTATGATTGCCATAAGAGAGGATTCTAAGGACTATATGTATGATTTATATAAAGTACTCAAAAATAAAAATATCATGAATGCCTTAAGAACAGCGGAAAACTCGAGGGAAATGAAAGAAATAATTTTAAAAAGTACAATATAATCCAATAAATTGGAATGAAACTTGCTTTAGTAAAGTGATACAAGAATGGGGGCAGAATCTATGCAGATATCGGAATTTCTTCATAAAGAACTGATTGTGACAAATTTAGAAGTAGAGAGTAAGGAAGAATTATTCAATGTGTTATATGAAAAACTATATAATTCAGGTTTTGTTAAAAAAAGCTTCCTTGCGGGAATAAAAAGCCGCGAGGAGAAATTTCCTACAGGTTTACAGTTAAGTAAATATGGAGTTGCACTTCCACATACGGATCCAGAACATGTAATTTTACCTGCAATAGCCATCGCAACATTGGCAGAACCTGTAGAATTTAAGAATATGGCACTTTCATCAAATGATTTAAATGTAAACGTAGTTTTTATGATGGCATTGAAAGAAGCAAACAGCCAAGTTGAAATGCTGCAAAAATTAGCTTGCCTAATCCAAAATGACTCCCAGCTAGAAAAGATAGTTCATGCAAAAAAAGGTGGGGAGATAATAGAAATAATAAAAAACTCTTCGTTATCAAATTTGAATTTATAGGAAATTATATTCTAGTCAATGACCTTAAAATTATTTTATAAATAGATGTCGGTACATTATTCGAGTTTTTTAATTTAAAGGCCAAACTACTGTTTTTATATAAGCAAATGCGAAAGGAGGTGTAAAAGATTATGTTCAATAGAGCAAAAAAAGAAGAAAAAGTATTTAAAGAGGTCAGTGGGTTGGTTGTATGCGCAGATGGTGTTGCCACTTCTACAATCGTGCGCGTGGCATTGAAGGAAGGCTTGGAGGATATGGACATTGAAGCAGATTTGGAGCAAGGCCGGGTACTGGATGCAGGCAGGACTACTAAGGGTGGAAATTTTGATTTTGTCATATCTACTGCCGGGACAGATTTGGAAGATGTAGATATACCCATTATAAGTGGCGTTCCATTGCTGACAGGCATTGGGAAAGATAAGGTATTTGAGCAAATAAAGGATGTTGTTGATAAAAAATATGCAGGGAGGTGATAGAAAATGATATCAGAAATTATGAAAACTTTTGGTGCTGCAGTAATGCTTCCTGTTATAATACTCTTACTTGAATTGGTCATTGGAGTCAAACCTTCTAAGGCCATAAGGTCAGCAATTTATATAGGTGTTGGGCTTAATGGGCTAGTAACAATTCTTAACCCGTTCTTTACAGGGTTAATAGGGAATGCAGTTTCCGATATGGTTACTACAAGTGGAATCAATCTGCCATATGTAGATACTGGATGGTCACTTCTAGCTGCAATTGGTTATTCAACAACGATTGGCGCACTTGTTATCCCAATAGGCATAATTATTAATATAATAATGCTTTTATTGCACTGGACAGATACATTAAATTTAGACATATGGAATTTTTGGCACTGGGCTTTTATAGGAAGCATGGTTTACTATGCTACCGGTAGTTTGCTATATGGTGTTTTAATAACAATAGCAGTTGAAATGTTCCTTTTGATAATTGGGGATATGACAGCTCCTACTATGCAGAAATTCTTTAATTTACCGGGAATAGCTTTTCCGCATGCAAGTGCTCAGAGCTTGGCAATAATAGCTGTTCCTCTGAGATGGATATTTGAGAAGATTGGATTAATGAGGATAAAGGTTGATTCTAAAACGATAAGAAAGAAATTCGGCATTTTGGGAGATTCAGTAGTGGTTGGATTTATTATCGCAGTAGTTATAGGGATTATTGCGTGGAAGGACAAATTAGGATTAATGTCAACATGGTCCGGAATATTATCATTGGGTATTGGTACAGGTGCTTTTATATACTTGTATCCCAAAGCGACGGCAGCCCTTTTGGAAGGTTTTGCGGCTCTCAGTGATAGGGTGAGGGATATACTCTCCAAGAAAGCTGTTAAGAGGAAAATTAGTTTTGGCATGGATGGTGCACTTACAATAGGAAACCCGGACGTTCTTACAACAGGTCTTTTAACTATGATAACCACTGTTCCCCTTATTTTCTTCTTACCCGGCAACAAATTTATTTTGTTGGCGGATTTAGGAGTTACACCATTTTTCCTGGCCTCAGCTGCAGTGGCAATTATGGGGGGAAATATTATTTGTTCATATATTACTGATGTTATTGGTGTCGCCCTTACATTATATGGTGGCAGCTATTTTGCACCACTTTTTTCTCACACAGTAAAAACTATTGGGGTTGCACTTCCTAATACAGGATCAGCAACTGTTGGTGCTGATATGAGACCTATCCATAGTATTTTTACCTTTTTGGGGCAATCACCTATAGGAATTGCAGTTGCATTCGCATGCATATTTATAATGTTATACTCATTTAAAAAGCATCCAAAGACATGGTATAAGGCTTTTGGATATATTGATAATGATTCGCAAACCAAACATATAAAAGAAGATGCCGTATAAAATAGTCCATCTGATAAAGTAATAGAAATACTTACATTACTAGAGAAACTGGTGTGCAAATAAATATACAGTAATATTAGATAATAAGCCGCCTGTTTTAAAAGGCGGCTTATTATCTAAAAGTTATATGAAACATAGTTGTTAATCAAAAAGGAGTTGCTTAAATGAAAAAGTGGAAGGTTGTTGCAACGGCTGTTACATTTGGAAAAGTTAATAAAGAACCTCTTGAGCGTCTTCAACAGGCAGGGTGTGATGTTATAACCAATCCTTTTGGGAGACCTTTTACCGGTGATGAATTGGTGGAGTATGCTCATGATGCAGATGCAATAATTCTTGGAAATGATAAAATTTCAGGCGATGTTATAAAGAAGTGTGAAAATCTTAAAGTTATCGCAAAACACGGTGTAGGAATAGATAGTATTGATGTTAAAGCGGCTAATAGCATGGGCATAACAGTTACAAATGCACCCGGTACAAATAGCCAGGAGGTTGCCGATCTGGCTTTGGGATTTATACTTATGCTGGCACGGGGATTATATCAAGCAAACCGTGATACTAAAGAAGGCAAATGGATAAAACCCACAGGTAAAAGTCTATACCAAAAGACAATGGGCATTGTTGGGCTTGGGGCGATTGGAGTTGCACTGGCAAAAAGAGCTTCAGGCTTTGATATGAATATTTTAGGATATGATATTAAAGAGAATTCTGCGGCATTAGCCGTTGGAGTAAAGTATGTTCCACTGGATGAGCTTCTTTCGAAGTCTGATTTTATTAGTTTACATTTACCACTAACAAGTGGTACGGAGAATATAATCGACGCAGATAAGTTTAAAATAATGAAAAAAGATACTATCCTGGTAGATACGGCTAGAAGGAAACTCATCGACTATGATGCCCTCTATAAGGCATTAACGGATGGAACATTAAGAGGCTATGCTACCGATGTGTACGATTCTGAACCACCGACACATTTAGCACTATTTGACCTGCCCAATGTTTTATTATCACCGCATATTGGTGGAACAACCGTTGAGTCGAATAAACGTATGGGTGATACCGCTGTTGATAATGTTATTGCTGTTTTAAATGGACAAACTCCTCCAAATCTTGTTGTGCTGAGATAAGCAAATTTAAAATATGATTGAGGGGAATTTGCATGGCTGATTTGAAACAGGCTATTTTAATGAACGAGAAAGATAATGTTGCAATAGTTTTGGCGCAGATTAGAAATGGTGAAAGGGTTCAAGTTGTTTTTAATAAAGAAATAGTAGTTGAAGTTACTGCACTGGAGGATATAGAAACATACCATAAAATTGCAATAAAGCCTATACAGGATGGAGATATAGTTTATAAATATGGCGAGATTATAGGGAAAGCTGTATGTTCTATAAGAGTTGGCCAACATGTCCATATAGATAATATTGAAAGTGTGATGGTAGGAAATGAAAGTCAAAGCGTATAAAAGACCAGATGGCAAATATGGAATAAGAAATAAAGTAATAATTTTATCAACCGCAGGATGTGCTAATGAAACCGCCAGACTGATATCCCAGCAGGTGCGGGGTACAGTAAATATACCTAATCCAAAAGGCTGCGGCCAGATCGGAAAGGGTATAGAAATTATGCGAAGGACACTTATTGGTTTGTCACTAAATCCTAATGTATTTGGGACCATAATTGTTGGATTAG
>ENA-UOOI01000468-UOOI01000468.1-fermentation-metagenome-genome-assembly--contig:-NODE-468-length-51360-cov-75.941916_pt1 | contig 51360 bp, 41 predicted proteins | sample MGYA00245779_ERZ724027 | MGnify/ENA primary metagenome ERZ724027 (study PRJEB28704, sample SAMN03018318) | fermentation metagenome | biome: anthropogenic terrestrial biome; feature: soil; material...
CCCGCGCTTCGCGCTCCTCCCCCGCCCCTCAAGGGGCGGGGGCAGTCATGGCGATACCCAGGGGAAAGCCGTGCCCCGGATTGCAATCAATCGGAAACACCCAGATGAGATCTCAACAAAGTTGAGTATCAGTTGTTTCGTAGGGCACTACCGGGGATTCACCCCCGGTACCTCGACCGGACCCTTGCCGGGAGAATGCTCTGCCGGAAGACCTGCTCGAAGTAGCGGTCCGTCATCCCGGCAATGAAATCTCTCACGCGCTCCTCCGGCGCGGCGGCGGCGATATATCGCGGGGATACCCACGGCGCATTGATGAGATCTTCATACACCAAGGAATCCTCGCGCTTCCCCTTGATATCCTCAAGGATGCGGTCGAAGAGGTACCGGAACATGAACCGGATCTTTTCTTCGTTCTTCAGGAGCCTCTCATTCTCGTAGATGTGGTGCATGTTGAAGTCCTTGAAGGCCGCAACACACGCCGACGCCTCACCAGAGAAGGCTATGCAGTCGGCGTCGTAACTCATCGTGATGATGTCCTTGATGAGGACGTCGAGCACTGTGCGGTTGATTCCCGAAAAATCCACCTTTCTCCTCCCGGCGATCCCGAAGAGGGCCATGCAGTTCTCCGGGAAATCCTGCAGGTCCCGCTCACCGATGACCTCAACCTCGAGGGCGTCCTGGAGGTCGCGGCCTAGGTAGGAGATGCTGTCGGCGCACCTGACGACACACCCTTCGGCGGTGAGGGGGAGGGCATCGCCCCCGCTCTTGATCTTCCCCAGTTTCTCCGCAAACGAGTCCCAATCAGCCTCGCCCTCGACCATGAGGCTCCGGTCGTGGGCTTCGCCGTTGTGGCAGAGGATCCCGTCGAGCACCTGCAGGGTAAGGTTGCAGTCCTCGACATCGTCGAGGAACCGGACGCTCTGGACGTTGTGCTGGAACCCCCCAATCCCGTGCCCCCTGCAGAGTTCGTCGAGGAACTTCTCCCCGAGGTGCCCGTAGGGGACGTGGCCGATGTCGTGGCCGAGGGCTATCGCCTCGATCAGGTCCTCGTTCAGGCCGAGTGCTCGTCCTATAGTTCTCCCGATCTTCGAGACAAGCTGGACGTGGAGGACGCGGTGGGTGATGTGGTCGTTCTCGACGAGGTAGAAGACCTGGGTCTTGTCGATGTAGCGCGAGTAGGCCTTCGAGTGGATGATCCGGTCGGCGTCCCGGGAGAACGGCGGCCGGATCACCGGCTCCTCGGGCCTGTGGCCGGATCGCCGGAGGTACTCGGCGTTCCTGGTTGCCCGGGGCGAGAGGAGGAGTTCGCGGTCGGCCATGCTCCTGGCCATCCGATCAAAGATGCTTTGCGGGATCTCCATGGGGTGTCCTCTCCGGGTTGTGACGGCGCCCCCAGTTATTTCCATAGTGCAGGTTCCGCCGGGAGACCTTCCGATAAGAGGTCTCGGTGGGGAGAGGGGATATGGTTTTCTCTTCTGGTGAGGGGCATCCGACGACGGGGCCGGACCCGGAGGAAGCATCAGAAGAACCGGTATCCAGAGAGATTGATCACTGACACCTCTCTTCTCTCCAGTATCGGGAGTCTATTGCGACATCACAAAGAGGTATAGAAATGGATCGGGCTTCCATTCAGATAGCCTCGCCTGTATCTCCATGGCTCAAATAAACCGTTCGTTCAGGTGGGGTTTGCCAATCTTACACCCACAACCGCAGGCATGTATTTTTACCGACAGTTATATAAAATAATTAATATAATTGGCGCCGGCAGCTGGTTGCCCTGGCGACTCTCACTGCCGTATCACCGGGAGCGTGCGATCTCATCGGAGAAACGCACGGGTATCCGAACACAGGACAGGGCGACGACGGCTCAAAGGTATATGAGGTGATGTCCATGATGCGAAGAAGAGCAGCAGGCGGCCCGCAGGCTCGCGAAGAGGCCGGTGGCACACACCGGTACAAAATGAAAGAACGGCTCATCGATATCGGAGACGATTACTGGATCGAGAACGCAGTGGGGGAGCGGGCGTTCAAGGTGGACGGAAAAGCGCTCCGCGTCAGGAACACCCTGATCATCCAGAGCAAGGAGGGTCAGGACCTCTACAAGATCCAGGAGAGGATGCTCCGTATCAAGGACACCATGGAGATCGAGAAGGGCGGAGGCGGCACGGCAGCCACGATCAAGAAGGCCCTGATCGCGCCGCTCCGGGACCGGTGGACGGTTAGTATCCCCGGAGAGGAAGACTGGGATGTGCAGGGCAACATCCTCGACCACGAGTACCGGATCAGTGCCGGTCGGGAGCGGGTTGCCGAGGCCTCAAGAAAATGGTTCCGGATCCGGGACACCTACGGCGTGGAGGTGGAGCCGGGACATGACGACGCGCTCATCCTCGCCGTTACGGCGGCGATCGACCAGATGGCGCATTGATTGGCCGCTAGGGGAGAAGAAACGAGCGAGGGGGATCGGCGCTTCAATGCAGACAACGTCTACAGAAGTGCCGGACGGGCGCGGACAGCCTGATTGGGGAGGTAGGGCAGTCAACTACCCCCGACTGAAGTCGGGGGCATGATACCGTAGGTGGTACCACGCTCTTTACAGGCTTGCGATTCCACCTCTCTCCTGGTGTCAGGGGAGCAGACCGCAATAGGCCGGTTGACGGCGGCCCTGGCAGCAATGTTCCTGGCTGCATTCAGATCGGCGTTCTCCGTATGTCCGCACGCGAGGCAGCGGAACGCTGCCTGGGTCTGGCGGTTGTCGGAGTGAACGAACCCGCAGGCACTGCACTGCTGGCTCGTGTATGCCCCGTCGATCACCGTCACCAGAACCCCGGCCCTGCGGGCCTTGTACTCGATGAAGGATCGAAGTTGATGGAACGCCCATTTATGGTGTCGCTCGCGCTGGTCATGTCTAACCGTAGTCCGCAGGAGGATGCCCTTCAGGCCTTCCAGGGCAATCCCCTGCTTCGTGCCTTCTGCCGCGCAAACGATCTGCTTGCTGATGACGTGGTTGGTATCGGTCTTAAACCGGCGCTCTCTGCCGGAGATCTTTTGCGGTTTCCGCTTGGCCGACTTGGTTCCGACCTTCTGGAGAACACCCTTGAGTCTGCCGTACCGCTTCCGCACCTTCTCGGTGGCGTCGCTGGAGAAGGTTGCTCCGTCGCTCGTGGTGGCGATCTTCACCACCCCGAGATCGACCCCGAGGTACTCGGATGGTTCGGCAGGCTCGGCATCCGGGGTCTCCACGGTCGCGTAGAGCCAGAACGCCCCATCCCGGTAGACGAGGTCCGTCTGCTTGACGATCGTGACTGCCGGGAAATGATCGGGTTTGCTGTACCGGGGTTTGATCCGACCCCTCAGTGTCCAGATACTCACCCGGTTCCGGCCGAGGGAGAGTACCCGGGCATCGTAGCAGATGGCCCCGTGCTCCCGGAACGAGAGCTCGGGGAGAGTCTTCAGGGGGTTGCCGAGGGCGGCCAGAACCTTGTTCTGCTCCTTGATCGCCTCTTTGGTGCTCCGGTAACTCCCGGCAACCTTGCGGATGGCAAGCTGGGCCATCTGCGCCGAGAGCCCGAAGGTCTCCCGGACGTGGCGGTACAGCCGCTTCTGCAGACCGATGTTGGAGAACTGTCGTTCAGAAAAGGCAACCGGCGAAACCGCGTTGCAGGCTGCATTGTACCGCTCCATCGTGGCGAACAGCATCTGCCGTTCCTCAGGAGACGCAACCAACCGCAACTTCGTCACCGATTGCATACACCGTTTCGGTTGGTGTTCACCCGGCATAAAGAATATCCCTGCGGGGCGAAAGTGGATCGTGATATGCGGAGGGCCGATTCCTCCCCCGACGAAAAGAAGGGGGGCTCCTCGGCCCAAGATCCTGAAATCGGTGCTTGTCCGGACGGCGGAGATTATGATGATTATCCCAAGTTTGCCATTTGGCTTCTGGAGGTGCTTCATGCCCCAAAAATGTCCAAGATCGTCAGAATAGAATTTGACAGTTGAGTTAAATTTGTGAGGAAAATGCACGTTTTATTATCAGAATGCCAGGTCTGTCTGAAATTTAAGGTCAAAATGAGGAGATTTCGGGAGATATTTTTCCAAATACTTGGAACTGTCAAATTGTATTCCGCCACAATCTGAGAGATTTGAGTGAAGTGGCAAACTCAGGATTATATAAATATACTTTTATATTTTGCCACTCACTGTGTCTGACCCGGCTCCGGTGTGCACACTCTCATCAGAGACAGAAAAGATCGCAGGCAGAGGCACTCTGTGCCGATGTACTCGTATTCGCAAGCTTGGGGCAATGGATCACGGGGTGCGGGCAGGCAACCAATGTATATTGTCAGGGGGATAACAGAAAATGGCTGAAGTTATGTATGGACCGATGCACCTCCTGGTCGTCGGATTCAAGAATCCGGACTTCCACGGCCAGATCCGGCAGGCGCTCGGGTCGGCGATGGAGGCGGGTACCGTCAGGCTGATCGATCTCCGGTTCGTGTACAAGGATGCGGACGGGAACGTCAGTTCCATGGAGGCCTCGCAACTGAGCGACGAGGAACGGCAGCGCTTCGGCGCCGCCGTCGGAGCGCTCATGGGCCTCGGCGCCGGCGGGGAAGAAGCAGCACGGAGAGGCGCTGAGGCCGGCGCGATGGCGGCTGCCCAGCGGACCTTCGGTATGACCGAGGAGAACGTCCGGCGGATCTCCGAAATTATCCCGAACAACAGCGCTGCCGCGGTCTTCCTCATCGAGCACCTCTGGGCAAAGGAGCTCAAAGAGGCGCTCCGGGATGCCAACGCGTACCTCATCGCCGAGGGCATAGTCACCCCGGAAGCGCTCGTGATGGCCGGAGCGGCACTCGAGGAGGCGGTCGAGGCTGCGGAGGAAGAGGAGAAGAAGCCGATGGTGGCACCGGCACAATAACTCTCTCATTTTTTATCGGGTTCACTCCTTTCTCGCGGCGGCAAAGCCGGCTATTTATCGGACCTTTTGCCGAGGCGAACGTGGGCGATCTGTATGATGCGATAATAACCCTATCTTCGGCGACAAAAGAGGGCGGGAGCCCATACAAGTAGAACACCATCAGCGACTACGTGCGGTTTTTGAAACGGTTCTACCTCTGGCTTATTGAGAACGAATATTTGTCGATTCCGCTCGCCAGGGTCAAGGGGATCAAACCGCCAGCATATGACCAGATGACATTTCTGCCTACATGAGGGCGTATGGCATGAACATCGTCCCGGATATTGGCAACTATGTTCGAATCCAGAAGCACAGGAGGATGTTGCACTGTGCGGGGCTACACTGAGCCAAAGGCATGGGAGCATAAACGTGGCGAGGAGTATCTTTGTGGGAAGCATCCCAAACGAGGAGGTCGTCCCAAAAGGGTCTGCTAACCTCCGGTACACTCTGATCGGAGCACTTACGTTCAAGGTTTCTTCCCTCTGGACAATATCAGAGGCCAGGGTGTTGAAACGGCTTTCCACCGGGTATCGCCACGTGGGGGAGGGACCGGGAGGGGGTGTCCCCCTCCCGATAAAGGTGTTTTGGGACAACTTCAAGGCAATATCTCTTTGGTATAAATCCCATTTGTATAAACAGAGAGGTCATCCCAATACTCTCGCGATCATGACGCTGCATGCCAGGTGAATCAGTCCCATGAATGAGTGCTCATACCGCTCGTATCGTGGGACAATCTTCTTAAATGCTTCAATCCAGCTGAAGAACCGTTCAACGGCACTGCGTTTCTTGTAGAGTTCCGAATCGAACCAGAACGGTCTTCCGCGTTTCGGATGTTTCCGGGATCTTCGATTGGCCGGGATATTGCTCTTGATCCCTCGTTTCCGGTTGTATTGTCGGATCTCCCGTGCATCGTAGGCTGCATCTGCGGAGATGATCCTGAGACGAACTTGCACCTCGGGAATCTCAAATGCTTCGAGAGTTGGCTCGTAGAGCCGGGAATCATGGGTATTTGCCGGTGCAACCGTGCAGGCAAGCGGGAGGCCGTGCCGATCGACCAGAGCACTCAGTTTATTCCCGTTTACCTTTTTATAGCCATCATAGCCGGTTGATCCCCTTTTTTAGCCTGAATGTCCTTGGTATCTGTCGCACAATGCGAGAGATCGATTTTCTTGATCTCGTATCCGGATCGGAGAAGGTTGAGGAAGATCGTCTGATACACTCCCTTCTCACAGAGTTCGAGATGGTACCGGTGAACCGTTGATTTGGTGCCGTATTTCGCCGGTACATCGAGCCAGGAGCATCCGGTGGTCAGAACGTACAGGATGCCGTTGATCAGCCCGCGGGGATCACATCGGGGTCGACCGATATGCGGCTTTGTTGGGGGGAGGTATTTCTGAACAATCTCCCAGAGATCATCGTCAATTTCCCGGAATGCCATGATCCCAAGTTTTATCCGAGGGGCCTTATAATTATAGGATCACCTCAGATCAAACCGAACACAGATTAAATTAAATGGGTTGATTATTGCAGCCAAAAATTAAATATGGCCGCGAATACCCATCATTTTTAGAGGACTTTTATGCACAAAACCAAAGGGCAACAGCCATCAGAGGTGAGTTGTTGGGTTGCGTATCACATTGCAGCGGCAATGGGAGCGCAAATACGCATCTATGCACACCTAATGGCACAACGAAGATCAAAAATTGCGACCACGAGTCTGGATCCAGAGAAGTTATTAAGAATGACTCCAGAGAAGTTTTTTGAAACGGTTCCCAAGAGAATACTTGGTATGAATCCAGATTTGGAGCAGATCATGTTGTATATGGTCTGCATAAATGAACATCTTACGAAAATGCTGCGGTTCATACCAAAAACACCACAAGTCTGTAGGGTGATTGAGAGAGCAAACCGAGATACCATTTCACTTGCTACGACGTACTGGATTCCTAAATATGAGTGCAACCCACTTGCTGAAGATGGTGGCTTCAAAACTGCAAATGAATATCGAACTGCAGGAGAAAGACAAGAAGAGAGATGAATCGAGAAAACCTTATGAGTTTTCTGGAAGGAGTTTTAGTAGTATGTTCTCCCCATCTAATATCATGCAGATTCTCTCGCGGCTTCCTCCTCATTCAGCTCACTGGGGCGAATCGACGTTTTCAACGATTTAGGAGAGAGAATATTAAAAAGCGAGATGTATATTCGAAGTCGTCCTAAAAGTATCAAATGACCGAAGATCCACATGGTTCAGAATGCATTACACGCGTTCGCGAAGAATTGAGCAATATCCCGCGCCAAATCGCGGATACGGCTTCCCATTGGATATCGGTACGCGGGGGAGAGACTGGGAGGGGGTGTCCCCCTCCCGGTTGAGGGGTTTTGGGACGCCCTCTTCATATCAAAAATAAAAAACACCAAAAGGACATCTTATTTTCTCGTTCCAAGTTTGTTAAGATTGTAATAATCCAATGGATTATCTACCCAACTCCTCGGGTAAAACTTCTCAAAAGCCTCGTGACGCCCCCGTATTCTTTGAACGAGGACATCTCCGTCACTTAAACCAATAATCGGAGTAAACCGCTCAAGGAACATTCTACTCTCCATTTTTTGAACGTAATTGGGAACGTGATTAAGATAAACACAACTTTGTGGGCGCCAGACTCTATTGAGTTTTAATTCGTCCCTATCACAGAGGGTTTTCAAGAATAGGAAATAATCCGCGTCTAAAAACCCTCTGTGGGTGACAAGCTGCCCCAACTGCGTCCCTTCATATCTCTCTTTGATAAGATCCGCCGTGATACTTGTCCTTCTTCTGCTGGGATGAAGTCGTTGGTTACGAAGATCGTCTAAAGAGGAGAGGTATGCACTTATTCTGTCAAACGATCTATACCCTCCTGAAAATGTCTTATCCACGAATAAATCCTCGGACAGTAACTGCCCAACTATACTCCAATTATCATATTTTATGAGTGCCGCTATAAACAAAACGAACATCTCATACACCAGGAATTTATTTCCATCAAAGTCAGAATCACGGTAAGATCCTACAAAACCATCTGGAGTATCATATAGTTCCAACAACTTTCCGAAATAGTCGTATACTGTCTTCAAAGTTTCTTTATCCTTGTACCTACTTGCCAAGAGAACAGCCTCAATAAAACGATAGGTTATAGGGATGCTTGCATTAATTTGCTTGACAATGGCATCATCATATTCATTGTGCGCTGAAAAGTCAGGATAATTTCTTTCAATATCGGCTTTTATCCGGCTGAGATATTCCAGATACAATGGCGCAACGGGATCCTTTCCCGAAGAAAATGCAACCTTTAAGTCTGAGATCGTAGGACCTTGTCCGATCACCGGTGCCAACTCATCTATCCTCTCCTGTAGGTGCAAGAAGTCATTGATAAACTGGCTTGCGCCTTCACACGGAATGAAAATATTTCGGTCATCTTTGAAGATCTCTTCAATATCTCCTTTCGGATATCTGGGATCCACCCAAAAGAGAGGGTAATGACTAGTTTCTCTCGATTTAAAAATATCAACAATCCCCTTGTCACAACCAGAGTAACCGAGAACAATAACACCGTGTTCGCTTAATATTCTAATCAGTTCTTCCCTCATTAAGGGTGATAAACGTTCAAGATCTGCCGGAGTATTTTTTAACGCCCCCTTTCCAAGTGTCCCATGAGGCTTGTATACACGAATCCTTTTGCAATGGATCAATGGCTCTGAATTTTCCAGATCTTCTTCCGTTGAGATTACTTGGATATCTCTGTTTATCGCCTCAAGGGCTCTTTCGATATAGTGATCAAAATTTGTTGTTATAATGGCGCGGATAACTCCTCTTCTCGCCAGTTCTGCAATGGCCGCATGTGCCTCACCGATATCATGTCCATTGAGATAACCTTCAAGGAACTGCTGCTGATCTGGGTAGTGTGGGTAAAGGGCTCCAATCAGATCAGCATACTGCATTTTAGAATAATCACTTACAGTAAACCATCTCTCAAGATCAATCTTTTGATCAGTCTCAGGGTGACCCGCAGCATAGAGCATGCCTGCTGTTTTGAGCATCAGATCCCACGCAGTGGGAACTCCAGCATCTTTGGATACCCCAGCCCCGGCAAAGAGAATGTATTTCTTTTCCCCAGGCAGGGCACTTGCCGCAAGTTTTACGATTGGATTCATGTCATTACCCAATTACGCCCGTTCGGAACAAACACCTTTCCTAGAATGGTCAGGAGTGAACCCACACTTGTGCCTAACAGAAAAGAAAGGGTTGTACCCTCAAATATATCTAAAACCGTCAAAACCGCAGTAAGAGCGAAAACCACCACTATTGCGCCGATAAAAAGTTTAGATATCGATTGTCTATCATGTACAGCAGTTTTTTGAAGTTCAATATGTCTTTCGTAGAGATTCTGCTCGGCCTCTAGTAGGCTTTTACGATATACGACATAGTTCTCTGTCAATGATTCAATCAATTTAGTTACTTCTGGTTGATTCTTTGCTAACCATTCTAGGAAATTCGGCCCCTCAACTTCGAAAGAGGTTGTCTCAAATGGTTCTAGATCATCAGACATGAAAGAGAATACTCACATGATCCAGATTAAACTCTCGTTACTCTATAAGTCCTTAATTAATATCAATAACGGCATATAGGGGCCTAATTAGGAAAAGTAATATACCCTAGTCTTTTACGGCAGTAATTGAATAATTTGTCTAAATTTACATGTTACTGGGGACCCAGCAATAACTTGAGTGTATGATCCCTCCTCAACCATGCTCCGTGACGGCGTTCCGCCTAAAAGGTCGTCGAAGAAACTTCTGCGCTGTACGGCATTCCAGAAGAGTGTGTGGAAGAGGTAGTGGCCGCCGTTCCGGCCTGAAAATACTACCTTTAATTGGTGGAAATGGCCACCGCACCATCCCCATTATGCGACGCCGATGTTTCAGATGTCAGGTTATTGACCTGTTGATATTGGTGTTGTTTTGACTCACTGAGTGCCTGATCTATTGATTTTACTTTATCAAAGATCGATTGTGTAGTCTGATCAAATCGATCCATATTTTCTTGAATGGCCTCAATCTTCGAGTTCAAATCTATGAAGTTATGATTGGCGCTTATGTCCCTAAGATTACTGGTCGTAATAGCTGCGAGAGCGAGAATCAGGCTTACAATTGCAAATTCTGTGAGTATATCTTGAGATAGTTGATATGACAGGACTATAGGGATTGATAAATATCCTATTGCAAAAAGCGTGAATACTGCAGTTGCGAGCTGATACGACACCCAGAATTCTTTTTTGTGGTGATATCTATTCCACAGTCCAACAAAGGCTGCAACTCCAATCGCTAAAATAGGGTAGAACCGGAGAATAAGCAAAAAGACGTCATATATGAGATCCACAGTATAATCACCCTGTTTGCAAGGATAATATTAGATTCTGAATCTAATACTGAGGAAATAAGCCTTCCTATTTGCTTTTTCTCACCTTCTGCGGAAGAGTGTGTTAAGGAGGTTATCTCAGCCGCGCCCCTACGGCAACCCCTTTTTTGTTGTCACCCCGTTATATCCGCCCGCACGGAAAGTTAGGTATACCGAAAGTATCATGACAGTAGAAAGGAGAAGAAAAATATGAGCAGAAAAAAGAAAGGGAAGCAATACGAGCGTAAACGCAAAAGATATAAGTTTACACTGTCAGATGAAGCCCATGAATTCTTACAAGAATCTGTCATGAATGCGCCTCGATTCGTCGAATCTCTTATCATAAATGCTAAAACAGGATTGAGCCGGTTATTTTCACGATATCGCGAAAAGAAGGAAGCCGCTGGAGGGATTTGAACCCCCGACCTGCTGATTACGAATCAGCCGCTATACCACTAAGCCACAGCGGCAACTGCCCTACAATATTGCACGTCCGGAATTAAAAAGGTATCACCTGCCGGGGACCCGCCGGCCCGGCCCCCTCAGGAGTAACCCCGGATGGTGACGTTGCTCTCCTGGTGCGGGGCGGCCTCCGGGGCGGCGATCTTGCCGAACTTCTGCTCGTAGTCGGCGACGCTCTTTGCGAGCACCTCAACCAGGTTCTTCGCGTGCCGGGGACTTATCGAGACGATCGCCTTCGCCCTCGCCTGGTTCGTGCCGGGGATCTCGTGCAGGAAGAGGAACGTGAACTCGTCCTCCTTGTAGGCGATCTGGATCCGGTTGGAGTAGACCGGGTCGAGGTCGCCGGGGATGTTGACCGATATCTCTCGGTTAGCCATACCCTTCTTCTGTGATCTGCTCCGGCATAAGGGTTGGTTCTGGCCACATCTCTCGCTCCGGCCAGGGGGGAAGATCATCACGGCGGCCGGGACCATGCGCCGGCATAGAGTGCATCCCGCTTTATAGTGGGAGGGCATACGTCTTCTCAAACGGGACTCCCTGCACATGACCGACTACATACCGGTATCCGGCGTCGTCGCCTGCCACATCTGTCCGCGGCGCTACTACTTTGAGCGGTCGGAAGATCGTGAAGAGTCGCCCCGCTACACCGTCTGCAAACAGGTCTCCACGCACCTCGGCGACCTGCTCGAAGCGGAGCAGATATGGCAGGAGGTCCTCTGTGTCCTCCCCGACGCTCCCCCCGAGTTCCGGGAACTCCTCAATGAGTGCGTCGGTGCCTGCCGGGAGACGGCCTGGCAGACGCCGGTCCAGACCGACCTCGCCGTCGAGTCCGACCTGCTCGGCATCCGGGGCCGGGTCGACAAGGTCTTCGAGGACGGCACGTTCGCCGTCGCCCGGTCAAGCACCGCCCCGAAGGCCGGTGTATACGGCACCGACCGCCTCCGGGTCGCCTGCTATGTCGCCTGCCTCCGGGAGACCCTTGGGCGTGCCGTCGCCGGCGGCTACGTTGAGTATGTCGCTAGCGGAGTCTGCCGGTTCGTCGAGCCACAGCCCCGCGACCGGCGGGAGATGATCAAGGCGATCCGGGCGGCAAAACGGGTCGTTGCGGGCGATATCCCGCTCCGCCCTCTTCGAGCCCCCTGCGAGGGCTGCCCGCACCTCGAGCGGTGCATGGCCGGCCCCCGGCGGCTCTCGGATCTCTTCTAACTACCCTGCGTTCTCGAGCAGGGTCTTCGAGACGATATACTCGCTCTTCGCCTCCCGGGTCGTGCCGACGATCAGCCACCGCTCATCGCCGTGCTGCTCCACGACGCCCCGGGCCTCGATGACCTCTCCGGCCAGCGCCTGCCCCGAGTAGGTGTGAGTGAAGGAGAGCACCCGGGAGATCTCGTCGTGATCCACGGCGTAGACCGCAGGACTATCGAAAGAGAGGGAAGCGTCGGTGACCGTGGCCTCGATCGTCGCCCGGCCGAGCACCCTGCCTGCACCGGGGGGGACCGCATCCAGGTTCCCGTAGTCCCGTGTGTAGAGGAGGTCGAAGTAGGTTCCCTCAAACTCTCCCCGGTTCCACTTCCGCTGCTCGTGCAGGACAAAAGCGTCAAACGATATCTCCGGCACCCGCTTTTCGTAGACCTTCCGCCACATCCCGGCGCTCATCACCGGGATCACCCCGGTCCCCACCAGGTGCCGGAGCTGGCGCTGGGCCGAGAACCAGGCGTCGCCGTAGACCACCATATCGATATCGGAGGCGGCGTTCTCCAGGCCGCAGAGGAGTGAACCCGTGCACCCGAACGATCCCGACGGGAGGCTGAAGTGGGAGAGGAGCCTCCTCACCCGGACGTTCCGGGCCATCACCTTCCCGATCTCCTCCTCCGGCTTATACACCCGGACCACGTCGCTGTGGGGCACCCGGTGGACTATATCCAGGTACTCGGGCTTATGCTCCCGTATCCAGGCGAAGGATTCGGCAAAATCATACTTCCGGTACCGCCGACCGGAGAGGTTCGTCCGCTCCCCGTCCGGGTCGGGGACGTACCGGAGGATGCACCCGATCCGATCGCTGTTGTCGTAGTTCGAGACCGCATAGATGCAGCCATCCGGGTCCTCGATGAAATCACGGAGTCGTATCGATCTCATGGATCACCGTATAGTCTCCAGAAAGGCTTCCACTGTCTCCCATTCCGCACCCTTCCGCAGGATACACCGGGCGGTCAGGTCCACCACCGTACTCGGCGTCCCGGGGAGTTCCCCGCCGTCGACCAGGTAGTCGTTCGGGACGTAGACCTCACCGGGCCGGGTCGGCGGGGCTTCTCCCGATATGTTCGCGCTGGTAGCGGTGATGGGAGAGTCGAACCGGGCAATGATCGCGAGTGCGATTTCATTGTCGGGCCACCGGATCCCGATAAGGCCGGTGCCGCCGGTGAGGATTGCCGGCAGGCAGGACTTTGCCGGGAGGGCCACCGTCACCGGGCCGGGCAGGAACCGCTCGATGAAGGCCCGGGCGGCGTCGTCCACCACCGCAATGGCACTGAGCATATCCATATCCGAGACCGCAACCGATATCGGTTGCGAGAGCGGGCGGTTCTTGGCTTCGTAGACCCGCATCACAGCATCCTCGGAGAGAGCATCCGCCCCGAGGCCGTAGACCGTCTCGGTGGGGTAGACGATGAGCCCGTCTCTCTGTAGCACCCTGACTGCCATATCGATGGGATCCATATCAGAATTCACGCCCACGCACGCGGTTGATATCGAAGACTGCCTTGCCGCTGACGTGCATCACGGCAAAGACGCCGGCCTGGATGGGATCGGTCACGATCAGATCGGCGTGCTGCGGGACGCTCCCCGCCATCTTGAGGGCGATCACCGGGATGCCCGCCTGCCGGACCCGGTCAACGGCCCGCGAGACCTCGCCGCCCATCAGCGACCCGGCGAGGACCAGGATGGACGCCCGGGGAAGCCGGGCCACCGCGTCCACGGCGAGCGCGAGGGTCTGCTCCCCGACGAGGGGGATCGTGTCCACCGATATCCTCTCACCGCGGATGTTGTGACGGTCCGCCTCGTTCACGGCTCCCATCGCCACCTGCGCCACCTGCGCACCGCCGCCGATGATGATGACCCGCGACCCGAATATCCGGGAGAACGGGGGATAAAATGTGACGTCGACGACGGACGGCACCCGTGCGAGGTCAGCGATGAGCTCCGGGTGGTTCCCGCATTCCTGAAACTCGAAGTAGAGGTAAGCCTTCCCGATATTTGAGCCGCTGGTGATGATCGACTGCTGGATCATCTGGATATTGGCCTGGTAATTTGCCATCACCGTGGCCACATCGCGCAGCACGCCGGCCCTGTTCTCGGTGATGATACTCAGGGCATACATGTCGCTATCGGTGGTCATGGTCCTCCCCCGCCGGAGATCCGGATGCTCTCCGATCGTTTCAGGAACAGGGTATTTTTCGTCATATCCGCGCTAATTGATAGATTTTGGTCTCATAAGGGTTATAGGTTTTCGGTGCGGCGGGAAACGGCATCGTCCTCGCCGACCCTCTCCCTCGCGGCAAGAGTAGTCGCAAGAAGGCCGAGAGGGATATTGATGTAGTAGAGGAACAGCCGCCAGAGGACGACGAAGAGGCCGAGGAGGTAGGTGGGCACAACCCGGCGATAAAGCGTGGCGGCGCTTATCTCGGCGATCCCGGCCGCGCTCGGGATGAGCGGAATGGTTGCGACCATCTGGAGAACCCCCTGGAAGAGGAACGACTCCGGGAGGGACGGGGGCAGCCCGAGAGCGACGAGCAGGGCCGATACCGTGGAGTAGTAGAAGGTCCACTCAAGGACGGTGAGAGCGAGCGCGCCGACGACGGCCCGCCGGCCGGCCCTCGCAAAGCGGGAAGACCCCTCAGTAAAGGTCTCGATTTCGCGGTCGATCCTCTCCACGAGGGCCCCCACACCCTCCGCACCCGGGCTGAACCGGAACCAGCGCCGGCTCCGGCCGCACCGGTCCAGCACCCACAGGGTGATGCCGCCCACCACCTGCTTCATGAAGGACGGCCGGCGGACCAGGACAAGGAGCGCGAGCAGGAGAACGAGAACGAGGAGCAGGAAGGCCGCCACCGGGTAGAGGACGACGGCGGCGAGGTAACCCCAGAGGTGTCGGAGGGCAAGAAGGGCCGCGAGGGTGAGAGAGATGAAGACCATGAGGTCGAGCACCCGCTCCACGACGACAACGGCGACGGCGTCCCCGACGGCGATCCCGGAACGCGAGAGCCGGTGGATCCGGACGGGCTCGCCGCCCACCTGACCGGGGGTGAGCGAGCCGGCGAAGAGCGAGAGGAACAGGGTGACCGTGAGACTCCGGAACGGCACGGTGTAGCCGAGACCGTGACAGAGGACACGGATCCGCACCACCCGGCAGAGGATTGCCGCGGCCCGGAACCCAAGGGCGAGGAGGAGAGCGGTGGTGCTGACCTCTCCGAGGTAGGCCTGTGTCTCCGGGGTGAAGGTCACCGCGAGGAGCCCTGCGAGAGCCGCGCCGCTGAGGAGAAGCGAGAGCGCGATCCAGCGCCAGGTCTTCATGCCCATCTCCCTCCCCGCCGGTCGCTTATCCTGGAGAGCACCACGGGGGATAGATGGTGGCAGTCATGATTACGTTTCCCCGGGGCGGGGTTCGGGAGCACTCCTAACCGGGTGACCACAAAGACCACCCCACGGGAACGCCCCACCAGGCCAATGGATACCACATCCCCACTATGGACGGCCGACACTGGACAACCTGCATCGCTATCATCCTCTCTGGCACCGTGAGCCTCTTTTGAGAAAGCTACGAGGGATGATGCAGGTCGCGGCGTTCGCCCGGGTGAGGAGCGGGTTTGCCGCACCGGCGGACTGAAAAAAGGTATGAGTCCCGGGGTGCCTTCCCGGGGAGGTGTCTGGATGATCTGTCTGGCGTATAGCTGGTATCCAGTGGGTTTGCCGCACCGGCGGGGTGTTCCCGGAGACCGGCAGGATGTATCCGGTATTGCTGGAAGATGGACGGGAGTTCCGGCATCACCGGGCGCGGATCTCCCGCGCCACCCTCCGCCCGAGTTCGTACGCCCGCGCGAGTTCGTCGCTGTCCGGGCGGTAGTTCACATGGAACCCGCCGTCGATAACCTCGATCCCGGCCGTCTTCAGGGCAACTTCCGCCTGGGCAACCGCGCCGCCCATGCCGCCATGCGACCCGAACGCGCACCCGATCTTCTTTGCACCGAGGCGGCCAGGCGCGAGCCCGCGAAGGTAACTGAGGAATCCGGCCACCGTGGGGAGGACCTCGTCCTGGAGCGTCGGCGACCCGATGAGGATGGCTTTCGAGTCGAGAATATCCGTGACGATGTCGCTTCTGTGCGTTCCCTCGTAGCGGCCGTCGCGGAGGAGGCAGACCCGGACGTCGGCGCCTTCGGCCATGACGCCCTCGGCGATGGTCTCAGCCATCAGCGTGGTCGAGCCGTGCATGGTATCGTAGACGATCGTGACCTTATCCTTCGAGAGGCCCCTGCTCCAGTCGGTGTAGGCCTTGAGGATGTCCCCGGCATACGACCGCCAGATGACACCGTGGCTCGGTGCGATCATCCGGATATCGATCCCGAGTTTTCCGACCTCGTCGAGTTTCTTTAAGACCTTCGGCGCGAGCGGTATGATCAGGTTTGCGAAGAACTTCTGCGCGTGGGCGAGCGCCTCGCCCCTCCCAAGCTGGTCGTCGAACCGGGCAGCGCTTGCGATGTGCTGCCCGAAGGCGTCGTTCGGGAAGAGGATGGCATCCTCTGCGAGGTAGGTGAACATCGAGTCGGGCCAGTGGAGCATCGGCGCTTCGAGGAAGGTGAGCGTCTTCCCGCCAAGGTCGAGGGTATCGCCGGTCTTAACGACCCTGATATTCCAGCCGCTGGTGTCGTAGTGACGGGCAAGTCCGGTCTTCGCCCGCTCAGTGCAGTATATCGGGACATCCGGCATCTTCCGGACGAGCGTGGGCAGGCAGCCGGAGTGGTCCATCTCGATGTGGTTCAGGACGATGTAGTCGATCTCGCCGGGGTCGCAGACGGACGCCACCCGGCCGAGGATCTGCCCTTCAAACCCGGCGTAGGCGCTGTCGATGAGTGCGGTCTTCTCACCACGGACGAGGTATGCGTTGTAGGTCGTTCCCGGGAGGGTGTAGCCATGGTACTCCCTCAGGTTCCAGTCGATTGCCCCGACCCAGTGGACGCCGGGGGCGAGTTCTGTAGCCATCATATGTATCTCTCACGTAGTTCGTAACGTAGCGAACATTCTACAATATCCAAACATTTGATATATCTTCCTTTCGATCTTCTTCTATGGAGCAGGGGATGACCGGGAGGAGTGGAGCCGGCCGGCCGAAGCCGAACCGGGAGATCGACCTCTATTCGACGCCTGGCGGGGCGCGGGCGGTCGAAAACCCGGTGCGGCGTACGATCCTTGCAGCGCTCCGCGACCGCGAGCATTCGTTTGACGAGATTGTCGCCCTCTCCGGGAGAGTGAAGTCGACGGTCTCGGTGCACCTGCAGGATCTGGCGGCGGCGGGCGTGGTCGGGTCGCGGCCCGACCCGGAGGATGCCAGGAAGAAGATCTTCTCCCTCACCGGCGACCTCGTGGCGAGCGTCTCGGCAGAGGACCGTGTAGCCGATGCGCTCACCGCCTATGCGGGGGCGTACCGGACGGGGGCGGGCGACCCCTTCGCGTTCTACAAGTTGACCTTCCGGACGATCCGGGTCTCCCTCATGCAGGAAGGGATTCTCCTCGACCCGCTCCTCACCCGGGCCGGCGAGCGGATAGGGGAGGTTCTCTACCCGGCGGTGGCCGCTCCCGAGACCGGAGCCTTCTGCGCCAACATCGCCCGGTTCTGGGAGGACCATAGCCTCGGCAGGATCGAGGTTGCCGGGACAGAGCCGCTTGCGCTCCTCGTCTACGACTGCTTCGAGTGCGCCGACCTGCCCGTAACCGGCAGGCCCGCGTGCGCGTTCGACTCCGGTATCCTCCGGGCGCTCTTCTCCGGCCACTACGGCCGACCAACAGAGGCGCTGGAGACCCGGTGCTACTCGATGGGGTTTGACCACTGCCGGTTTGAGGTGGTGCCGGAGGATGGCGGGGAGGAAGTGGAGGAGACGACGGCAGCCGGTCACCGGCCATAACGACGCCGGGTGATGCTGAGAACATCAGGGCGAGCACGGTCGGGGAGGGCAGGGAACCCCTTCCACATAGTATCACGCGCATCCTGGATCCAGAAGGGTGGGTGCACGTGAGGGCGTAAAGACTCCAGAGATCACTTCGTCCGGAAGCACTACAAGATGCGTTTTGTGTCAACAGAAGTTGACTTAGAATTGGGCTTGTGTCCTAAGCCACCCTATAATACACCATAGATGGTGTTCTGCCCGTAAGACAACTCCGGATACCATGGTGTGTACCGGTAGAAGGACAGCTCCCGGGCAAAAGCGAACAATAAGGTCCGAGATCCAGAATGCCGATGCGATAGCCGGGAATCGAACCCGGGCTAGAGGCTTGGGAAGCCCCTGTCCTACCGCTAGACTACTATCGCTCCGGTACCATCATATGTTGGCCCGGGAGAAGATAAACATTCGGCTCACGCCCCTGCCGCTGCCGGGCGGTAGTGCGGCAGGGTGAACGTGACGGCGGCCCCCTCCTCCGGCCGGTCGGGGACCCGGTCGCCTGCCCGGACGCTCCCCCCGTAGCGCTCCGCAAGCGTCCGGACGATGTAGAGGCCGAGGCCCTTCCCGTTCTTCGCCGTCACCCCGCGCCGGTAACGCTCGAAGAAACGCGGCTTGAGGTCGTCGGGGATCCCGGGGCCGGTATCGGCAACCGTCACCGATACCGTACCCTCCCCCTTCCTGACACTGATGGTGATCTCAACAGCCGGCCCCCCGAACTTGACTGCGTTTCCGATCAGGTTCGCAAAGATCTCACCGACGAGGTCGTCGGCGAGGACCGTTGCGTCCGACCCGTCGTAGGCGATGCGGGCATCGGTGTAGTAGTTGCAGATCCCCCGGATCACGGGCTCAAGCCTTACTGGTCGAAGTTCGGCGGATCCGGCTTTGAGCCTGCGGAGCGTGGAGACATTCCGGATTATGTCGTTGCTCTGGTAGACAGCCGCAAGCGACTTTTCGACGATCACCCCGTCTGACTCGTCGGCGGACTCCAGGAACATCTGCAGGTAGCCCATCGCTGCGGTGTTTGCGTTGTTGATGTCGTGGGTGAGGATGTCTACGTAGAGGTTGACCTCCGCGGCCGCCGCATTCGCCTCGTCAAGGTAGCGGTTGGCGGACGCGAGCGCCGCCTCAAGTTCCTCCTGGAGCATTCCCTTCTCGACCGCGCTACCGAGTTCTTCGGCGATCGCCGTAAGGATCCGGCGTTCACTCTCCGGGATCGTCTCCCGGGTCCTGCTCGCGACGGCGATACACCCTACCGGTCCGTCGTCACCCGGGATGGGCACCGCCGCAAACGACCGGACGGCGAGATCCTCATGCCCCGGATACTTCTCCTGGAACCGGTCGACGAACCGCGCCTCCCCGTCGATGAGCACATACCGGTAGGGTGGTTCGTCCCGGTGCACACAGGGCGGCGGGGCGCAGCCCTCCCCCACACAGGCACGCAGGTGCGCGAGGTCGATCCCCGGGTACGCCAGGTAGGCCGCGCCCAGGTCGAACTCCAGCAAGGTGAGGGTTTTTGCCAGCGAGACCGGGAGGAGGTCGTTCAGGTCTCGGGAAGCAGTTGCGGCGGCGATGACCTCATTGATGATGGAGAGATGCCTGTTCTCCTCCCGCATCTCCTCTTCCGCCCGGCACCGCTCCGTAATGTCCCGGATGGCCAGGATCAGCCGTTCCGGGGCATCCCCATTCTTCTTCAGGAGGGTGACCGATACCTCCGCAGGCCATTCGGCCCCGCCAGGCCCGCAGAGCGTGCACACCAGGGGTACAGGCGCTTCCCCGCGCAGGGCCCGCTCCCGGTAAGCCCGTACGGTCTCCCGGTCTCTCTCAGCAACCAGGCTCTGTGGGTTCCGCCCGACCAGATCCTCCCGCCCGGCACCGCCAAAGAGCCGAACCGCCGCCTCGTTCACCTCGACGATCCGCCTGCCGGGGTCGGTGAGGACGATCCCGACGTCGACAGTGTTGAGGATGACCCGGAACGTCTCTTCCGACCGCCGGAGCCGTTCTTCCATCCGATTCCGCTCTGTCGTCTCGGTGACCACCGCGCAGACCACCTTTCTATCGGGGAGCGGGTTTGCAGAGAGGAGTGCGGGGAACCGAGTCCCATCACGACGGAGAAGTTCACAGTCGAGGCCGGCGATCCCGGGGCCGGCCCCGACCCACTCTGGATGATCGGGCCAGAACGCCGGGACATTGAGGAACGGGACCTCGCCGGCCGGGCACCCGAGCATCCCGGCGCACTGCTGGTTCATCTCCTCGACCCCCCCGTCACCCGGCCGGAAGAGGAAGATGCCTGCCGGGGACGTCTCGAAGATCCCCCGGTACCGGCTCTCCCGTGCCTGCAGGCGGCTTGAGAGGTGCGCTACGACGGCAGCGACGACGAAGAATATCCCGGCGCGGAGCAGGGCGTTTGCGACCTCGATCCCGCCGCCCGGGGAGAGGAGGAGCACCTCTGCCAGGTAGGCGGTGGCAAGCACGCCGGCGAACGCAACACCTCGATCCGGGTAGCGATAGGCCGCAAGGACGATCGGGACGTAGAAGAGGTGGGAGCAGACGACGAATATCCCTGCAGAAAGGCAGTACGCGGTGGCACCGAACGCGACCAGGGCCGAGACGGGGATGCCGCAGGAGAGAAGGCGCTCCTTTGTGAGCGCATACCCGGTATGGCGGTCCTGCCGGCCTTCCTTCATGCAGTGAACTACCCCCCGCTTGCGCAGGGGGCTTCCTGCTTCATCCCCCTCCCCACCGGGAGCGAGTCCACAGGCTCGACGGCGCTCATCCGGCGCCTGCAAGTGCGAATTGTTTGATATTGATCGCGGCGTTCAGGTCCCGGTCGTGACAGGTGCCGCAGTCCGGGCACGTCCACTCCCGATCCTTCAGCGTCAGATCGGCCTTCCGGTAGCCGCAGACCGAGCAGGTCTTCGAGGACGGCTCGAAGACCCCGATCTTCAGCAGGGTTTTCCCGGCCTCCTGACATTTGTATGTCAGCATCGAAAGGAACGTCCCCCAGCCGGCGTCGCTGATCGCCCGGGCCAGAGACCGGTTCTTCACCATGCCGTCCACGTTCAGGGACTCCACAGCCAGGGCTTGGTTTTCGCGGACCAGTCGAGAAGAGAGCTGGTGCTGGAAGTCCTTTCGTTGATCGGCAATTTTCTGGTGACACCGGGCAACCTTGAGCCGGGCCTTGTTCCGGTTCCGGGAACCCTTCTGCTTGCGGGCGAGCCGGCGCTGGAGCGCGGTTAACCGCGTCTGGGCGTTCCGGAGATACTTCGGGTTTGCCACCGCATCGCCGGTCGAGAGAATAGCGTAGTGCGCGAGCCCCAGGTCGATCCCGACCGTCTGATCCGGGATCGGGTCGGCGGGTTGCGGGGGCTTCCGCCCGTCCTCGACCACGATACTGAGGAAGTACCGGCCGGTCGATTGGCGGATGACGGTTGTAGACTTCATCGTGCCCACGAAGGTGCGGTGATACTTGACTTTGAGCGAACCGATCTTCGGGAGCTTCACGGTCCCCTGCTTGAAGTCCACAGTGTATGATTGGGGTACCGTGAACGCCTGTTCTGGGGCGTGCTTCTGCTTGAAGGTCGGCGCTTCGCCCCGGCCCTCGAAGAAGTTCGTGAACGCACGGGAGAGATGGATAATCGATTGCTGCAGCGATTGGGCGTTGACCTCTTTCAGCCACGGCAACTCCTCTTTGAGCGCCGGAAGCTGGTTCGTGAGGTCGTATCTGGACAGGCTGATGCCCCCGTCGTGGTACGCCGTGTTCTTGAGGTTGAGGGCCCAGTTGTACACGAACCGGCAGCACCCAAGGTGCTTGGCGATCAGAGTCTTCTGATCCTCGGTCGGATACAGCCGGTACTGGTACCGCCGCAACATACGATAGGGTCATGGTAACTCCCCTCCGGCATAAAGAATACCCGGGCGGTGTGAAAGTGAAGAAGGGGCGCCGCTTTCACCTCCCCCCTTGCGGAGGGAGTCTGCCCGCTCATGCCGCCTTCAACCCCGCAGAGATAAACCCCTACAAATCGTGACGAATTTGGGGATCTCGCGCACCCGCACGATACCCTTAAGATGCCTCCGGGAGAATATGATGCAGCACCATATGTGCTGGCTATGGTAAGTCCGACGTGCTCCCGGAAGCACGGCCCGCAAGGGCTCGGGATTACAGAGATTAGTCAGTCAACGGACTCTTTTCTGGACTTAGCATAGTATATCTAACGGAGGTGTATGAATGGCAAGAATGTACGCTCGGCGCCGCGGAACCAGCAGTTCCATCCGACCCTACCGGAAGGAAGCACCCGAGTGGTCCAACACGGACGTACCGGAGATCAAGAAGATCGTCGTCGATCTCCGCAAAGACGGCATGTCGACCAGTCAGATCGGCCTTGCGCTGCGAGACAAGTATGGCGTCCCTGACGTCAAGCTCGCCACTGGCAAGCGCGTAAACGAGATCCTCCGCGAGGAGGGGCTTGAGTCCGAGATCCCCGAAGATCTTCGGAACCTGATGCAGAAGGCGCTCGGGCTGAGGAAGCACCTTGCGGAGAACAAGAAGGATGTTCACAACGCCCGGCAGCTCCAGATCACCGAGTCCAAGGTGCGCAGGCTGACCAAGTACTACGTCAAGTCCGGACGGATGCCGAAAGGCTGGACTTACAAACCGGAGACTGCGGAGATCCTGCTTACCCGCTGATGATCCATGTCGCTTGACGCCGCTGCTGCTCGCCTGGCCGGCCACCTCATCGAGCAGGAGTTTGTGGAGGTGCTGGCGCACCACGATGCGGACGGCATAGCCGCCGCATCCATCCTCTGCCACGCTATGTTCCGTGAAGGCGGGCAATTCCGGCTGAGGATCCGCTCAAGCATCACCACGGCCGACGTCCCTCACGACGGCAGCGTGCTCCTCTGCGATTTTGGATCAGCACTCTCGGACCTCCCCGACGACGTGATGGTGGTGGACCACCACCTGCCCCACTTCGAGGGCGACTACCACGTCAACCCGCGCCTCGCCGGGATCGACGGCGACCGGAACCTCTCGGCGGCCGGTGCGGCCTACCTCGTCGCCCAGCGCATGGGCGACAACCGGGACCTCGCGGGCCTCGCCCTCCTCGGGATCATAGGAGACGGCCAGGAGAACGAAGGGCCGAACCGGGACATATACAGCGAAGGCATCGCAAACGGGTTCATCGCACCCCGCCGCGGCATCCGCCTTCCTGGGAGGGGGCTCGTCGAGCAGCTCGCGCTCGCCGTCAACCCGTACCTCGCCGGGTTCTCGGGCGTTCCCGACGCCGCCCGGGCACTGGTCGCGCAGGTCACCGACGAGGACGACGTAGACGTCGAGTCCCTCCTCTCCCGGGTCGTGCTCACGGCCGCTCCGACGGCCTCGCACTCCGCACTCTGCGGGATCTGGGGCACCACCTACAGCCTCGGCCGGGAAGTGATCGACGAGGCCGTGAACCTCGCCGCCGTCGTCGACGCCTGCGGCAAGGCCGGATCCGGGGATATCGGCGCATCACTCTGCCTCCGCTCGACGCACGCGCTCAAGGAGGCCTGGGAGATCACCGCCCGTTACCGGCAGGCGGTCGTCGCCGGCATCCGCGGGGCGCGCCGTCTCGACGAGCGCCTCGCCCTCTTTGCGGTGGACGACGGATCCGTGGCAAGCGACGTCGCGGATGCACTCGCAAACGACTTCGTCCAGAACGGCCCTGTATTCGTCATCGGACAGAGAGGGGACCGTTACTCCGTATCGGCACGCTGTCCGCCCGGCATTGACCTCGACCTCGAGGCGCTGATGCGGGGGCTCGCGGAGGCGTGCGGCGGCCAGGGTGGCGGGCACCACCGGAGGGCCGGCGCCCTGATCGGCGCCGACCAGGTGGATCGGTTCAGGCAGGGACTCCTGGAGGCGGTTCCCGCATGATCCGGATCGAGGGCACCATCGAGACGCCGCACAGCCTTCCCGGATGTGTGGCGGCGGCGCTCGAGCCTGACAACCTCACCCTGATCAGGACATACCCGATCGAGGGAGGGGTGCGGGCCGAGATCGACGGGACCAGACTTCGGTCGATCATCGCTTCGATGGACGACTACCTCATGAACCTGGCGATAGCGGAGGACGTATGCACCTGCGCTTCAACGAAACGGCGGAGAACTCCGGAGTGCGTTCAGGCTGAAGAATGATATAATCAGAAAGAAGTGATACCATGGCAAGGAAGAAACAGGTTGGAAGAAGGGTGGAAGGCTGGAAGGCCAAGAAGTGGTACCGTGTCTACGTACCCGACGCCTTCGGCAAAGTTGAGATCGGCGACACCATCTCGGCCGACCCCGCGAACATGGTCGGTCGGGTTATGACCGCAACGCTCGGCGAAGTTGTGCAGGACTACTCAAAGTCCCACATCAAGATGAGGTTTAAGATCAACAACGTGGCCGGTGACGCCGCGTACACCGAGTTCATCGGGCACGAAGTGACCCGGGACTACCTCCGGTCGATGGTCAAGCGGCGGGCATCCCGTATCGACACCATCCACCCGGTCATCAGCAAGGACGGCAAACTCCTGCGGGTGACGGTCGTCTGTCTCACCTTATCAAGGGCCGAGCAGAGCCAGGTCCACGCTGTGCGGCAGGCGATATCGCAGGCCCTGACTGCCCGGGCGGCCGAGAGCGACTTAGAGACACTGGTCAAGGATATCGTCTCCGGCGACATGGCACGGGACGTCTTCAAGGTCGTAAAGACGATCTATCCGATCCGCCGGGTCGAGATAACCAAGTCCAAACTGGAGCAGATCGCGACCGTATAAGGTCGGCTGCTCACCCCAATTTTAACTTATCCGTATCTTCACCAGTCACAGGATCCGTGCGACGGAGACGGCACGAAGGGTATATACCCTATGGCCGGGTTATACCTCCGCCGGAGCGTGCAGGGGGTGAAGATAGTGACGGCCGAAGAGCAACCGGGAGGTGCGCGGCGGGCAAAGCAGACTGTGCTCTGCCCCGGGACCCCGGACGAGCAGCAGAAGGTGGCCCTCTGGATCATCAGGAGGATGCTCGTCCAGTTCCACCGGGAGTGGACCGGCCTCCGTGAGAGGGAGAGCAGCGGGGCCTGGGTTTCCATCGCAAACGCTCTGCTCGACCGATACTCTCACCAACTCTACGATGTCATATGCGACGTGGAGGCGGTCATCAGTGACGACCTTGCCGTGGATATCCGGTGCCTCTCGGCCGACATGATCAAGACGGCCAATATCCTCATCATGATCGACTGCAAGGAGGAGTGCTGCAGGCGGGGTGATGCCCTCGCGAAGGAGGCGCTCCGCCATGCAAAGCGGTGTGTCCCTCTTCAGAGGTCAGCCCACCCCCGGTGACCCGGACCTTCCCCGCCCACCGGGAAGAGTAATCAGGTTCGGGATCTCACCTGTTTTCGATGATTGCTCACAAGGTATTATTCCTGGTGCTGGACGGTATATCCGACCGTCCCTGTGAAGCGCTGAACGGACGGACCCCCCTCGCCGCCGCACGGACCCCGGTCCTCGACCGGATCGCCGCGGAGGGCGTCTGCGGCATCATGGATACCATCGCTCCCGGCATACGCCCCGGCTCCGACACCTCCCACCTCGCACTGCTCGGCTACCCGCCGCAGGAGTACTACACCGGCCGGGGCCCGCTCGAGGCCGAGGGGACCGGCATCCACATGACCGCCGGAATGATAGGGTTCCGGTGCAACTTCGCCACGGTGGGGGGGGATGGCCTCATCACCGACCGCCGGGCCGGGCGGATATCCGGGACCGGACCCCTCTCGGAGGCGATCCGGGAGAGCGTGGACCTCTCACCGCTCGGTCTCGGGTTCAGGTTCGAGTCGGGCGCCGGCCACCGGGCGGCCCTCGCTCTGGTGGGGGAAGGTCTCGGTGATAAGGTCTCCTCAAACGACCCGAAGAAGGAAGGGGTACGGCCGCTCACCATCCGGGCCTGCACCGACGATCCGGCAGACGCAAAGACTGCAGAAGCCTGCAACGAGTTCATCCGCCAGTCCGCAAAGGTTCTCTCCGACCACCCGTTGAACGCCCGGCGGATCGAGGAGGGCCTCCCGGCCGCAAACCTCCTCCTGATCCGGGGCGCCGGGAAGATGGGCGCGTTCCCGCAGTTTCAGGAGCGTTACAGTCTCTCCGGGAGCGTCATCTCCGCGGCTACGCTCATATCCGGGATAGGGAAAGTTGTGGGGCTCGAGCATATACCGGTGCCGGGAACGACCGGGTCGGTCGACTCCGACCTGGACGCCAAGGTGAAGGCAACGCTCGGGGAACTCGACCGAAAAGACTTCGTGCTGATGAACATCAAGGGCGCGGACGAGGCCGGCCACGATGGAAAAGGGATCCAGAAGCGGGACTTCATCGAGGTGATCGACGCGGCGCTCGAGCCGCTGCTCGGTCTCGAGGATACCCTGCTCGTCGTCTGCGCCGACCACAGCACCCCCTGTTCGATCAAAGACCACAGCGCCGACCCGGTGCCGGTCGTCATCAGGGGCCCCGGGGTCAGGGTGGACCGGACGGTCCGGTTCGACGAGGTCTCGTGTGCGGAGGGCGGCCTCAACCGTATCCGCGGCTGCGATCTCATGCCGATCGTCCTCGATCTAATTAATAAGAGTCATAAGTATGGCGCATGAAGATCATACCAGGTAAATGGAACCGACAGGAGACCACGACTGGATCAGGGCCTGCACCCTCCCGGACCATACCGAACTCCAGGAGAGGACGCTCAAGACCGGGCAGGATATTGTCATCGGTGAACGGTGCCGGATAGATTACGGCCTCTCGGGAAACGATGTCGTGGTCTGCGAGTTCAGCAGGATCAACGGCAACATCACTGCGGGCGGAGACGTCCGGATAGACAACTGGTGCGAGGTCGCTGGCGATGTCGTCGTGGAGGAGGACGCCTACCTCGGCGAGGGGGTGAAGATCCAGGGGAAACTCGTCGTCAAAGGCGACCTCGATATCGGGGACAACGTCCAGATCGAGCGTGGATTTGAGGCGAAGGGCTGGATCTCCATCCGCAACCCGATGCCGGTCATCATCTATATCATGATGTACCTGGTGGCCGTCCTCGGGATAGAGAAGGAGGATGAACTGGACGCTGTCCTCCAGAAACTCTTCAACGATGAGGAGGCCCCCGCCGCCACACCGTTGATGATCCCGGCCGGCGCCGTCCTCAATATGCAGACCTTCTCGGTCCCGGAGAGGATGACCGTCGGGGCGGGGTGCCGGCTGCACGGGAACATCCGTGCGGAGTCGATCGCGATCCGGGAGGAGACGACGGTCTTCGGGAGCCTCCACCTGCGGGAAGGCGCGAGCATCGCCAGAGGATCGGTCATCCACGGTGACGTCCAGAGCGACGGCGATGTGACGGTCGAGCAGGAGGTGCATATCCTCGGGGACGTCTCCTGCCGGGGTCTCACCCTGCACGAGGATGCCCGCGTGGATGGGGTCATCCGGGCGCCGGGGGGCCTGAAGATCGAGAGGCGAGAAGTATGAAGGTTGCAGATATCCTTGAGGTCGACGGGTGCCGGATGGTTGAACCGTCGTTTGCGGAACTGACGGAAGACTTCTGTACAGCCCTGCTGCTCCGGGCGAGACCGGACGAGGCCCGGTTGTTGGTCGATGAGGAGGAGGGGCCGCTCGCGCTCGCGCTCCACGACGGTTCGAACGGCTGGCAGGCCATCTCGTTCCTCTTCCGGGACCCGACGCTCGCGGCGATCGAGTGCTTTGAGGCCGTCGGCGGCGAGATCTATCAGGAGAGCCGGGAAGCATGGCTCTCGGCGGTCCGGGAGTACTACAGCCTCGATATCTGCGCAACCGTGCACTCTGCCCTCGAAGACCTGCGTCCCGACCGGGAAGGAAAAATCCGCGACCTCCTCGACGAAGTCTGGGGTGACCGTGCGGGAACCTGCTGCCTCGACTGCTGCTGCGGGTCGGGTGTCGGTACCGCGGCCCTCCGGGCGGGCGGCGTGCGGGCGCTCGCCTACGACAACGACCCAGGCCTTCTCGCGCTCGGGCTTTCCCGGGGCCGCCTTGCGCCGGAAGACACCATGTGCATCGACGCACAGGAGGCTTCCTGCTACATTAAGCCGGTGCCCCTCGGCGCCGTGTTCATGGCCGGGGAGATCTACTCCTATAACGCTTCCCTCTGGGAAGGGATCATCACCGGGCTCCTCGACCTCACCGGCGAAGCGCTGATCACCGTCGGCACAGAGGCCGAGGCGGCCCGGGTAGAAGGGTGGTGCGCCGGGCAGGGGCGGGATGCCGGGGTCTTCGAGAACCGGCGTGACCCCATCTACGACCGGTGGTGCTGCGTCACGCGACGGGTATAACTTCAGCCGGCGGACGACCGGGTCAATATAAGGTCAATCGCTACCAACTATTTTCACCGCATTTGTGAACGATTACCGCAAGACTCATCTTGCGGCTTTGATCCCGAATCAGGTGTATCCTGCATGAATACTGCCAAACGAATTTATAACGTCTTATTTATATCCGTCTTTGCCACCATGCTCGGGCTCGGTGTCGTCAGCCCCCTCCTCCCCATCTACGCGGAGAACCTGGGTGCGACCGGTATCTGGCTCGGCATCATATTCTCAGCCTTCGCGCTCTCACGGTCAGTCTTCATGCCCATCATCGGCCGGATATCGGACCGGCAGGGGAGGAAGTGGATCATCCTCATCGGGATGTTCGTCTACGCGGTCACGTCGCTCGCCTACCTCATCGCCGGCAGTGTCTACTCGCTCACGGTTGTCCGCCTCATTCACGGGCTGGCGTCGGCCATGGTCGTTCCGATAGCCATGGCCTATATCGCGGACCTCTCGGAGAAGGGGAAGGAAGGGAGCCAGATGGGGAACTTCTCCATATCGATGTTCCTTGGCATGGGGGTGGGGCCGCTCCTCGGTGGGTTCCTGAACGACACGCTCGGGATGCCGTCGGTCTTCTACGTCATGGCCGGCCTCTCGGCGTTCGCCACACTCCTCGTCGCCATATCCCTCCCGGAAGCAAAGCCGGGTTCTCTGGCGCTCCCGGACTCCCCGCACGTTCCGATGCGTGCGATCTTCTCGCTGCCGGTCATGCGAGGGGTCATGGTCTTCAGTTTCATCAGCGCCCTCGGCCGCGGGGGCATGATGGTCTTCATCCCGGTCTTTGCTCCCCTGATCGCTTTAAGCCCTTTCGAGGTGGGTATCGTCCTCTCCGCGAACACCTTCCTGATGGCGCTCCTCCAGGTGCCGATAGGGAGGCTCACCGACACCGGGAACAAGGTCGTCCTGATCATCATCGGATCAGCCATAGCAGCGATAGCGCTCGCAGTAATTCCCGTCTCCCGGTCGTTCTGGCCCCTGCTCGTGATCACCTCCATCATAGGCGTCGGGGGCGCCATCCAGCAGCCGTCCCTCATGGCCCTGACGGTCGATGTGGGCCGGACCATCGGGATGGGGACCTCGATGGGTGCCTATAACACGGTCTTTGGCATCGGCATGATCATCGCACCGCTGATGGGGGGTGCGTTCATGGACTTCGTCGGCGTCGAGGCCGTCTTCTACATCGGCGGGGCAATAAGCCTCCTCGGAACCGCGATCTTCGCCATGATGATGCGGAGGAGCGCTCGTGAAGGCGCCAACGGTGAGGCTCCGGGGCCCGGATAGGCCACCTTCTTCTCACGGCCCTCCCGGAGAGATGCAGCCGGCAGCCGTTCAGATGCTCTGGATCGGTATCGGCGACAGACGGCATCGCGGAGCTTGAGATAGTTCCAGGGGTTCGAAAAGAGGGACTCGGGCGCCGTTACGGTGTCTTCTCCTCGGCGCACTCGAGCTCCGCGATGACCTCGGCTGCATCGTCCATCTGCCGGACCAGGTCCTTGATCTCGATCAGGCGCTCGGCGCCGATGAAGTGCTCGGCCATCACCCGGGCCATATCGGTGAGTTCGATACGCCCCGCCCGCCGCCGGACCAGCCCATAATCGAGGAGGGTGGGGAGCGCCGGCTCCAGCGTCCCGACCATTGAGCGGGTCATCCGGATGACCTGCTGCTCGTCGCCGCCACAGACCACAGCGTTCGCTACGAACTCCTCCGAACTCTGCTCCATATCGTACTCGGGAGCGACCTCTTCCATCTCGCCCCGCAGGAGGCCGACGGCGACCTCCTCCTCAGTCTTCCCGGACGTCCGGGAGTACGACCCGCCGGGCTCCGCCATGATGACCACCCGGCCAAGGTCGTGGAAGTCGGGCCGGCCTGCCCGGCCCATCATCTGGTGGAACTCCTGTACGGTGAGCCACTTGATGCCCATAGCAAGGGCATCAAAGATCACCTGAGACGCCGGGAAATCGACGCCGGCGGCAAGCGCCGCCGTGGTCACGACAGCGGCGATCTCCCCGCTGGCAAAGCGCCGCTCCACGTCCCGGCGTTCCTGTGCGGACAGCCCCGCATGGTAGGGAGCGGCGTTCTTGCCGAGGGCGTCAGCGATGACATGGCACCGGGCCCGGGAGTTGGTGAAGACGATCGTCTGGCCCCGGTAACCCTTGGATGACCGCACCTTGTACTCCTCGGCGACCATCTGCTTGATGAACCCGATCTTCTTCGACCGCTCCACGAAGAGGAGGTGGCGCTCCAGGGCGACCGGCCGATCCGCATAGCGGACCAGGTTCGCCCCGAGTTTCTCTGCAAGCAGTCCCGGGACCCCGATCGTGGCCGAGAGGTAGAGGAACTGGGCCTCGGGGGCGACATGCTTGAGCCGGGCGATCAGCCCGTCGAGGCGGTGACCCCGCTCGGGGTCTTCAAGCATCTGGACCTCGTCGATGACGACGGTCCCGATATCCTTCAAGGACCGCCCGGTCCGGAGAGCGTGATCGATCCCCTCGTAGGTCCCCACCACGAGGGGTGCGTTAACGTCCCGGTCCCCTGCCGGGCGGGTCTCGGGGAGGTTGAGGCGGCTCACCCCGGTCTGCAGGGTGACCCGGACAAGGTGGCCGTAGCGGTCGCGGAACCGCTGGTACTTCTGGTTCGCGAGCGCGACCAGTGGGACCAGGAAGAGCATCCTCCCCCGCCCTTCGAGGAAGTTCTTCATACCGGCCATCTCCCCGATGAAGGTCTTGCCGCTCGCCGTGGCGGAGACGACGAGGAGGTGCTGTCCCTCGAGAAGCCCGTCCTGGACGGCGAGCTGCTGGACAGGCATCAGGTAATCGACCCCGGCAGCCTTCGCAAACGCAGGGGGCAGCGGGAGATCGGTGATATGGGCAGTCTTCTGGACCTCGTGCGCCTCCAGCCGGTCAAAAAGGGTCCGCTTCCGGTCGGGATGCTCAGGCCCCACCGATGCCAGAACCCGGTCGAGATCCCGGACCTGGAGGAGGAGTTTCTCCAGGTGGACCAGGACGGAGCCGCCGAATTTGCCCAGGTAGCCGAGTTCCCGGCGCATCTCGCGCTTTGCGCAGTCCATGCAGATCCACTCCCCACCGTACCGGACACCGGTCGCCTTATCGACGGGAACAAACCGGTCCTCGATCTGGCAGAACCGGCAGATGTCGATCCTCGATGACGGGATCTGGAGGTCGGCAAGGAACGACTCAAACTCCGGGCTTTTCGCTGCAAGGTGCACCGAAGACCGGCGCAGCAGTGTGATCAGGTCCCGGGTCGGGGTGGGCTTGAGTTGCTTGCCACGCCTGCGCATCTTGAAGTTCTTGGGCCGCTGGCCCTTCGGTGTCGCGGTCAGGTCGACGAACCCGGAACCCTCGACGCGGCCGCCTTCGACAAACAGCAGTTTATATGTGCCTTTCTGGGGCTGGACAATAACCATCATGGTGCGATCAGGTCGTGGATCGTGTAGGTGAGCCCCACCGTCTCCAGCCGTTTGAGGAAGTCGGTAAACTCCTCATCGACGATGAGTATTGCGCACTCCCGGCCGTGGAACGCCGCCTCGATGACTCCCTCCCGGGACCCGAAGAACATATCCGGCTTGATATCCGCCTTCCTGAGAGCTACGTAGGACTCGAGACCGACAGCGGCCACCATCTCTGCGTCCCGGATGGCGGCCCGCAGGAGATCCGGGCGGACCTGCCGCGACCCGCCCCGCTCCACCCGCGGCACCTTGCAGACATGGATGAGTCCCTCCGCGTGCTCGATGATGCCGTTTAAGTGGGCGACACCGAGATCTTCCCCGGGCTCTGCGTCCATGGTCGCCCGGCCTGTGGCGCTCTGCTCTTGCTTCGTCGCATAGAGCCACCCGTCCTGCATGAAGACACCGACCGTATCCCCCTTCTGGACCCCGTCCCGGGCAATGGCCGTCCAGACAGCCACCTGCTGTATGATGTCCCGGTTGACGTGGCGAGCATAGGACTCGAGCGCCTCGGCGTGCCGCAGAACCCACTCGATCCCGCTCTTTGTCACCTCGTAGCGGCCCCGGCCGTGAGCGGTGACCAGTCCTTCATCCACCATCTCCCGGATATACTCGGAGACAGCCTGGGGTGTCACGCCGAGTTTCCCGGCGATCTCCTGCTGGCGGATGGACGGCTGATGCTCGGCGATCTCCACCAGGATCTGGAACCGGGTGGCCTCCCGTTTGCTGCGCAGGATGATGTAAAGGGGATCTTCAGCGTATTCGGTCAAGCAACACCATTCCCTGCCCTTTCACGTCGAGACCGGGGATCCTTTTCGCCAGCCCCTTGATGAAGGTCGAACTGACCCCGTATTTTCTGGATATATCACCGATCGAGGTGGTCCCGGCCACAATCTCCTGTTCGACCGAGTCCACGATTGAACGGAGCCCTGCGTCGTTTGAGACGGCGATGTGCAGCAGGTCTCCAATGTCTCCCATAGAACACTGGAAACTGGCCCTGAATTTGCTGTATGTCGCCCGGTATTCTTTCGTTGGCTTCTCTCCGGGCTTCGGCATCCGCCACTGTTCTTCGATCAGGTTTCCCTTCCTGAGGATGGAGAGGCACTCGATCACTGTCGAAGCCTCGGCGTGCGTCCCCAGTTCCTCCTCGGTCAACCAGGTCTTGTTTAAGAGTTCATAGATCTTTTTATAATCTGCATTATTGAACGTTATAAGAAGAGGAACCAGTTCTACCGGATCGTTAAGAATTTTAATATGTCCCGTCAATGCGATACCCTATTATTATATCGTTGTATAACTCCATAAATTTTTGCTGATTTTTCGATGCGTACACGTGGCACCATCATCATCCGGGGCATCGTTCAGGGGGTCGGTTTTCGTCCCTTTGTCTACGCTAGGGCCCAGGAATTCGGAATCACCGGGACCGTCAAGAATCTCGGGAGCGAGGTGGAGATCCATGCGTTTGGGGATCGCTTTGAAGAGTTCCTGGCGGCCGTTTCCCGGGGGACGCCATTATCTCATATAGATTCCGTAGAAGTCCAGGATCTGCGCGGCGGCGCACCCGATACGTTTACTATCCTTGAGAGCGGTTCCGGGAACCTCTCGGGGTTCATCCCGGCCGACGTTGCCACCTGTGACGACTGTATCGTCGATATATTTACTCCGGGTGGGCGGTATGAGGGTTACTGGGCCACATCCTGCGTCAACTGCGGCCCCCGGTACAGTATCATCAACACCACTCCCTACGACCGGGAACGCACTTCCATGGCGGTGTTTCCTATGTGTGCTGCCTGCGGGAGCGAGTATACCGACCCGTCGTGCCGGCGCCACCACGCCCAGACGATTGCCTGTGCCGCCTGCGGGCCGCACCTCACCCTGATCCGGGCTGACGGGACGCAGGTCGAGGGCGATCCCGTCCGGGAGGCGGCGGCCCTTCTCGATGCGGGCTCGATCGTCGCCGTCCGGGGGATCGGGGGGTTCCATATCGCCTGCACAGAAGAGGCGGCCGGTGAGCTGAAACGCCGCCTGGGTCGGACGGAGCAGCCCCTCGCGGTGATGGCGACCCCCGAAGAGGTGGAACGGATCGCGATAGTATCAGACGAAGACCGGCGGATCCTCCACTCGCGGGAACGGCCGATCGTGGTGCTCGCAAAGCGGGATTCTGCATCCCTCCGGGGGATCTCGAACCTCCACACCATCGGGTGCATGCTTCCTTACACCGGGCTGCACCACCTCCTCTTTGCACACCTCGCCCATCCGCTCCTCGTGATGACGAGCGCGAACCTGCCGGGCTACCCGATGATCACCGATCTCTCGGTCGCCCTCGACCGGCTCTCAAGGCAGGTGGACTATATCCTCACCCACGACCGCCGGATCATCAACCGGTGCGACGACTCGGTCGTCCGGGACGGCTACATCATACGCTTATCAAGGGGCCTCGCCCCGAAACGGACGGCGATCGACCTTGGTGATGCGTGCATCCTCGGCGTCGGCCCGGAGTTGAACGCGAATATCTCTGTATACCGTAACGGGTTCTGCATCACATCGCCCCATGTGGGAAACGTCAGAAACCCCCAGACCCTCGCCTACCTGCAGGAGACGGTGGAGAAGATCGGGGGGCTTGTCGGCGCACGATACGACCGGGTTGTCCACGACCTCCACCCGCAGTTCCTCTCGACCCGCTACGCCCACGAGGTTGCGGAAGCGGCCGGGGCGGAACTCCTCGCCGTCCAGCATCACCGGGCGCATATCGCCGCCACGACCCGGGAGGAGTGCGTCGGGATCGCGATCGACGGTGTGGGCTACGGCGACGACGGGACAATCTGGGGCGGTGAGGTCTTTGCCGGGAAGGTCCCCCACCTCGACCGGGTCGCCCATCTCGAGGTTGTCCCGATGCCGGGCGGCGACCTCGCCACACGGTTCCCGGAGCGGATGCTGTACGGGATCCTGCCGACATCGGGGGTCCGAGACCTCTTAGCGTCGAGAGGGTGGAGCGATATCGAACTCGCAGTCCTCACCCGGCAGGTGGAGCGGGGGTTAAACGTCGCCGCCACATCGAGCACCGGCCGGGTGCTGGACGCCGCCGCAGCCCTCCTCGGTATCTGCCGGGAGCGGACCTATGACGGCGAGCCGGCGATGAAACTTGAGTCGGCGGCATGCGCCGGGAGGGCGGCGGCCTGGGACCTTGAATTCTCGCGCGATGGAGGGCGCGAGGTCTTCTCGACCCGGTCGCTCCTTGCGGAGGCGTACCGGCGGATGGCCGCCGGGGAGCGGCGGGCGGACATCGCCGCGTCGTTCCAGTACAACCTTGCCCGGGGGGTCGCTGCGATGGCCGTCCGGGCGGCACAGGAGCGGGGGATCCCCCGGGTGGCGCTCTCGGGCGGGGTGGCGTATAACCGGGCGATCCGGGAGACGATCGTCGGTGAGGTTCGCGCCGCCGGACTTGAGGTGGTTGTGAACCGGGAGTATCCGCTCGGGGACGGGTGCATCAGCTTCGGGCAGGTGGTGTACGGGGGGAGCGTGGGGGAGTAGGGCGACGACCGGGTCGATCAGGTTTGTCTGGAGGTTCTACCGGCGATCTGCTCGGGCAGCGCCTTCGGCGGGTCATGCGGCAACTGCGGGAACCGATCCTGCAGTATCTGCAGGCCGGGTCGCGGGCGGCAAGGTGGTCGTTGTTGTCCGGCCCTTTGGGACCGCGGTATCCTTCTGCAATCTTTCGCCAATCCCAGGATTACAGTATCAACGCAAAACAGGTTATTTCGCGATCCCGGTCCAAATATTTGGCGCCGATTCGACAATCTTCATCCAATCTTCGTCCAATCCCGGGTTTACAGTATCAACGCAAAGCCACTTATTTCGCAATTTGAGTCCAAACATTTGGCATCACTTCGACAATCTTCGACAATCATCCCCCCAACCAGATCCCCAATCATGCCTTCTCCGGGGTTGAGGGGGTGAGCACCCATTTCGCGCTCCTTGTCTTCCCGATAGTCGTGATCGTTCCCTCTATCCGCATCTCCTGGAGCAGATCCTTAATGAAACGGCGTCTTTGATTCTCATTCAGAGCATCGGAAACCTTGTCCAGCAGCAGGTCTTCAATATCTGCTCTCTCCGCCTCATGATAGGTCTTGAGATACGCTACCACCATATCCTTGAAGTATGCCCTGTCAAACGACCGCTTCCTGATATAATCGGCCCGTGTATCGGTCTCGGCCGCAACACTCTCCGAAACATAGAGATTCGGATGCCGCCCCTCAATGAGTTTCTTCTTCCGGAGAACAGTCCGCTCCTCCGGCGTGATGGAATAACCCTTCTGTACCTTATCAAGGGCGATCACATCCATCAGCGTCAGATCTTTTCGCTTGATCAACATACGGGTGTAGCGCTCATCGATCACCCGGCCGGGAATCGTGACCCGCACCACACCCTCCTCGTTGAGATCGTAATCCGGCATCGGAAAATTGCGATCCCGTTGTACCCGAAACATGCGCTTGATCCCGCTGCCGATGGTGTCGATCATCTTCAACTCGACCATTGCACCGGCAAGGAAGGGGTTTCGATACCGGTCAGGCGGCATATCGCGCTCGATCACATTCCGGACGCTCCCCGGTATAAAATCTCCTCGATTGGTAAACATCAGGGAACCCGGCCTCTCGGTCACGGTGATACGGGCAGACTGCTGGTAGTCCTGGTGGGCGATGCAGTTGTGCAACGCCTCACGGATCACCCAGGGATCATACTGCGTCACCTCAAGAGGGAACAGTGTCTCCCCCGGGATGTAGCGGACTGTGAGGTTTCGGACCTTGCTAAAAACCCTGTCGACGGCGAGGATCAGCGGCGGCCCGAAATGGGCATAGTCGATCTCCACCTCGCCCTGGTCCCTGAGAACCCAGGTGATGTGTGCAATTGCGGGTGAGAGGAGGGACGCTGCCTCACTCTTTCCAAGGAGAAGGACTGCAGTATTCGTAATCCGACCCTGGTTACATACCTTCGCCTTCGTAAGGAAAGTAAGATCATCCCACTCATCAACCTCTTTCGCACGATCTGGGTGTTTCCCATCGTATCTCGTTTTGTATTTTCCCCGCGCAAAGGCAATCGCCTCAGGATCGAGATCCGCAAGTGTGGCACCCTCACAGATCATCGCCGACCAGTCATCCTGAGGAGCCTGCCTGCGTATCTCTTCAATCTCATGGAGAGCAAGGGTCCGAGAGACTCGTGGATACGGCCATATGCAGCGCCATTCCATGTGGTCGGAACGCCGCGTGGAGCCGGAGGGATCTCAAACATCACCACTCGCTTCTCATCGACCGCAAGGTTGTGGACGGCGACAAACGTTATACGATGGTTCGTATGCTGCGCAATCTCCTCTTTGAGACGATCGAGACCGGGCGGGGTAAGACGGTAATTTGATCCGACAATCTTTCTGGGCAGTTTGTCGGTGACGCCGAAGATCAGCCAGCCCGCCGGTTTACCATGCAGGTTGGCTTCATTGCTCAGTGCTGAGAAGTATTTTCCGATTTTATCGAAGCCGTAATCGTTTTTTGCTTCCTTAAACTCGATGCATTCAGTTTCCTCCGGAAGTTCCATCATCTCCCGTAGTTGAACAATCAGATCCCCAGACATCGCCCTCTCCTCCCGATCGCCCTGTCCGCATGAATGATTGGGTCAGCTCCTCCTTTAAGCCTCTCCTGCGTCTCCCTCACCGCCGCCGGGACCGCCCGGTGCCGGGCGAGCCGTTTCACCGGGTCGCCGCTCTCCTCCACCGGCGGTTCCGGGCTCTTAACGCCCGTATTGCAGTTGTTCCCGTCCACACGACCGTTACCAACGGTCCACATCTACGAATAGGTCCACTATGGGCGTCAAATATCTATAGGTGACCCCGGATAGCGATAAATTCCTGGATTGAAGCTTCCGGAGGGTTGTGATGGTTGTTCCTGACGAGAAACGGGAAAAAACCCCGGGCCTCTGCTGCACTCATCGTCCGGCCTGAAGCGTCATCCCGGCACGTCTTTCCCGACAGGGTGCCGGGCAGTTTCTTCCTCCCGGCACGGGCATGGCCCGGGACAGCCCTGAACAGAATCGTTCCAGGAGAAGTTAGCGCGAAAACCGGGGGTTACCGGCAACATCCAGAGAATTGGGTTGGCCGGTTCGTCGAAGACAAAGGGTTAGCCGAAGAGGGCGCCGGGATCGGCAGGCAGCGCGCACAGGTGGGGGCGGTGGGAGTGGGGCAAGGCCGGCAGATCGGCGGGGCTCCCCGGTGCCCCATTCTGGCGAAAAGTCATTTCGTGAGAGCGATTTTGATGAAACGGATTTGTCGCTCCGGCGGTTAAAGAGAAATGTTTTTCCCCGCCGGGAGATCTGTATCTTACATAGCCTGATAACCGATCTGGCACCTTGAGTAACCGGCTTACCCAAAGCGAGAAGCGTTCACCAACCACCGCCGATCCTCTAGCATAAGAATCAGCAATTTTCAGCTAATTACAGGCAGGGAAACCAAATCCCTCAAAAAAGAGTCGGCAGTTGATCTCGCGATGGTTCATGTGTGCGGGTATATGTCAACATCGATTAGTGGCAATTTGAGAGGTAAAATAATGATGCTGAAGAGAGCAGAGTCTGGAAAAAGGGTTGCGCGCAGGAACGGATTCTATACTGGAATTTTAACTTTTATCGTGGTTGTGTGTTTTGCTGCAATGGCCATACCCTATGCGGTCGCATCTGTCGGGGCGACCAGCATTGAAGGTATATCGCAGAATGAGAGTATTGTCTCAGGCAATATGACCACGATAAGTATATCTAATAGTGAACAGGGATCAAATTGCTTTTCTGCCGAACCCCCTGAAGAGCTAACGCTGACCCAGTCACCGATGGAAGAAACAATTCCATCACCTACGGAAGAAGTCATCATACCTAACTCAACAGCAAACCAGACATCGACATCAGAGATTACAGTCACGCCTACGCCGTCCACTTTGAACAATTCCCCTGCACTTGAGATACAATCATTAGAGTGTGTAGATGTTCCACTGGAATATCCGATATACCGATCCTCGGAAAATGGACCAAAGTTAACAACGGGCAATGCTGAGTTCGTTACTGATAGCAGTGCAATTTTAACCGGAACCTTAAGTAATTCTGATCCAGATATATTGTATCAGATCCGGTTCAGGTATCAGATCAGCGGAAATGATGGAAAGTTCTTCTCTCAACCAATAAGCGTCAAAGGAAATAGTAAGTTTAGCATACCAATCACTGATTTAAGACCCGGAACAACGTATATCTTCAGAGCGATCGGGGGCATCTCCGATCCATACATCAACGATGCCCCTAACCCCTCGAGGAGTTTCAAAACCGCAGGGACAGAACTTCCCGGAACTATATCATCAATAAGTGCAAGTATCGACAAAGATTTGATCGATTATCTTGATGAATTGTTGCCGGACGATGGCAATTGTGAATATTACAATTCAGCATGGGAGATATCACCCGCACAGTATAAACTTATGATTCTTGCCGGCATCTGGTCTGAAGGAGGAAAATGCGGGTATTCTGCTCATAGTAATTGCGTTCCAGATGATGCTTGCACGCATAGTGCTATCTCTAACTTTGTTTTTTCGACGGGAATTGGTCCCGCTCAGGTTGATCGTGGCCAGGAACATATTTTAGATGTAGGATGGGATAATTGGAGTACTATCGAGAAATTGGACTGGACAAAATCTTTAGTTTCATCATTGAGGGTTTTAAAATACCATCTGGATACTTGTCAAAAGAAAGGTAAATTAAATTGTATTGAGGATATGAGGGCATGTATAAAAACCACATGGTTTGGGTATAAGATCGAAGAAGAAGGTGGTTTATGGGCTTCTGATTGGTCTGCCGTTACAGGCACTACCTGGGATACTGTAAAAAACGGTAATAAATCCTGTGCCACACTACTGGGGAACTCGGATATCACTTTAGAAGATATAAAGGGCAATGTAAAGGGTGAATGGGAGGATTATCATACTGTTGTCAGAAAGATAGGTAAATTGCGCTGGAAAGTTATGACAGACGCTGATATCAATGGCTACTTTGATACATACCAGATCTTGGCAGGACGCCTCTATGGCGAGCAGAATACATATTACTATATGAATACTGGATCTGATGTTAAAGGAACAGAGATCTGGGCATATTATAATCCCGAGGATTCAGTTCATAACTTAAAAAGCGTTTTTGTAAGAGACTATAATGCAGCCAAGTTATATCCTCTAAATGCATTTCCCGTAACTCGATCTGGGAGCACTATCTCAAAGGGTGTTATTGAAAATATGCCTGAAGTAGGGATCTTCACATGTACTCCCTCAAACCCAAAGGTAGGAGAACGAATTATTTTCAATTACAAAGTTTCAGCCCCTGAGGGTGTCTCAAGTGTTGAACTCTGGAGAATAAACGATGCCAGTAAACATGATGATTGCAATATTGCAGATGATAGATGGGAACTGATCCGATCCGTACAATCTATCACCGAAATCGGAACAATTGAAGTTATCTCCCCAGTAACTGGCACCCACTGGTATGGCCTGCATGTCGTCGATGACACTGGTGCTTGGGCGTGCGAAAAAACTCCTATCAGACTAACAATACTCGAGGATTCTCACATCCCCGAGGTGATCTCACCTGATGCAGGTACACAATATGACTCCGATTCGGTCTGCGTCATGATTAACCTGAAAGACATCGATATTGCCGATAAATACGAAGTAGTCCTCTCGGATGGTGAAACTCGGAAGTCTAAAGAATACTCATCGTTACCGGTAACAATCACGGATTCGGAGATCTGGGGAAGTGACCTCCCTGACGGAGAGTACACCGTAAAATATCGTTATCACTTCGATGAAAATGAACAATATGGATACTCAGAGGGATACTCAGACTTCAGCACATCAGTGAGTTTTACTGTCGGTGAGGTTGAGGATAAAAAGATATTTTTCGATTCGGCACAACCATATACTTCCGTTTCAATTAAACTAAAAGAGAGGACTGGTACTGCCGCACTACCAGCGTCAGACAGTTGCGTTGAAAGTCTACAGAACAGTGAATCTCCCGGAGTGTACATTTACAGAGGTACGACCCCGCTTAACATCTCGATATCCGATCTATCACAATCTCTCCCTTCAGACATTGTCTCCTCCGAGACAGATTCAGAGGACTATGCGCTCGGTGACAGAGTGGAGATAAAATTCTCCAAATATGGGTATGCAACAGAATTCGTGAACATCACACTTGGAGAAACAGAAAATTATACTGTCGATCTTGCTTCCGCCATGCCCGAGTCCGGCCTCACCGATCTCATTGCAAAGAGAATCTTCACCACTACCGAAATCCGCCGCGGGGAAGAGACATCCTTTTACGTTGAAGTCATTAATGACGGTGATGTCGCTGCAGGACCTTTCAATGTAGGACTCTGGTTCTTTAACGGTACATTGAATTTTCTTGGCAAAAATGAAGTATCGTTAATCCCTGCAAAAGAATCTCTTGTTGTAAGTGGGTGGTCCGTGGTGTGGCCAAACGATAATGGATCATATCCGGTGATTGCGTGGGTGGATTGTGATGATGCCGTCGTTAACGAAACTGATAAAATAAATAACCTCTTTCCAGGGATCGGGAGGGCAACCAAAGTAAATGAGACAACTAAACTTCGTCCACCAACACTCCTCTCTCCAGCGAATGGGTCTACCATCGATGACGACACGCCTACCTTCACCTGGTCTCCCGTTGAGGGTGCAGATTATTATTGCCTCAACTACAGTGGTCTTGATTACCCTTACCTATCTACAATTAAAGAATTGAATGGCGCCTCATATGCTCACCACTGGTTAGATCGATTTATCCGGGATGGAACATTTCAGTGGAATGTAACATCTTACAATATAACAACCGGATGCAGCGAAGTTAGTCCCGACTCCTATTTTACATTAAAAATCGACAGAACAAAACTGCGTGGCCCTAAGGCAATCGAGATCGGCAGTGACGGATAGGCATACGTTCTTGATGAAGGCAATTTCCAGGTGCAGGTTTTTGCAACAAATGGAACACCCATACGTAAGTGGGGCAGATATGGTAGTGGTGCCGGCGAATTTGGGGGAGATACTATGAACGGGCCTTGGGGGATGGCTGTAAGCCCCGATGGCAAAGTATATGTGGCCGATACGTTTAACTCCAGAATCCAGGTATTCTCGTCGGATGGAACGTATATCAGTCAATTGGATAGCACTGTCACCTCACTATGGAAACCAACTGATGTTGCCATTGACAGTGAAGGAAATATATTTGTTGCCATTAGCGCAGGTTCATTTAACTATGTGGTTGTATTTGACTCAAATCATAATTTTATAAGGAAATGGCCAACTGAGCACAAATGCCCCTTAAAAACAATTTTTGTTGATTCGCACGATATCGTCTATGTCAATGGCTATAATAAAATATTAAAATACACTTTGGAAGGAGAACTGATTGGAGAAATCGGACCGATCAATTACGACCCACGCGGTATTTATGTGGACAGCGATGGAACTATTTACGTTGCTTGTGAAGAGGACTTTAAAATTCTGTCCCCATCAGGCTCGATAACTGCAGGAATTGGTTTGAATGTCGACAACTATGGATGGCCTCGTGATATCGTCGTTGGACCTCATTCTGTGATATACTGTGCATCGGGTTTTATTCATTGGGATTCCAGAAATTACATCACTAAACACTATTCAAACAACAGACTTATTGGCAAGTTTGATGGCACGCCACCCCCAGACACAACTAACTTCGCCGCCAACGTCACTACCGGCCCAACTCCACTCACAGTGCAGTTTATCGACGTCTCCACCGGGAACTTAACGGCATGGTTGTGGGACTTTAGTGACGGTGCAACCTCGACCAAGCAGAATCCTATCCATACCTATACAGCAGTGGGAACCTACAATGTCAGCCTTACCGTGAGCAACAGCGGCGGGAGTGATACCGAAACAAAGTCCAGATACGTCACCGTCCTCGACGCCATGCCCGTCAGTCTCGGTGATGCCGCGGTAGCGAAGGGACAGGTCACGCAGGCACTGCTGACCATCCGCAACGCATCGGCCATCTGTGCGGTATGCCTCGACCTGACCTACGATCCCGCCATCGTGACGGTGGATTCCATGAGTTTTGCGTCGCCCTGGGTGGGTGCTTCAAGTATCAACAACGCAAATGGCAAGACACGCATAGCGTGTACCACGTGCAACGGCCAGAGCGGTGATGTACCCATCTGCACCATAGCACTCAGAGCAACTGGAAAACCCGGCGATATCAGCCCGCTGAACATCACTGTAGATTCGCTCGCAAACGCAGATGGCAAAGACCTCACATCTGCCACCCTGCCGATCCCCGGTGTGTTCCAGGTACTGTATCCCAACGCCCCCGATCCCGTCCGATACTGCGACGCCGGCGACCTCTACAAGGGCATTCTGAGCGGGAACACGCTTTACTTCGGCGAAGAGGGTCTGAACCTCACCCGGTTGGGCAGCGTGCAGCGGCTGATCCACTACAGCAACTTCTCGGCCGGCACTATGGACGCAACCATCGACGTGCCCGACTGCTGCTCCTTCGACCTGGTGACTAGGGGGGATCTGATCCCCGGGCGCTACTACGCCTGGGGAGGTGGCGGCATTCTCAGCGGCAGACCCTGGGTTGAGATCCGAGAGCTGTGCATCGGGCTGGATGTTCTCCTGGGCGGCACAAGCACCTCCGTCGACGGCATCTCCCTCACCCGCAACGCCGTTCTCGACTTTGCGCTGGAAAACAACCTTGAAGGTCTCCACGCAACCCCGGCGGCCATCTTTATGGACATCGAGGTCACGACACCCGGCGGCGGGAAACTGACGCAGTTCCGCGGTGTGGATCTGAGGGACATTCCCCTCAACGCCTCAACGATATACGCCCGCGGGATCTCCCTGAACGATACCGATCTTGGATTCTATACCGCAAGGGCTGTCTGGCCGTCGACGAGCGACTTTGCCGGAAAGGGATACGACTCGAACACAGTATCGTTTGAGATTATCAGGAGTACAACCCCTCCCGTTGCCGACTTCATGGCGAACGTCACCATCGGCACCATTCCGCTCGCCGTCGCGTTCACCGATACCTCCACCGGCAACGTGACTTCATGGGCCTGGGACTTCGGCGACGGGAACACCTCCACCGACCGGAACCCCATCCACACCTACACAGCGGCAGGCACCTACACCGTCAGCCTGAACGCAAGCAACGCCGGTGGCAGCAGCACTGAGACTAAGACTGGTTACATTACGGTAATGGTTCCTCCACCGGTCGCGAACTTCACCGCGAACGTCAACGCTGGCGTCGCCCCGCTCACCATCCGGTTCACTGACACCACTACGGAGAATCCGTCGTCCTGGTTGTGGGACTTCGGCGATGGAAACACCTCAACTGACCAAAACCCGATCCACACCTACAGGGCACCGGGCACCTATACCGTCAGCCTGAACGCAAGCAATGCCGGTAGCAGTAGCACTGAGACTAAGACCGATTACATCACGGTAATCATTCCTCCGCCGGTCGCCGCGTTCACCACAAGTGTCACCGAGGGCAACGCGCCTCTGACCATTCGATTCACCGATACCTCAACCGGTGAGATCACCGCCTGGCTCTGGTCTTTCGGCGACGGCGCCACAGCAACAACCCGGAACTCCACCCACACCTACAGTGAGGCCGGCACCTACACAGTTCGCCTCACCATAACCGGCCCGGGTGGAAACGATGTCGCAGAGCGGATCATCACTGTCACACCTCCCGCAACAGGTGCCGCGTTCACCGCCAACGTCACCGCCGGGGTAGCCCCGCTCACCGTCCGGTTCACTGACACCTCGTCGAACAGTCCGACCACCTGGCTCTGGACCTTCGGCGACAGCGCAACCTCGACGGAGCAGCACCCGGTGCATACCTACACCCTCCCCGGCAACCACACTGTCACGCTCTCGGTAGACGGCGGCGCAGAGGCCTGCACGAAACCCGGTTACATCAAAGTCACCCCGATCCTCTTCGGCGACGCCACCGAGGACGGCGAGGTCAACCAGGCCGACACCCTCCTCGTGCTCCAGCAGGTCGTGGGGCTCCGTGAGAAGCATGTCGCCGGCACCGATGAGTTCCAGAAGACCGACGTCAACCAGAACGGAGCCATCGACGTCGGCGACGCCCTCTTCATCGCCCAGTACAACGTCGGACTCCGGGACGTCTGGTTCGGGGTGCTCTGACGGCACCGCGGGACCGGACAGAGACGTACTTTTTTGGATGGCCACCCCTCGTGTCCTGTAAACTTCAGGAAACATCCCAGCAAGAGAGTTCCCTCGTAGAGACTACAGTAGCAAAAGAGAGGTGAAATACCGGCACCAGCCAGCCGATCGGTACATGAAAGAAAAAGAGGTTTATCGAAGAGGACACCGAAGACCCCATGCCGGCCAATGCGACGGCAATTTAAGGGATTTTCATTAAACAGATCAGATTAACACGGAACGGAATGATAACTGCTATATTCAGATGTCACGAACCCCGGTCTCACCAATCAGGGGAAGAATTATGAGACAGCGACAGAGAGATACGCATCACAGTCCCGCCCAATGGATTGCTGTGGTGGCAATTCTGCTGCTGACTGCAGTCAGCACGATACCAGCGGCTGGATCGGTATCACAGCAAGTAATGCCGTCAAACAAAGACATGCCGTTGCGCATCTCAAACGATGAGGGGGTAAGGTTCAACGACTACGGCAACAGCACCTATCATTTCTCCAGTCCGACCCAGGGCCCCACGCAGGGCAGGAACACCCTCCACATTACGACCGACGCCTCCGCGGGCACGGTTACATCCAGGGCATGGGACTTCGAGGACGGCAACACCTCCACCGAGCAGAACCCGGTCCATACTTACACTGCCCCCGGTACCTACACCGTCAACCTCAGCGCTGGCAATGGTGGCGGGAGCGGTTCCAGGGTCAGGACGGACTACATCACCGTCACCGAGCCTGTCGTCATCCCCGGATACAACAACATCTTTGTGAAAGTTGCAAACGACGCCGGCGCGAAGTACAACGCTTTTGGTAACAACACCTACAACATCAGGTTTGAAGGCATCAACCGCGGCCTCAACGCCCTCCACATCTCCACCGACCCAGTCCAGAACTTTGGGCAGGTGACGGTCTCCGAGGACCAGAGCAGCACCTTCTATGCGACCGATTCCGGCGGCAAGGGCTACGAGGACGAGATCATCGTCATGGTCGCCGTCAACGGCACGATCCCAAACGACTTCAGGCTCCACATCACAGCAGACGGCTACACCTGGACGCCGAACCCCCTGCGGAACCGGGCACCCTCCCTCGACAATGTGACCTACCAGTCAGCCTCGCTCAACGAGACCTTCACGAAAGAAGACTTCATCTACGGCCCGCAGATCTGGAAGCCGACCGGGAACGAGGTGGATTACCCCCTCTACGCAGGCCAGGACATGAGTGACGCAGAGAACACCTTCCATCTCATGTTTGTCGACCTCAACACTGGCGTCCTCCGGCCGAATGAGGCCCTTATAAACCGCGGTGCGGTCCGGATCAACTACACCTTCGAGAACCTGAAGTCGTTTGCCGCCTTCAGCGTCTACGGATACTGCAGGAACTCTAACAACGGCGATGACATGATCGCCTGGACAAACGCCCTCACCTCAGATAAGGCAATGAGCGGCTACTCAGTCATCGGGGAGACGGTGTTGCCTGTTGGGGCATTCACGGCCGAACCCCAGAGTGGTACCGCACCGCTCGCGGTCACCTTCACCGACACCTCGACCGGCTGCCCAACCGCGTGGCTCTGGGACTTCGGCGACGGCGGCACCTCAACAGAGCAGCACCCGGTCCACACCTACACAACCCCCGGCAACTACACCGTCACGTTCTCGGTGGACGGCGACATCTCAGTTGTCACAAAACCCGACTACATCTGGGTCACGCCAGTCCTCCTCGGGGACGCAAACGAGGACGGCGAGGTCAACCAGGCTGACACCCTCCTCGTGCTCCAGGAGGTCGTGGGGATCCGGGAGAAGCCTGTTGCTGGCACCGACCGGTTCCGGAGGACCGACGTCAATCAGAACGGGGCGATCGAGGTCGGCGACGCCCTCTTCATCGCCCAGTACAACGTCGGGCTCCGGGACATCTGGTTCGGGGTGCTCTGACAGCCCTGTCAACCGGGTTGAAGACCACCCCTTTTTCCCCGGGCGGGGGCGATAAAATGGTCGAGAAGAAGCAGCCCTATCGTCGAGGTCTACTCCAATCCTACCCTAACCACGGTTAAAAATATCAATCCAGAGCCGCCTATCGTGGGATACCGGGCAAAATATGGCGACCTTCGCCGGCGGACGCCTCACCGAGCCCCGGGAGGAGAGGAGGCCGGTCCCTCCCCGCCTCTCCTCGGCTCCTTCTCCTCGATGAGGCTTGCCGCCTTCATCGCGGCATAGACCCCCTTGACCTGGAGATCCCCGCCCCTCCTCATCGCCACCCTGATCAGCCGGACCGTCTCGCCATCCCCCATCATCTCAAGAGACGCCACCGCCCCGTCCTGGATCTCCCGGTCCGTATCGAAGAGAGCATCGATCAACGTGCTCTCTGCCTGCTTTCCAAGCGCAACAACCTCATCCCACCTCCTGCCGGCGATCAGCACCGTTGCATACTCATCCGGCAGACCCGGTCTCCATCCCATCGCCTCAAGCGCGAGAACTGCCTCCCGCCGGACAGAGAAACTGCCTGCCCGGAGGAGTGGGACGAGGCAGGACACGGCTTCCTCATCCCCCGATATCGATTTCAGGGCGTCCAGGGTGTTTTTACGGACGGCCGGATCCCCGTCTTTCAGGAGCAGCGGTATACGCAACCCCCAGTAGCCGGCCAATTTTAGCAACGATGACAGCGCAGCCGACTTCACCCCGGGATGTGCATCGTTGAGGGCAACGAGCAGGGCGCGCACCGCACCGTCGTCCTCAAAATCGCCGAGGACCGTGACGGCAAGCGTGCGGCTGCCGGGGTCCGGGCTCTTCGCCAGCTCGGTTAGCGGGAGGACCGCACCCCCCGGTTTCAGGACCGAGAGCGCTTCAGCAGCCCGCCGCTTCACCTCAAACACCGGATCCTCAAGCGCAACAACCAGAGACCCGAAGGCCTTGTGGTCACCCAGCAGACCGAGAGAGAGAGCCGCGCGCCCGCGGATCTCTGCATCCGGATCGCACAGCGCGTTCATCAGCGGTCGAACTCCCCGGAGATCCCCCAGGTTCCCCAGCGCCTCGGCAGCCTTGAGCCGGGCCGGCATATCCACATGCGGGTTGTTGAGCACCCCGATAAAAAACTGCAGGCCCGGAACGTCCTCATGCACCGCGACACCCGTCTTCCCGCCACCGGACGCCTCCCGGTCCTCCTGCGGGGTTCGCTCTTCCGGATTCACGGTGCCCGGAGGGGCTGCCCCCACCCTGCCCTGCAGACCATCGGGCAGCAGTGCCGGTTTAGCGCTCTTCTGCGCTCTCGCAGGGTCAGCCAGGAGACCCAGGCGCTGGATCTCCTCCCAGTCCTCCTTTGCAATAAGGTAGGCTAATTGTTCAGGGGGACACGATGGTTTCCAGCCGATTCTCTCAAGTGCCCTTGCGGCCGCCTTCCTCACCCCGGTATCCGGGTCCTCGAAGAGTCTGAAGAGCGGCTGAACCGCAGCGACTACCTTGCGCCTGCCAACCTGCCGGGCCGCCTCCCGCCGTATCCCGGCATCCAGATCTTCGAGGGCCCGGATGAGGAGGAGGTCGACTTTTCGGCCGGAATACGGACTGACTGCCCGCACCGTCTCAAGCCGGACGAGGGGATCGGGGTTCTGTAAGAACGGGAGCAGGGCAGGGAGCACCCGTGCATCCCGGATCCAGCCCATGGCTCGTATGGCGCTGAGGCGGACACCGGAACTCACATCGCCGGATGCTGCGATGATGGCGGCAACGGCCCGCCCTGACCCTATCCTCCCCAGCGCAGCAACGGACTCACGGCGGAGGTCCGGGTTACCGGTTGTGCATGCCCGGATGAGGGGATCCACCGCTTCTTCATCATGGATCTCGCCGAGTGCGACCGCGGCAGAAGACGAAACGCGCTCATCCGTATCCGCCAGGGCCGCAATGAGCGGTTCGACAGCCCGCCGATCACGGCTATCGCCCAGGATCGAGGCTGCCCGCCACCTGATATCGGGATCCGGGTTTCCAAGCAACCTGATCATGGCATCGGTCGCCGGGCTGCCGATGGCCCCAAGCGCCTTTGCGATACTCGTCCTCTCCGCGCCGCATCGCTCCTGCAGCTCCCGGGCGAGAGGATCGACGCCGCGCCTCCTGAGCCGCACAAGGCCAATCCAGTCATCTTTTGCGCTCCGAAACAGGATCTCATGGTAAATGCTCCGGGGTTCCCATGCAAGGCGATCAAGTGCCCCTGCCGCGACCTTCCGGGTGCTTAAATGTGGGCTCTCGAGCCCGTGAACAAGGGCCTCTTTCGATTCGGGATTCCCAATCTCCGCAAGCGCGGCGGCCGCCTCATAGGTGACGCACTCTTCCGGGTCATCAAGGGCTCTGTGGAGGTGCCGGACAGCGTTCCAGCTTCTCGTTTTACCGAGGATCCTTGCGGCGTGCATCCGGACATCAAAATACCCGTCGTCCAGCGCCCAGATCAGAACATCCGCCAGCGCTCTGCTGTAACGTGACGCTTCCTTCCAGTCTCTTCGCGCAAATGCGAAAGCACCCCGTTCCCGGTCATCGGACGGTTTCCACTCGCACTTCTCCAGGGACTCGGCTGCCTTCGACCGGATACCCGGGTGCCGGTCCAGCAGCATCTCTCGCAGTGCGGCAGCAGCATCCCCGCCCCCGATGGCCCCGAGCGCCCAGATTGTCGCGATCTTCATGTCGTAGTCGGGATCCGCCAGCAAGGGAATGATATGCGCCGTCGCACGCGGATCCCGGATCTTCCCGAGCGCCCAGACCGCCTGGAGCCGCATGGTCCCGTCAGGGTCGTTGAGGAACGGGATGAGCGCTTCCGTCGCCCGGGCATCCCCGATAGAACCGAGCGCCTCCACGGCTTTCCACCGGACGTCCGGATCGGTATCGGCCAGCGCCCGTATGAGAGGATCGACCGCACGCGGGTCGCGCAACTCCCCAAGTCCCCCCGCCGCCATCCACCGTGTGTCCTTATCCTCGCTCCTCGCCGCCGCTATCAGGCCTCCGAGATCCCGCTTTGAAACGAGCCTGCCGATATCGGCGGCGATGAGGCGGAAGGGCATTATAATCCGCTCCCGGCAAAGAACCCCGCCGGTAGATGCCCGTAATCCTTCCCGATTGACGTCATATCGTCACGTCCCAAGATAGTCTTTGAGGATCTCTCTCAATAGCGTGGGTTCGACGGGTTTGGTGATGACCTCGACAATCTCATCCTTGTAGGGGGCAAGTTCTTCCTCGGTCAGCCTCCATGCCGAGCAGACCACCACCGGGATCGCCAGTGCTCCGGGAATCTTTCTCCGTTCGTCCAGGAACTGTGCACCGTCCATCGGCGACATCATGAGGTCCAGGAGTATCAACGAAGGGGGATCTTTTGAGATTATCCTGAGTCCCTCCCGGGGGTCATTTAACGGGAGAGGAGAGTACCCGAACGATTTTATAAGCAGCTCGGTGATTCGAAGGACTTTATCGTTGTCGTCAATTAGCATTACTTTCTTTGCCATACCCGGTACCATCTCTCTGATCCCCGCCGGGGTGAGCGACTGCGGTCCTGCAGGAGATCTGGTTTTGGATAGTTGGTAATCTGGAGGGGGTGTTTTTATATCTACCCATACGCGACGGACGAGCATGCCTGCTTTGAGAGGGCGCTCAACGAAACTACAGGCAACTGGATGTGTGCCTGCCAGGGGAACTGCAGAACATCTTTCTGGCAGGCACAATACGTGACCGTGCCGTGTCGCTCCCGCCCAGCCCCTTAGGGGCTCATGCATATCCCCGGGTTCCCTCTCACAAGAGATTTCAGAAGAATCACAACGCGGAAGCCGCGGAGTACCGGGAATTACCAGACCGGCCAGCCCATCGACCAGTGAAAGAAAAAAAAGGTTTACCCGAAGAGGGCGCCGAGACCGGCCATGCCGCTCTCTTCTTCCTCTTCCTTCTTGGCCTCTTCCTCGGCCTCTTCCTCGGCCGCGGGTGCAGCGGCTGCAGGGGCGGCGGCTGCGGGTGCAGCGGCGACCTGGGCGACGGCGGCCTTGCTGATGGCCTCCTCGATGTTCACGTCCTCGAGTGCGGCGATGAGCGCCTTCACGCGGACGTCCTCGACGGCAACGTCAGCCGCCTTCAGGACAGCGGTCACATTCTCTTCAGTTACATCCTTGCCTGCGTTGTGCAGGAGCAGTGCAGCGT
>ENA-UOOI01000469-UOOI01000469.1-fermentation-metagenome-genome-assembly--contig:-NODE-469-length-51325-cov-10.975346_pt1 | contig 51325 bp, 43 predicted proteins | sample MGYA00245779_ERZ724027 | MGnify/ENA primary metagenome ERZ724027 (study PRJEB28704, sample SAMN03018318) | fermentation metagenome | biome: anthropogenic terrestrial biome; feature: soil; material...
CCCGGGCAACCTGATTAAGAGTCAGATGCTCTACCAACTGAGCTAATGGCGCATAACTGGTGCGTCTTAAGGGATTCGAACCCCCGGCCCACGGCTTAGAAGGCCGTTGCTCTATCCAACTGAGCTAAAGACGCACGCTTGGAGCGGGTGAAGAGAATCGAACTCTCATAACTAGCTTGGAAGGCTAGCACTCTACCATTGAGTTACACCCGCATGAAATTTGTCCATTCAATATTAAGTGATGCCGTTTTAACAACCATAAAATTAATTTAGCTTTGCCTGAAGTCAAAATTCATACACAGAGCATACTCAATCAATTGAATGGTCGGGGTGACAGGGCTTGAACCTGCGACCTCATGGTCCCAAACCACGCGCGCTCCCATCTGCGCTACACCCCGACAACTAGAAGCCTTTTCAAACTCTCGACAACATTAATTATTCTACACGATATATATGGATTCGTCAATACCCAATTGAAATTTTTTTCATTTTATTTACACTCTTTTGATCTCAGGAGTTATAATTCCATTTTCCAAACTTATTACCGCAACGCTGTTAAACCCATCTCTAGGTACAGATGGGCTCCCTGGATTGACAAACCATATACCACCTTCATGAATTATCGTGGATATATGTGTATGTCCAAATAAAACTACATCAGCTTCTTCTTCTAAAGCTTTATATTTCAACTTGGTAAGTTCATATTTGACATCATATCTGTGCCCATGGGTTATAAAGAATTTTTTGCCCTCCATGATTTCAACTCTTTCACTGGGGACACCTACGGAGAAATCACAATTTCCCTTCACATTAATCACAGGTTTCTTAAAAAATCTCTCAATCCGCAAAACATCCTGAACATTATCCCCCAGGTGAATGATAACATCCATATCGAAAAAAACATTTTTAACCCTGTCAACAAATTTTCTGTCTCTATGAGTATCACTTATTACTCCTATCTGCAAATCTCATACCTTCTTCTCAATGTATTTTCCCAATTCGATTTTCAATTTTTCCAGTGCTTTCGCCCTATGACTTATAGAATTCTTCAGTTTGGCAGGCATTTCTCCAAAGGTCATGCCATACTCCGGTACATAAAATAGAGGGTCATAGCCAAATTTATTGTTTCCTCTTTCCTCCTTGCAAATCACCCCTTTTATTTCTCCCTGCACTTCAATCATCTTATCAGTTTCCAGTATCAGAACCATGGCACATAAAAATTTTGCCATCCTGCTGTCCGTATTTTTATTTTTCAGGAGCCTCAGAAGTTTTTCGTTATTTTTTTCATCATTCCCATGTTCACCTGCAAATCTCGCAGAATGTACTCCCGGATCTCCATCCAGCCCTTTGACCATAAGGCCCGAATCATCCGCCAGTACCATAAATCTCCGCCCCAGAAAATCATATACCGACTTAGCTTTCTTATAGGCATTCTGCATAAATGTAGTTCCATCTTCATCGACATCTATATTCACCCCAATCTCACCCATAGACAAAATTCTCATAGGATATTGGGATAATATCTGTTTGATCTCCCTTATTTTATTAGGGTTATTACTTGCCACTATTAATTCTTTCACTATTCACCACCCGTTCCTATCCACAAGGAGTCCATCTTCAAACTGTTTTTTTGGGCTCGAATCATATTTCTTATGCCTTTCTCTCCCAATGCCATGAGCTCTTTCAAGTCTTCTTTCGTAAACGGGCTCCGTTCTCCAGTACCCTGTATCTCTACAATTTCATCAGAATCCGTCATTACTATGTTCATGTCCACCTTGGCCCTGGAATCTTCCAGATAACATAAATCCAGCATTTTCACATCATCTACAATTCCTACGCTTACGGCACTTACGAAATCTCTTATGGGGTAGATTTTAAAAGGTGATCTCCTGTGCAGTACATTTACAGCATCCACGAGCGACACAAATGCCCCGGATATAGAAGCCGTCCTGGTACCGCCGTCAGCCTGGATCACATCACAGTCAACCCATATGGTCTTTTCTCCTATAGCTTTCAAATCCACTACAGATCTCAGTGCCCTACCTATAAGTCTCTGTATTTCCATAGTCCTTCCGTCAATTTTACCTCTGGTTATGTCTCTTATCTTCCTAACCTGAGTGGCCCTGGGAAGCATATTGTATTCGCAAGTTATCCAGCCCTGACCCTTACCTTTCAGGAAAGGCGGAACCTTATCCTCTATGGATGCAGTACATATAACCTTTGTATCACCGGTTTCCATAAGTACAGAGCCTTCTGCATATTTTGTATATTTTCTCGTTATTTTTATAGGCCTAATTTGATCATATTTTCTACCATCGACTCTCATTTTTCTCCTCCAAAACCAAAACTGTATCTTCTTAGATCAATTATACATCAATTATTTTAATTTTTCTTCCAATACAAATAATTCATCACTCTGGGGGGGCTCCACCTGGTGCTGTACTCCGTCTCTGCCAACCATCATATATGAATTCCCGGTGATTTTACCTATAATGCTGGCCTTAATACCGCAGTTTTCCAGCATGTGAACCAGCTCCCTTCCTCTTTCGGTAGTAATGAGCATGCTGCCTGAAGAAATAAATCTCAGGGGATCTATGGAATATTTTTTGCATATTTTCAATGTGATTTCCCTTAGAGGTACCTTGTCTTCATATATTTTAAAACCAACCTCACTTGCTTTGGCAACCTCCCAGAGTGCACCTAAAAGTCCTCCTTCAGTTATATCATGCATGGAATTTACTCCGAATTTCCCGGACAATACTCCCTCTTTAACCACACTTATATAATTTATATAATTCTTAGCTTCATCTATTTCAGCGGACGTAAGTATGTTTTTAAGTTTCCCTTCAAAATCATTTGCCGCAATACTGGTACCCTCCAGGCACAAATATTTCGTTACAACTATATCGTCACCTTCCCTTGCTCCCGAGGTAGACACAGCTTTTCCCCTGTCTCCCCTTCCTATTACAGTGCAAGAAATAACCATTTTATTTACAGCTTTGGTTACCTCGGTATGTCCGCCCAATATTTCCACATCAAGTTTTCCTGCCTCACTGCTCATTTCTCTCATGATTTGCCTTATATCTTCCAGGCGGGAATCTTCAGGAGCCAGAATTGTAACTAGAATTCCTACCGGCTCCACGCCGCAGGAAGCTATATCATTGCAGTTTATATGTACTGCCAGTCTACCGCTGTTTAAACCGGCACCGGTAATGGGATCCGTTGAAACAATACATTCCTTGTCTCCAAAATTTACAACACTGCAGTCCTCTCCTATGCCGCTCCTTATCCTGACATCCTTCCTTTTAACCGCTCTGTTTTCATCTATTATGGATTTCAAATCCTTCCAATCCAATTTTCCAACTTTCATAAAATTTTCTTCCTTTCTAAAATAAACATTCACTATTTCAAACCTACTTTCATATTATCTATATAGGGATTAATTTATGGTAGGTGTAAATATTTTGAAATATATAGGACCCTTCTTAAAAATCAATAAAATAAAACCCACTAATGTCAAACAACAGCTGTTTTATTTTTCAAAAGAATCTTTAAAAGATATCGTACTACACTCAAAATGCGGAGTTCTCACTTCAGTTAAAGGAATTGCCTCCAATTTTGATATTAACACATTTAAAAATCTTTCTCCACTTTTATGTATTTATAGAAAGGCAAATCCTGTTCTCGTAAATATAAACGACAAGCTGTGTTGGAACGATGATAAATTCAAGAGGGAAATAAACATAGACAGCAATGCATTTATGACTTTATGTTTGATGGAGCTTTCAGATTACTACAATTCCTTTCACAATATAGATAAAAATAAATATAATTTGGGAAAACTCTATACTTCTCTGAGTAAAAAACAACTTGAATTCTATGCATCATATTTCAGAAACAGTGAAGGTATATTCGTAGATAAGAAATGCGAAAGCGGATCAAATCCGGGAGAGATCAAATTCATAGATAAACATAAGAAATTCAAATTTTCATCTCAAGCTCTATTAATGGCCGCATATTACAGGTGCAGCACTTTAATGGACGGTGAGGAAAAAGAGGATTTAAAAAATTTTTCCTTCGACATTCTAGATATGCTTATTGATTCAAGAAATGATCTATACGAATTATCCTTTGAAGAGCTTACAAAATTATGTTTTGCACTAAATATATTCTACGGGTATTCCAGAGACAATAGGTGCAAAGACTTGATACTTGACATATCAGAACTCATTTTTGAAAAATTTTACCACACAAATTCCCAGTCAGGCATGATAAAGGAAACAAATGTGGAAAATGACTCCCTGAATTATATAAATTTTATAATGATATACAAATATACGAATTTCATAAAGTACAAAGACAATGCAGATTTCATATTTGAAAAACTCTTAAAACTTTATGATTCGGAAAAAGGACTGTTTATAAAAAATACATCCAAAAAAAATACGGAATTTACATGTCTCGAGGTCATTCTGTACTTAATGGCTTTTCTGCTAAATGTAGACATATATAAAAATAGAAATAAAAACAGCCTGGTAGTACTGGATATATTCAAGCGCCAACTTATAGATTCAGGTATGATCTTAAGCTGGCCGGAGGCTCCCGACCTAAATAATGTAGAACGATATAGAAATTTTTCTCTCAAATCAGAAGATCTAATAGACGAGCAAAATTTCAGGACGTCTTCAGTTCCATCTCCCGAAGCTTGTGAAATAGCACCCGTTTTCTGCAAATACGTAACTTACAGTATGAAAAAGAAAAGATTCAAATCCATAAAAGTTTCATTTGACGCATATAAAAACATGTTCATATTTTTTACCGTGCTGCACTTTCTAAATCCCAGGATGAAACTTTCATTTTAAAATTCAGAAGGATAAATCTTTTACCTTTGGGATATAATAATATCACTCCAGTACAAGCCAGTTAAACTTAAAGGTTAACCTGATTCTTTATAAGGAAGGTGATAGGCAAATGATGAATATTAACTGCTCTGAAAAATGTATACACGAGAAAAACGGGAAATGTACTCTGAACCACATTACTTCTATTGAAGATATTCCATCCCAAAAGACAAATTGCATGTACTTTTCTCCAAAAGAATCAGGTAAAAAATAAAACAATGAAACTATTCTTAGGTTTAAGCGGAATAAAGAAATATCTTCCTTCACTTAAGCCTAAGAATTTCCATTTATGATAGGCCGGAATAATCAATGAACCAGATAAGCCCTATCCAACTTTATATTACCTAATTTATCCGCATAGACACCTGAGATGTAAGTTTTTGAAACGATAACCGTATTTTCAAAATACAGAGGCACCATCGGCATATCCTGGGCCAAGTCACTTTCTATATCTCTAAATATCTCTATTCTTTGAGAGTTATCTTTTTGGAATACTGCATCCATCAACTCATTATCTATCTTCTCATTTCTGTACCCACATAAACCATAGGCCGAAGAAGAACTCCACATATTCAAAAACGCCAGCGGATAATCATAGTCTCCCCTGTAGTCTATTTCTGCCATATCATAATATCCACCTTTCAACTGCTGATTAAACCTGGACGATTCATATCCACGGCAGTCCACAGTTATTCCAGAAGCCTTCTCAATATTTTCAGCTATGTTCTCACACACTTTTTTATTCTCTACACTATCCACATATATGAATACAAGATGTTTATTCTTGTCATAATTTAAATTCTTAATTGTCTCCACAGCACTTTCCCTCTGTGATGTATTCTGAAAAAACACCCTATTCATGAACCTGCCATTTAGTCCATCGCTTACATAATCCGGTATGTAGGAATCAGCTGCGGAGGCAGTATCATACAATATATTCTTTACTATATTACCCCTGTCAACCACCAGAGACACAAAATTTCTAAATTCAGCTTCCGACGTTACATTTTTCTTTTTCATATTGAATACTATGCCCTTTCCCTCCAGTCTAGGTGAAGTTATGTAATTTACTTTATTTTTTATATTTTTTATTTCACCTAAAGGAGGATTGGTAAACACATTTATCCTGTCCTTCTCGAAAGCCGCCAATGCACTTTCACTGGTATTTAATGATGTAAGCACTATTTTACTGCTCTTTACCCGGGATTTATTCCAGTAGCTGTTATTTTTCTTCAGAATAACACTGCCGTCCTGAGATATCCTATCTATTACAAAACTTCCGGAGTAAAGTATTGATTTATAATTTTTTTTCCAGTTCACAAGCTTGTAATCAATATTCCTGAGGGAATACACAGGTTGTGCAAGTATATTCAAAAAATAATTGCAGGGATAATTCAGCCTTATGCGCAGGGTCCTTGTATCCACGGCATTTACAGCAACATCTTCAAAATTGCATCTGCCCTGCCTGTATTTTTCCGCCCCAAATATACAATTCAACTGTTTGGCATATATATTGTCCATGTCCTTGTTTAATATACTGGAGAAAAAATCCACAAAGTCATGTGCGGTAATAGGGGAACCATCACTCCACCTGGCATCTTTTCTTATCTTAAAAGTATAGCTAGTTCCACTTTCATCTACACTCCAATCCTCTGCCAGTCCAGGAATTATTTTTCCATTTTCATCACTGTCCACAAGGCCTTCGAATGTATTTGCAAGTATATCTTTCTGCCTCACATTGCTGGAATTGAGCATTATCAAATTTTCAGGTAATTTGCCCATATTATATACCAGACTATCTTTATAGTCGCTGCTCCCGGCCTCCTGAACCCTTTTTTTCAGAGAGCCCCCTATCAGTGTTATGGAAATAATCGAAATTATTAATATAATGGACATTATACAGATAAGTTTCTTCATATATATCTCCTTACTTTAATGATAATGGAATACAGTTTAAATTATTGTCAGTTATTATAAAAATAATCAAATTGCATTATATATTTTTTTATATAAATTTTTTATGATATAATGTCTATGTATATTTTAGGCACTTTTATATCCTTGAGATTTTAATTATATGGAGGAGTGTAAAATGTTACTTGTAATAGAAATTTTCGGCATACTGACCATGTGTACCATCATATTCGTTTCAATCTGGGGATTTATAACTGTTAAGCAAGCTCTGTCACAGTTAAAATATAAAAATTACATTCTGGAAAAGCTGGCACAATATATACATATGATTTCAAAAAAATAAGGCAATCTTCCTAAGATTGTCTTATAACCATTTAGAAAACTTTCATATGCATAAAAAACATTGTTACACAGGCTATTACTATACAAGTTATAGGATATACTATATTTCTAAAATTAGTTCTAAAGACTATCATATTAACAGCCCATATTATCATAGTTCCAAATATGCTCCACTGCAGCGTATAATAATCATTAAAATACTTTACATATGTAAAATGATACGTAGTGAGGAGTGTTAATATCAATGCAACGATAGTAAATACAACACCTATCCATCCTAATAAACTTATAGCTTTTTTCATTTTTTCCTCCACAGATTTTACCTGAAGTTTAATTATCCAATATAACAAAACTATTTTTATAATAACTCACTTTAATTGTTTTGTAAATATTTATAGCATATTTTCAAACTGATTTTCATCAATTATCTTGACTCCCAGCTGGACTGCTTTTTCGTACTTGCTTCCAGGGGATTCACCTGCTATAACAAAATCCGTTTTTCTGCTGACACTTCCGGAAACTTTGGCTCCAAGTGATTCCAGTTTTGTCTTTATATCCAATCTTGTATAACCTTTCAAGCTCCCTGTAACCACCACAGTTTTTCCCTTAAATTCGTTTTCCCTTACAGCGGTCTTCTCAAAATGCGGCTTAACACCCAATTCCAATAATTCTTTTATATTCTTTATTATATTATCCTGTTTAAAAAATTCTATTATACCTTTTGCAACTGTTTCTCCTATGTCCTGAATTGACGTAAGATCCTCCAGTTCAGATTTTTGAATGTCTTCCAGCGTATTAAATTTTTTGCAGAGATCAGAAGCAGTTTTTTTGCCCACATTCGGTATTCCCAGGGCATATATAAAAGACGGCAGATCACAGTCCTTGCTCTTCTCTACGGCATCTATCAGATTTTGAGATTTTTTCTCTCCAAATTTATCCAGGGTCATCAAATCTTCTTTTCTAATCCTGTATAAGTCAGGTATGGATTTTATGTTTAATTTTTCAAAAAGCTGTTCCGCCGTTTTTTCACTAAACCCTTCTATATCCATTGCCTCCCTGCTCCCAAAATGGACTATGCTCTTTACCATCTGGGGCTTACAGGAAAGAGTGTTTTCACAAAAATAGTGAACTCCGTCCTTTATTAGCCTGCTGCCGCAATAAGGGCACTCTTCAGGGGCTTCTATCTCTTTAGTCTCATCCGGCTTGCCATCTTCCACTACTGCCGTGATCTCCGGAATTACATCATTTGATCTTCTTACAAACACCCTACAGCCTATTTTTATTCCCTTTCTTCTTATATCGTCCATGTTATTCAAAGTGGCCCTTTTCACTGTAGCCCCACCAAGTTCCACCGGTTTCAGAACAGCAGTAGGTGTCACCCTTCCGCTGCGGCCCACATTCCACTCCACACTTAAAAGCCGTGTAGTAATTTCTTCAGCTTCAAACTTATACGCTATGGCCCACTTTGGAAATTTGACGGTATATCCGAGAACTCTCCTTGTCCTTACATCGTTAATTACTATTACCACTCCATCTATATCGTACTGGAGTTCATCCCTTATACTGTGTATATATTCCAGTTCTTTTTTTATCTCATCCATATTTGTGCACACTTTGAGGTAATCATCCTGGGGCAGCCCCATTTTTCTTATAAAATTCATCATTCCCACATAACTCTTAAAAGGTTTGCCTTCATTATAACCTACGTCATAGAAAAATGCCGAAAGATTTCTCCTTGCAGTCTCTCTTATGTCCAGATTTCTGAGAGCCCCGGCAGCACCATTTCTGAGGTTTTTAAGAGGTACCTTGGCTTTCTCATTATAATGTTCAAAAGCCCTTTTAGTCATAACGGCCTCTCCGTGTATCTCAACCAAACTGTGATTATCTATCTTGAGGGGAAGGGATTTTATGGTTTTTACCTGTGCGGTTATATCTTCCCCTACAATGCCTGTACCTCTAGTTGCCGCTTTTATCAGCATCCCATTTTCATCATAAGTGCAATTTATCGTGAGTCCGTCAAACTTCTTGGTAAGCACATACTCAAGTTTGGGTAATTTATCTTCATGGGTCAAATTATAATTATTTACAATTCTCTCGTTTTTCCTGTGCCATTCCTCTATGGCACTTACACTCTGTGCCTTATCAAGACTCCACAACCTGCCTCTATGTACATACTTCTGGAATTGTGACAGTACCGTATCTCCCACTCTCTGTGTGGGAGAATAGGGGAAAACAATTCCTGTGTCCTTTTCCAGTTTCACAAGTTCGTCATACTTCATATCATATTCTTTGTCTGAAACACTCGGATCATCTTCAACATAGTATTCATAAGCATATTTGTTCAATTCTTTTATAATTTCATTTATCCTGCGTACAATGTCATCGCTCATCATATCACCTCATAAGTAAATTGGGAAAAATATATTTTCATACAGCTTCCAGTGGTACTATCCCGTACATCAAATTCTTTATTCCCATTTTGTCAAAAACTATGGTAAGTTTTATATCGCTCCCATTTCTTGACACGCTTACAATAGTTCCCACACCAAATTTACTGTGTCTAACTTTTATACCTTCTCTTATGCCATCAGGTTTCAAATACCTGTCACTGGAGATATCTTTTTCAGCAGAAACTCCTGAAGGTTCCGATAAATTCCTCGAATTTGATCTCTTCTTCCATAAAAAATCATTATTATTTAAAACATTATTCGGGAAGTTATTGATCCTGCTTTTTCCCACAGTATCATATTCTTTCAATTCTCTGGATATCTCGTCTATAAAATTAGACTGCTCATATGAAACCATTCTTCCAAATACCCGCCTTGTTTCAGCCGAAGTCATATAGAGCTGTTCCTTTGCCCTGGTTATGCCAACATAGCAGAGCCTCCTCGACTCCTCCATTTCCTTGGGATTATCCAGGGACTGCATTCCCGGAAATATGCCGTTTTCCATTCCTACCATGAACACTATCGGAAATTCAAGACCCTTAGCACTGTGCACGGTCATAAGCACAACGGAATCGGCATCTTCATCAAAATTATCTATATCCGAAACCAACGTTACCTTCTCCAAAAATGCAGAAAGGGAAGTGTCCTCGGAAACGGCTTCAAATTCAGATGCAGCCGATACAAGTTCCTTGAGGTTCTCCACCCTGCTTACATTATCCGCTTCCTCACTGTCTTTGAGTCCCTCCAAATATCCCGTTATATCCAATATCTCCTTTATAAGGCTCGAAACAGGCACCTTATCCCTGCTTTTAATAAAACTGTTTATTATACTCACAAATTTCTTTATGGAATTCACACTTCTCTTAGACAAACTAGATACTTCGTCCACGTCCAGAATCACATTGTACAGTGATTCTTCCATGGAGCTGGCAAAATTCTGTATTTTTTGGACTGTAGAATCTCCTATGCTCCTTTTGGGGACATTTATTATCCTCTTTAAGCTTATGTCATCCAGAGGATTATTTATAAATTTCAGGTATGCCATAATATCCTTTATTTCTTTTCTGTCATAGAATTTGAGACCCCCAATTATCCTGTAAGGTATATTGGCCTTCATAAAGGCATCCTCAAAAATACGGGACTGTGCATTTGTCCTGTACAGTACTGCAAAGTCCTTATACTGTTTCCCCTTATCTCTGGCTAATATATCCTTTATCTTGAAAGCCACATACCTTCCCTCGTCCATGTCAGAATAAGCCCTGTATAATTTTATTTTGTCCCCGTTTTCATTTTCAGTCCTAAGCACTTTTTTCTTTCTGTAGGTATTGTTGCTTATAACATCATTGGCCGCTCTCAATATATTGCCCTTTGATCTATAATTCTGCTCTAATTTTATCACCTTTGCATTTGGATAATCCTTCTCAAAATCCAATATATTTTTCACATCCGCCCCTCTCCAGGCGTAGATGCACTGGTCGTCATCTCCAACTACACATATATTCTTATAACCCTGAGCCAGCAACCTGATAAACTCGTACTGAGATCTATTGGTATCCTGGTATTCATCTACCATTATATATTTGAATTTTCTCTGGTAAAACCCCAGCACCTCCGGATAATCCTTAAAAAGCTGGACAGTTTTATATATAAGATCATCAAAGTCCAGGGCATTATTGTCCTTTAATTTTTTTTGATACAACAAATAGACGTCTGCAATCCTATTAGTTCTAAAATTTCCCTCATTTTCCTTTTTGAACTGCTCCGGAGATACAAGAATATCCTTCTGCCCGCTGATTTTATTTATTATCTCTCTGTCCGTTATATCCTTGTCATTTATATCCAGTTCTTCCATACACTGTTTTACAAGTACCTTCTGATCATAACTGTCGTATATGGCAAAATTCTTATTATATCCGAGCTTATCTATTTCTCTCCTCAATATTCTCACACAACTCGAATGAAATGTGGATATCCACATCCCTTCCACTTCATTTCCAACAAGTCCCCTTATCCTGTCCTTCATTTCTCCGGCCGCCTTGTTGGTAAAGGTTATGGCCAGTATCTCCGAGGGATATATGCCTAAATCCTCAATCATGTGAGCTACCCTGTAAGTGAGAACTCTCGTCTTTCCAGATCCCGCCCCAGCTAAAATAAGCAATGGACCATCTATTGTCGTTGCTGCCTCATACTGTTCCCGGTTTAAAAGACTTTTCAAATCCATAAAATTCACTCCTATTTATTGTATTTATACAAAGTACAATAAGCAATTTGCAGTTTAAAATGCACAGCCCGAAATTTATGCCGCTTGCCATGCAGCATACAAACCCGGAGCGCACAAACATATCTGCTTCATGTCTAATATTATAACATTTTAGCGGTACTTTAATCATATAAGGCACAAAAAATGTGCTGAGACAACTTATCAACACATTCAAATTTAACTTATAACGGAAATATTTTATTTTAATCTTCCCAATACTATTTTGTATCCATCGCTTCCATAATTGAGGCATCTATTGACTCTGCTTATAGTAGCCGTACTGGCTCCCGTTGCAGCCGCAATATCCAGATATGTTTTTTTATTGTTCAACATTTTTGCAACCTGGAGCCTCTGTTCCAAAGATTTTATTTCATTTATGGTACATATATCATCAAAAAACCTGTAGCACTCTTCCTTTGTTTTCAAGCACAGTACCGCTTCGCATAAATAATCCATTTCTTTACTTTGTAATTTGGATTTATATTCTCCCATGAACGCCACTCCTTATTCATGTATGTTTATCTAGTGTTCTTATTTAATTTTATCACGTATTAAAACATTAATCCACAAAACTACAAATATTTTTGCAATATAGCATATTGAATTATATTCACTGGTAAAATAAATAAATTCCCCCAATATTGCCGAAATTAATTAAGGAAATTTCATATAAAAACACAATTATAAAATTAAAACAGTCCATTGGGGCATGGACTGTTTGCTCATAAATAAAAAGGGGGCTATTATTCCTTTTATTTATTGTTGCACTTTTATTATAGTAAAACTACAATAAAATATCAAGTTATGAATAAAAAAATTTTATATTTAAATTATCTTTATGCTTTCAATTTCATCTTTAGACAATTCTCTATATTCTCCTTCCTCTAAATTGTCCTCTAATTTTATCGGTCCAAATTGTATTCTTCTCAAATAAAGCACATTTTTTCCTAGAGAATCAAACATTTTTTTGATCTGATGAAATTTTCCTTCCTGTACGGTCACTTCTGCCCTGGAGCCATTTTCTGCAGATTCTATAATGTTCAATTCCGCAGGCATGCACTTATATCCGTCTTTTAACACTATTCCCTTTTTAAATTTATCAACATCAAATTTCCCCAGCGGTTTATCTACTTCGGCATAATATACCTTGTTCACATGATTTCTAGGGGATATAAGTCTGTGATTTAATTTTCCATCATTGGTAATCAAAAGCAGCCCCCTGGTGTCTTTATCCAGCCTTCCCACAGGAAATGGCTTAAAAACTTGATATCTGGGTTCCAAAATATCTATGACCGTCTCATCGAAATTGTCAAATGTTGCAGACACAACTCCACAGGGTTTGTTCATCAAGATGTATATATATTTCTTATATTCCACATCCTTACCTGCTATTTCTATTTTACAGCTGCAGGGATCTACCTTCTTTGAATTGTCTTTCACTGTTGTCCCATCTATTCTGACTCCCCCATTTTTTATTATGGATTTTACTTCCTTTCTCGTACCATATCCTAAATTAGACAGTATTTTATCCAATCTGTCCACTTTAATCCCCTCCTCTCTATATAATAATATAAGTATTTTTCCAGTTTAAATCAAATCATATACAATAAAAAACACCAAGCACAAAGCTTAGTGTTTTCAGTTTATAAATAAATATATAAGCTGAGTTCTGTATTTCACAATTATATAATTTCATTATCCATAGTACTGCATAACTTTCTGGACATAATTTCTCGTTTCATAAGGCAGTTTGGCAATATCCGAGCTGTTTTCCACTCCCCTGCTCTGTAAAGTTCCGGGTCCTGCGTTATATGCCGCAAGGGCAAGTTCTTTGGAATTTCCAAACATATTCAACATATCTTTCAGATATTCTGTTCCCCCATCTACATTCTGATCCACATCATAGGGATTTGTAACTCCCATCTGACTGGCCGTTCCAGGCATAAGCTGCATGAGTCCCATAGCGCCGGCAGAAGATTTGGCCTGCGGGTTGAAACCGGACTCCTGTTTTATAACTGCCATTATCAGGTTTTCATCAACACCGTATTTTCTTGAAGCCTTTTCCACTGCTTCGTCAATGCTTGAATTGCCGCTTTTCACATCGCTTTTCACACTATTGTATACGTTATTCAATCTTTCCCCCGCACCATATCCCAGTTTGCTCAGGTCCCCATCGTCCAGGGATAATTTAGACAGGTCTATGTTTCCGGTGCTGTCAGACAATGCCTTTGTCAGACTTTCCATAACAATTTGAAAGGAATCCTCATCTTTAAGAGCCTCTTTAAATATTTCCGTCATCATCTCCAGCTTCATGACTTTCTGGAGATCTCCATTTTGATTTACAGAATTTATGTTATCTACACCCATCATTATCACCACCTAAAAATATACTACCTTTTTTTTATCGTGATAAAATATTCAAACTTAAGGCTCCCCGCTTACAGTGCTGAAAGAAAATATGCTGTAGTCTTCATAAGGTGATTTATTAAGCTGACTTTTACAAAGAACCAGCACCTTATATTCTCCCTCGTTAAAAGGAATGTACGTATAGTAATTTTTTTTACTATACCCCTGAACCAGATTCCAGTCCCCCCTCTCCATAATATAAAATTCATACACCACATCTTTCCCGCCTTCACTGTGTGCTGTAAAAGTCACGGGCATGTTACACCTGAACTCCAAATTACTGCAGGTTACCCTCGTATCGGTTACAGGAAGTGCTTCCTTTACTTTTACAGAAACTTCCTTTTTACAGTCGAATTCTCTTTTACTTTTAACATTCCTTGCAAAAATTTCCACTTCATATGTGCCGCTGTATTTGGGAATAAATACGTACATTTTTTGAGAAATATAATCTGTTTCTTCTACTTCATGTCCATTTATATTGAGCACATATTTTACAACAACATTTTCAGTGTTTTGAATTATAGAATTCACGGTAATTCTATCGCCTACTAAAAAGAAGTCTTTCACAGGATACAATATGTAATCAATTACAGCAGGAATGTAGTCAAGCACTTCTATATTCCTTATTAGATGACAGTCATATTCTCTATCAGAGTAGCTGTCCTTCACTCTAGCCTCCAGCTCATATCTTCCACTTTTCTCCGGAATAAATTCCATGAAATTATCACTGCTGTAGTCCATAACTTTCAGTCTTGCTTTTTCTCTTCTTATTATAAATCCATACTTAAGATCTGACCCTCCAGAAGCGTTTACCTTCGCCTTAACAGTTTTTCCCCTAAGCACAGGGTTATCCCTATTTAAAATTATACCTTCAATTTTAACCGGTTCCCTACTTCTCTCGTCTATAACATAATTCAAATACTCTATTGCCTCATAATTCCCCTGAAAGGATCTGTCCTTTACCATCAGAATAAGCCTATATCTACCAGGTTGTTTACTTTTCCAGACATAATTGTCGCAGGTGGTATATCCCGAGTCTTCACTTAAAGTTCCCTCAATCACATACCTGTACAGAAGTTCCCTTCCGCCTATTACATCCGCTTTCAGGGTAATATCCACGCCGCACAGCTGTGGGTAATTCATATCCGTAGTAAAATTCTTTATATAGATCTTGTTATATTTTTTTACCTTAAAGTTTAAAACAGCCCTGTCGTCAAATTCATTCATGGAATACATATCCTTCGCAAAACACAAAAGTCTATATTCACCGCTTTGCGTTTCAACATAACTTACCGTCCTCTTAGTAGAGTAATTTTGGATACATTTCATTTCTCCCCTAGAATTTATCTTGAAAAATTTATAAAGTACCGTCCTGTCACTATCGTGCTCCGAATCCACCTGAAATATCAATTCCGAATCTTCTAAAAGATCCAATGTCAAACACCTGAAATCAGTTATTACAATATTCTTTGAAGAATATACATGAAATTCCACACTTTGAAAATCATCAAAATCATTTTTTGAATTGAGATCTTTACACTCTACCAATATTTCACCTTTTCCCTCATTTTTGACTGCCCAGGAAAGTACATTTTCTGCAGAATAATCCTTTACCATCTCCCACTCGTCTTTTATTCTTATCCAATATCTAAACAAAAGGGGAAATTTAGCAGCGTCAACCGTCACACTAAGCTTGTCCCCCAATTTTAACTTGTCCTTGTCCAGATAAACTCTATTTATTAATTTTTCCTCAGATTTTCCTATTATATAATCCATTTTAGATACATAATCAAAGCTCTTATCTCCATCTACCTTTTTACCCTGCACCATCAATATGTACTTTCCATCTTTTCCAGGAATCCATTCTGTCCTTTCATCTTCCGTAAAATCTTTTAAAACATCCCATACTCCGTTGCATCCCACCATATATTTATAAACAAGCTCCTGATTCAAGTTATTATTTACATTGATAATAACCTTTGATTTCTTTTCCTGCGGACTTTCCAAACTACAATTTATAGTCAATTCATTCATCTAAATCATCCCCTACGTAAAATAATTCTTCAGATTGGATTTGCTAATTTATATTATACTATAATTCCATATTTTGTAATAGCATTTTTACGCATTTTCACTATAATTGTAATAAAATCCACTATATCAATTTAAGCAAATTTTCTTCAAGCCTGCAGTCATCTTTTTTTGTCCTCTTTTTAGGATTGCAAGTCCTTCCCCCTGATCTCCTAACTTTGGAAGATATATGTCTTTCAAAAAGAAGTTTGTCTATGTTGCTGTCATCGTATATATAACCTTTGGGGCTTATTGCATAAGCGCCTTTGCCGAGAGCCATAGCCGCTACACCATAATCCTGGCTTACAACTATATCCCCTTTCCGGGTATCATTTATAAGCGACATATCCACACTTTGAAATCCACTGTCCACATATTCCACAGTACTGTAATCTGAATTTAGAACATGATTCAAATCACAGTACATTTTCACCGGGACGTTGTTTTTTTTAGCAACATCTTCTATTATGTCCTTAGCTGGACAAGCATCTGCATCCACCAATATCTTCATATTTGAAATTATTTATTATCTCCTTTTTTATTTTTTACTATTTTTTTTACGTTTTTTATTATCTTTCAACTTTCTCTTATTGCTCTTTAAAAAATTGATCTTGAGCAGGACGGTAAGTCCTGCAAGCGGCAGGGAACACAATATAGAAATGGCCAACATCTTCAATATTGACACAGCACTGTGGCTCGACATATTTAAATAATTCAGCAGGCAAAATAGTATCATAAATACTATTAATGACTTAACAAACATCTTCTTCATAAAATATCCTCCCAATAAGATTTAGTGGGGAAAATACTCCCCACAGGCAAATTCAAACTTAAGAATTGATCTATTTTATCTATTATAGGACATGATATGATTGACTGTCAACGCACCCTGCAAATGTCATAAAATATTGAGAATAGGACATATTAAGATAATTTTTCAGTTTAATATTTCTTCCAATTTCTTTTTTTTATATTCATATCCCGGTTTTCCAAGAAAGGCAAGCATATTTTTTTTGTAAGCTTCAACTCCAGGCTGATTGAATGGATTTATTCCCATCAAATAACCGCTGATTCCACAGGACTTTTCAAAAAAATATACCATATATCCAAAATAATAGGCAGTCAGCTCAGGTACATTCAAAATTATCACGGGAACATTTCCCTTATTATGGGCCAAAACAGCTCCTTTAAAAGCTTGATGGTTTATAAAATCCATAGATTTACCATCTAGAAAATCAATTCCGTCAGGATCTTCAATGTCCTTTTTTATGAGGATCTCTCTCCTGGGCTTCTCGACATTTATAAAGGTCTCGAACATTATTCTAAGGCCCTGCTGTATATACTGTCCCATCGAATGAAGATCCGTAGAAAAATCTACCGAGGCAGGGAATATGCCCTTGTTGTCCTTACCCTGGCTCTCTGCAAAGAGCTGCTTCCACCATTCACCAAAATAGTGTAGGCACGGTTCAAAATTCACTATCATTTCAATGACTTTTCCCTTCCTGTAGAGAATATTTCTAGCCGCTGCATATTGATAGGCAGGATTTTTCTGCAGATCTTCAACTTTATATTCCAAACATGCATCCTCTGCACCTCTCATCATCTCATCTATGTCTATACCTGCAGCTGATATGGGCAAAAGCCCGACCGATGTAAGTACGGAATATCTCCCTCCTACATCATCCGGTATGGAAAAAGTTTCATATTCCTCTCTATCGGCTATTTTTCTCAAGACTCCCTTTTTGCTGTCCGTGGTTACATATATCCTATTTCTGGCTTCTTCCTTCCCATATTTTTCTTCGAGTAATTTCTTGAATATCTTAAATGCAATAGCCGGTTCTGTAGTGGTGCCAGATTTTGAAATAACATTTATGGATAAATCCATTTCCTCCACAGTATGAACCAGATCGTACATATAGGTTGAACTCATGTTATTTCCCGCATAAAAAACAGCTAAATTTTTTCTCTTATCCTTCGACAGCACATTGTTGAAACTATGTGAGAGCATTTCTATAGCTGCCCTGGCTCCTAAATAGGAACCACCCACACCTATGACTATAAGTGCATCAGAATTTTCCTTTATCTTTTGTGCCGCAGCCTTTATTCTGTTAAATTCATCTCTGTCATAATATTTAGGTAGGTCGACCCATCCCAATAAATTATTTCCACTGCCATTTTTATTTTCTATCATGTCATGGGCTATTGAAAGATCGGGCTGCATATCCGCAATTTCCTTTTCCTGTATGTATGGAACAGCTTTGCTTAAATCCAATTTTATACCTCTATTCAACACAGTTGATTTTCCACCTCCAGAATCTATGACTTGGTCTAACAAAAATAATATAATTCCATTATTAAATTCATCTTAAAAATATTAATTTATAACTATAATTTACCCAATATCTTAACATATATTATAGCATTACTATAAGTAAAAAATGGATCCAATTACATCAATTGATAAGTGTTTCACACTTCCTGCTGTCCACCTGGCAAAGAGTGCAATTTATCAACTTTGGACAAAATCACTGCAACGAATATAATTATGCATCCAACAATCATTCTTTTTGTAAACACTTCACCCAGTAAAAGTACAGACAAAAAACATCCAAAAACTGATTCCAGGGACAATATTATGGAAGCATGGGTATCGGATGTATACTTCTGTGCTATATTCTGCACCAAAAATGCAATGGTAGTATTGAATATTACCAGGTACAATACTCCCATTATTCCCTTATTATCTACAGCATGTACCGGAGGTTCAAACATAAGCGCTCCCATAAATGTAAACACACCTGCCGACAATAGTTGTATCGTTGTTAAATGTATGGGGTTTATACCTTTCCTGCCATAAATTCCAATTAAAACTATTTGAAAAGAATACACCACTGTAAAAAGAAGTGTTAAACTGTCTCCAAAACTTATAGATATATTTTGCCGTAAACTTAAAAAACCTATTCCGATTAAAGTTAAAAATCCGGCCAGTACAGCATAAATATTAGGTGTTTTTTTATTTACCAGCCATGAGACAAAAGGAACTATTGCCGCATAGGAAGCAGTTAAAAATGCCTGTTTCCCGGCAGTTGTATATTTAAGTCCAACAGTCTGAAAAGTTTGTCCCGCAAACAAGACCAGTCCCAGGGTGATTCCGGCCACAAGGCTCTTTTTATCTATTCTCATCATCTTTTTAAAAAATATCAGATATAAAATAACTCCGGAACATAAAAATCTAAATGACAGCAGATAAAATGGAGTAATGCTCAGCAGGGCCACTTTAGCAGCTATAAAGCCTCCTCCCCATATCAGCGCAACCATTAGAAGGGAGATATCCGCAATCAGAGACTCTCTTCCCCTTATATTTTTCACCTTTATTATCCCCCTTCATAAAACATTATATTTATTATACAATAGAAAATGACCGTTTCACAGAATATGAAACAGCCATCTTCCTACCTTTATCTATTATTTCAAATACCATCTTGACGCATTAATTTTCATATTCAAATTACCGGCAGACGGCTCAAAACTTTTTATTACCTTATCTTCTTCTTGAAGTTCACATAAAGCGTCATAAATCAGAGAAGTATCCAATTTTAAAAGGAATTTTAAAGTAGCCACCGGACATTCGCTCAACTCACTTATGTAATTATGTTTTCTTAATATGTCTAATATTTGTTGCTTTAAATCTTCTTTATCCATAACATCATTTCCTCCTCAATTTTTATATCTATTAAATTTCTACAAATAATGATAATATCCTGCTGGAATAAGAATATGGTAATATTTACTGGTTGATAATTGTTTTTATAGACCTATTCATAATCCACACATTCCCGCAAAAAGACACCCGTATTCAACCGGCTGTCTTTAAATTGAAATAAAGGTATGTAGGTGAGCAATTACAGAGAAATTGTAAATTCACAAAATCATGTTATACGAGAAAGAACTTATATATAGACAAGCAACTTCTTCCAAAAATTACTTGTTATTTTCTTTTTCAGGTTTATCTATCTTAACTTTAACATCTGTCAAAATTTTGTCTTTTGAAATACCAGCCTTGCTTTCAAAAAACATTTTAAGCTTATCCTGTTTATAGCAGAAAATTGAGATGATGGATAAGCTCAATACTCCGGTAATTGAAAGCACTACAATACACAAAAAGAAAAAGTTCATTCACATTACCCCCTCCCATTGCGCCAATCTATCTTCCCTGTAATCACTCACAAAGTAATGATGGAAAGGGGAAATTCCATATAACATGGTCCATTACTATTAAATACATTATAGCATAATATTGGTAATATTTGAAAGATACCAAATTTACTTATTTTTTATATTTATGTTAACAAACTATACATATTGAATTAGGGTTATATGCAAGGACTATTTTTGTCTACCGGAAGGCAATCGGTGTGCAAAACCATTTATGCTTTCCTTTCGGTTAGTATATAACTATAATGTGCGTACTTGATTAAATTCGCATTTAAAATATAATTATAGTTACAGGTCAATATGTCAATTAAAAACATGAGACCTAAATTTAAAGGGAGGTAATTTTATGAAAAAAATTACACTTAATGCGGCATGCGAACTAACGTCGCCAAATCCGGTAACGCTTGTTTGTACCGAAAAACCAAACGGCAATACCAACCTGGCAACAGTAGCATGGTATACCTATCTGTCCTATGAGCCCCCAATGATTGGCTTTTCAATGGGAAAGAATTCTTATAGTGGTGAAATGGTACGAAAAAACAAAAAGGTAATTTTAGCAATGCCGAGTGCAGAAATTGCGAAAGCTGCTTTTTCCTGCGGCACAGCATCCGGACGTAATACAGATAAAGCAAAAGAGTTCGGTATTAAGCTGACAGATGTTGAAAATAGCAGCATAAAAATACCTGTTGGCACCTATCTTGCCATTGAAAGTACCCTAACTGAAACAGTAGATGTAGGCGGCAGCTATTTTTATGTCTGCACCGTGGATAACATATATGGTGACAACACCAAAGAAGCCATCTTTGCGTGGGATGGTTATAATACTTTACGGCCGGCAAAATAAATAGATCAACAAAAGAAAAAAACGGCGGTTCAACTTCAAAACCACCGCTTTTTCCGTTTAAACAATCAAATCCGATTTGCTGTTCCCCATGCACACATCATATCAAGAATCGGAATCAAGGATTTCCCACGTTCCGATAAACTGTATTCCACCTTAGGAGGAATTTGTGGATATTCATTTCTAATAATGAGCTGATCCGCCTCCATTTTTTTCAACGTACTACTTAATGTTTTGAACGAAATTGTACCCAAACAGCGCTTCAGTTCATTAAATCTCATTACCGGTTTATATTCCGCGAGCCAATACATTATAATCATCTTATACTTTCCATTAATTAGCGATAATGTATATCCAAATCCTGTCTGATTTATATCCACACCAGTAGGACTACAATTTTCTATTGACATTTTCACGCTCTCCTTAAGTTTGGTATATAACTAATATAACATTCTAGATTATAATTAAATAGAAGTCAATATTACATATTTACTCCCACTCTATGGTGGCAGGCGGTTTGCTCGTTATATCATATACAACTCTGTTTACACCCTTGACTTCATTTACTATTCTCCTGGACACTCTATCCAATACAGGATAGGGTATCTTTGCCCAGTCAGAGGTCATGGCATCTGTGGAAACAACAGCTCTAAGGGCAACAGTATAGCAGTAAGTCCTCTCGTCACCCATAACTCCCACAGAACGTATATTGGGAAGACATGCAAAATACTGCCATATGGATTCATCCAATCCTGCACTGGCTATCTCCTCCCTAAAGATGGCATCTGCTTCTCTGGTTATCTCAAGCTTTTCCTCAGTTACCTCTCCCAGAACCCTTATTGCAAGCCCGGGTCCGGGGAATGGCTGCCTCCATACTAATTTATGAGGTAAACCAAGCTTCTCCCCCACTGCCCTGACTTCATCTTTAAACAGCTCCCTTAAAGGTTCTATAAGCTTAAGGTTCATGTTCTTGGGAAGTCCACCTACATTGTGATGGCTTTTTATAGTCGCAGAAGTTCCAAGGCCGCTTTCAACCACATCGGGGTATATGGTTCCCTGAACCAAAAAACCTATCTCACCCAGTTTTTTAGCTTCTTCTTCAAATACCCTTATAAATTCCTCTCCTATTATCTTTCTCTTCTTTTCAGGATCAGATACTCCCTTTAATTTTCTCAGAAATCTGTCTCTGGCATTTACCCTTATAAAATTCATATCAAATTGTCTTTTAAACACATGTTCTACCTGATCTCCCTCGTCTTTTCGAAGAAGTCCGTGATCTACAAAAATACAGGTAAGTTTTTTACCAACAGCTTTATGTACAAGAACTGCTGCTACGGAAGAATCCACTCCGCCGGACATGGCACATATTACCTTTTTGTCCCCAACTTTTTTTCTGATAAGTTTAACTTTGTCTTCTACAAAAGAAGACATGGACCAATCTGCCTTTAAATTACAGATTTTAAATAAAAAATTTGCAATCATTTTTTTACCAAAAGGAGTATGTTGGACTTCGGGATGAAATTGGACCCCATATATTTTTCTGGAGTCATTTCCCACCGCCGCCACTGGACATTCATCCGTAGCAGCTATAATCTTAAAACCTTCCGGTGCACGGGACACCACATCCGTATGACTCATCCAGCAGCTCTGCTTCTCATCTATGCCACTGAACAATATACTGCTGCTGTCCAGAGTCACATCTGCTTTACCATATTCCCTAACCGGAGCACTTTTAACCTCTCCGCCAAGATTTGCACATATGAATTGATGCCCATAACATATTCCCAAAATGGGAATTCCCAGTTTGAAAATACTGCCGCTTATCTTAGGTGCACCTTTGCCATACACACTTTTAGGGCCTCCGGTAAATATTATGCCTCCGGGATTTTTATCTATTATATCCTTTAAAGGACAAGTATATGGAACTATCTCACAATACACATTATTTTCTCTAACTCTTCTGGCTATAAGCTGATTATACTGCCCCCCAAAATCCACTACAACAACTGTCTGCTTATCCATAGATATTTTAATTTCCTCCTAACCGCTTAAAATAATTATCAATATAAAATTATACCATTTGAAAACATATAATGTATATATAAATTCAGCAGGTTATTCCTGCCTTACACTATAGTTGGGTGCTTCTCTGGTCATGGATATATCATGGGGATGACTTTCCCTAAGCCCTGCAGAAGATTGAATTACAAAAGTAGCTTTTTCATACAGATCTTTTAAAGTAGGGGCTCCCAGATATCCCATTCCAGAACGTATTCCTCCTATAAGCTGAAAAATAGTATCTGCTACAGGTCCCTTACAAGGCACCCTACCTTCCACTCCTTCCGGAACCAATTTCTTGTTTCCCTCCTGAAAATATCTGTCTTTGCTTCCACAAGCCATTGCAGCTAATGAACCCATTCCTCTATAAACCTTATAGCTTCTTCCCTTATATATTTCAGTTTCACCTGGAGCTTCATCGCAGCCTGCAAACATAGAGCCCATCATAGCCACTTTTGCACCTGCGGCCAGTGCCTTTACTATGTCTCCTGAATATTTTATACCGCCGTCCGCAATTATAGGGATGCCAAATTTATTTGCTTCCTCCACACAGTCCATTATCGCCGTAAGCTGTGGTACTCCTACTCCCGATATCACTCTCGTGGTACATATGGAACCCGGTCCAATACCCACCTTTACTGAATCTGCTCCAGATTTTATCAGATCTCTAACTGCCTCACCAGTTGCAACATTTCCTGCAATAATCTGCAATTCCGGATATTTTTCCTTTATAGTTTTGACTGCATTTAAAACTCCTTTAGAGTGACCATGGGCCGTATCCACAGTTATGACATCCACCCCGGCCCTAACCAGCTCATCCACTCTATCCATCATGTCTTTGGTAACACCTACCGCCGCACCACAAAGGAGTCTGCCGCTGTCGTCCTTGGCACTTTGAGGAAATCTTTTGACTTTTTCTATGTCTTTTATAGTTATAAGTCCCCTCAGATTATTATTTTCATCCACTAAAGGCAATTTTTCTATTTTATGCGTCTTAAGTATTTTTTTAGCTTCTTCAATAGTAGTATCTTCCGGAGCTGTTATGAGTCCGCTGCTGGTCATAACCCGGGAAATTTTTTTCTCATAATCATCTTCAAAAACTATATCCCTGTTCGTAATTATTCCCACCAGTTTCCCATTTGTAGTTATGGGGATACCCGATATCCTGTATTTGCTCATAAGTGCCAGAGCATCATTTATGCTATTATCTGGCGAAAGATAAAATGGGTTTGTAATTACTCCGTTTTCCTGTCTCTTCACCTTGTCCACTTCTCCGGCCTGCTGCTCTATGGACATATTTTTATGTATTATCCCAATACCGCCTTCTCTTGCCATGGCAATCGCCATTTTTGAATCGGTAACAGTATCCATACTGGCACTCATAAGAGGTATATTCAATTTTATTTTTTTAGTTAAATTGGTCTTAACGGATACCTCTTTTGGTAAAACTTCAGATTTATTTGGTACTAAAAGTACATCGTCAAAAGTATAGGCCTTTTTTAAAATTTTTGCCACTTAAAATCACTCCTAAAATAAATAATATTATTGTTAAAATGCTTTAACAAAAAAGCCCTACTAAATTCACCTGCAATGAATATAATATGGCTTTATTATAACAACTCCATTCATAGTCGGAAATTTACGGCTTCCGGTAGATACTTCCTGCCATATTGAGGAAATATATGAAATGGATAAAAATTTATTCTTGTTACAAATTTAGATATATTTCTATCTGTCTTATTAACTATTTACACTATTTTATTCAATTTTTTCGTTTTTGTCAATATAAATTTGATGTCAAGTCAAAAACAGCATATAAAAAATAACCCCGTATCCAATGATAGGGGTTACTAAAATTCAACAGCCTGGAAATTAATACATTCCGTTCATTCCAGCTCCGCCTGCTCCAGGCGCACCCGGTGCTCCAGGAGTCTGATTATTCTTTTCCGGAATATCTGCTACTGCCGCTTCTGTAGTTAAGAAAGTACTTGCCACAGATGCCGCATTCTGAAGTGCAGATCTTGTAACTTTTGTAGGATCAACTATACCATTTTCTACCATATCTATATATTTATTTGTAAGCACATTATAGCCAATGCCAACTTTGCTGTTTTTAACTTTTTCAATTATTACAGAACCTTCAACACCGGCATTAGCTGCTATCTGTCTGATTGGCTCTTCCAATGCCTTTCTCACTATATCTATGCCAACTTTTACATCCGGTATATCTGAAGTTAATTTCTCAACTTCTGGAATTGCATTGATATAAGCTGTTCCACCGCCGGGGCCCATGCCTTCTTCAACTCCTGCCTTGGTAGCTGCCAGTGCATCTTCTATCCTCATTTTTTTCTCTTTCAGTTCAGTTTCAGTTGCCGCTCCAACATTTATTACAGCTACACCACCTGCAAGTTTTGCAAGTCTTTCCTGTAATTTTTCCTTGTCAAAATCAGAAGTAGTTTCATCTATCTGTACTCTAATCTGAGATACTCTGTCCTTAATAGCCTGTTTATCTCCTCTTCCGTTTACAATAGTGGTATTATCTTTATCTATTTTCACAGATTCAGCTCTTCCTAAATCGTCTAAATCAACGTTTTTCAAGTCTCTTCCAAGTTCTTCAGAAATCACGTGACCGCCCGTAAGTATTGCTATGTCCTGAAGCATTTCCTTTCTTCTGTCCCCAAATCCAGGTGCCTTTACAGCAACACAAGTAAATGTACCTTTCAGTTTATTTACAACCAATGTTGCAAGAGCTTCGCCCTCTACATCATCGGCAATTATAAGTAATTTTCTTCCCTGTTGAACTATCTTTTCAAGCAGTGGAAGTATTTCCTGAATATTCGATATCTTTTTATCAGTTATCAATATATAGGGATCATCTAATGAAGCTTCCATTTTTTCCGTATCCGTAACCATATATGCACTTAAATAGCCTCTGTCAAATTGCATTCCTTCAACTACACTCAGGTCAGTTCCCATAGTCTTAGATTCTTCAACAGTTATAACGCCCTCATGACCAACCTTTTCCATGGCATCAGCTATCAATTCACCTATTTTTTCATCAGAAGCCGATATAGATGCAATTCTTGCTATGTCTTCTTTACCCTTCACAGCTTTTGAAATCTTTTTTATTTCCTCTACAGCTTTATCTACAGCCATATTTATGCCCTGTCTTATAAGCATTGGATTTGCTCCGGCTGCAACATTTTTCAATCCTTCTCTTATTATAGCCTGGGCCAATAAAGTTGCTGTAGTAGTTCCATCACCTGCTACATCATTTGTCTTTGTAGCCACTTCCTTTACAAGCTGTGCTCCCATATTCTCGTAAGGATCTTCCAGTTCTATTTCCTTTGCTATAGTAACACCATCATTAGTAATAAGTGGTGAGCCAAATTTTTTATCAAGTACTACATTTCTTCCCTTGGGTCCAAGGGTAATTTTTACCGTGTCTGCTAATTTATTGACGCCGTCCTGCATTTTTGCCCTTGCGTCTTCACCGAATAAAATACTTTTTGCCATAAAAAAACCTCCCTACAACATACATTTTTATAATAAAAACTTTTTTGTTCTTGAATTTAATATTTTTACTCGATTACAGCCAATATGTCATCCTGTTTTAAGATAGTATAATCCTTATTGTCTATTTTTACTTCATTTCCGGCATATTTGGAAAATAATACTCTTTGCCCTACCTTAACCTCCATATTAACTTGTTTTCCATCAACCATTCCGCCAGGTCCTACTGCTACGATTTCAGCTTCTTGTGGTTTTTCCTTGGCAGTACCCGGTAAAACAATACCACTTTTAGTAGTTTCCTCCACTTCTATTTTTTTAATTACAACTCTGTCTCCAAGTGGTCTAATTTTCATCTAAACCCCTCCTTAAAATACTTTAGATTTATTTAAATTTAATTTTTAACTTTTTCTTGTTAGCACTCATTAATTATGAGTGCTAATACAATTATTATAATAATGAATACTATTTATATTATCAAATTTAAATTCAGTATATATTATACTAAATTTCCCAAAAAATGTTCAATATCCTTTAATTAAATAGATATTTCAGCTTATTTCTATCGATTTCACTAATATCCTATTATAAAAAGTAACGTGCAAAAGATACACTACTATTGTTTTCCAAATACATATATCTATATACAAAAAAAGTAATAAATAATATTTTAAACTTACTTATTACTTCCAGATTGAGAACCGCCTCTTACCATTTTGGATATTATCTTCTCCCCTTTGAGTACACCTACAACAAACAAAGAAATCATGAGAAGCGCTATGACTATAAGTTCTATCTTGTTCCCCGAATATATTTTTGATCCAAAATATGTGGAAATAACTATTCCAGGCAGTCTCCCCAATGTAGAATACATTATGAAATTTTTAAGGTTTATATCCGATATCCCACATATATAGGCCAGCACATCCTTCGGTATGCCCGGAATCAAATACAACAAAAACACTACAGAATTTATGCTTCCCAAACGCAATATTTTATCGAAAAATTTCAAATGCCTCTTGGATATCATTTTATTTACCAAAGGCTTGCCGTAAATTTGCGATATTCCATAACAAATTATACTCCCAACGGTTATACCTATAATGGACAGTATGCTTCCAAACACAGTGCCATATATATATCCACCTGACATCTGAACGATCTCCCCTGGTATAAAAAAAGCTATTACCTGTAAAATCTGAATGAGCAAAAATACCGAGACACCGTATTTCCCGTAAGAGGTTATTATATATCTTATTTTGTCAGGATCTCTAAATATATAAATATATCTGTGATAATATTCATAGGCTGCAACGAGCAGTACAAGTCCTATTACACTTAAGGCTATATAAGGTTTATATTCTATTAATTTTTTTTTAATTTTTTCTTTCAATGAAATCACCTTAAAATATACTTAACTTTAATATTAATTATATCCACTTAATTTTGCCATATACTTTTATTTTGGAACAAACATATCCGCTTATAAAGATTTTATCATAATAATAGCTGCAGATACATTAATTTTCGATTAAATTTTAAAATGCAAAGAGCCCCGACAATCCATGACAAATTATCGGGGTGTTTCATAATTATCTGCTCAAATTTACTTTTTTAAATTTTTCCAGATTTTCATTGGAAAGTACGGATTTTTTACTGGACTTTCTGCTGAATTTAATCAATTGGGGTCTGGATTTCATCAAGCTGACCATTGTACCGGGGCCTCCAATACAGCCTCCCTGACACATCATTCCCTCTATAAAATTTCCATGGAGTCTTTTAGATCTGGCAATAACCATGGCCTTTTTTATTTCGTCTCTTCCACTTGCCTTCACAGGTTTAAAATCAATTTTGTCCTTTTTATCACCTATGCAATTTTCTACAGCAGCTGTAAGGCCTCCCTGCTGGGCAAAGCCCCTTCCGTAAAGAGAGGCATCATCCACAGGTATGTCATCACAACTTTCAGGTTTCACGCCAAATGCACCCATAAGTGCAAATATTTCCTCAAATGTCAGTACATAATCCACTGCACCTCTTACAGAATCCCTGTTAATTTCACTTTTTTTAGCGGTACAGGGTCCTACAAAAACTACCACTGCATTTTTATCCTCTTCTTTTATCATCCTGGCAACAGCAACCATAGGTGAAACGGTACTGGATATTTTAGAAACCTCACTTGGAAATTTAGTTTCAATATAACTTACAAATCCCGGGCAGCAGGAACTTGTCATGTATTTGTCCCCGGAATTCATTCTATTTACAAATTCATCGGATTCATTTACAGTAACTGCATCTGCGCCACAGGCAACTTCAACCATATTCTTAAAGCCAATTTTTTTAAATGCACTCTTAAGCTGCCCAACTGTGACTTTCGGTCCAAATTGCCCAGTTATAGCAGGAGCTGCCACAGCATATATGTCTTTTTTTTCACATAAGGCACCTGTAACTTCTGCAATATAACTTCTATCAGCTACAGCTCCAAATGGACATGCAGCCATGCAGGCACCGCAGTTGATGCATTTCTCCTTGTCTATCTGTGCTTTTTTACTATCCGGATTTATCTCCAGAGCCCCAGTAGGACAAGACTTTTTACAAGGTCTCATCACTTCCGCTATGGCATTATAGGGACATACTTTTTTACACATACCACATTCCTTACAGACATCATGATCTATGTGTGATCTCCCGTTAACTCTAGTTATGGCATTAGCAGGACACACTTCCATACATTTATGTTGTATGCATCCTCTGCAGGCTTCCGTTACACTGTATTTGTATATAGGACATCTATCGCAGGCAGCCGAAAGAACATACATCATATGATCCCTGTCATCAATTTTTTTTAAATCCAAAGTTATATTATCAGTAGGTATGAACCCAGATGCCAGTAAAGCTCTTTCATATAAAACCGCTCTTTCTTTGTACACACAGCACCTATATTCTGCCTTGTCCTTACCCTTAATTATCTTATAGGGTATTTTTATCAGCTCTTCCTTGTTCAATTTATTCTTCATGACCAGAGAAGCAACTTCCCTTAGAACCAAAAATTTCAATCTTTTTAATGGAGTCTCAAAATTCACCATTTTATCCATCCCCCATGACATCTAATAATATATCTTCCCTTGTTTAAATTATAACAGATTATAATTTTAATTGTAACAACTTTTATAAAATCAGAAAATATTTTTTGATTCCTTATTTAACAGTAATCTACAACCAATCAATTTTTAATCTAATCAGTATCAATTTGATCGTGAAAGTGGTACAGGGATTCTACAGTTGACAATGGACAATTGACAATGAATGATGGACAACATTTTCACTACTTTCCCAATGACACAATAAATCTGCCCAGACACATGACCATAAAAGCTATTATACAAACTGCAGCATACATTTTGGATTTATCTTTAAATGCGCTCATGCCGTTAAAAAGTACAAAAGGTGCCGCAAAGAAAAGTAAAAACAGCCCCCAATTGGGTATAAGTGCTATAGAACAAGTTACATAATAAGCTGCAGCAATTAACATTTTAGATTTTTCCCCTGTCCTAAATCCAGGTATGTACTTTAATATATTCTTCAATTTTTCTTCTCCCCTAACTTTCTATATCTTCACATTGTTTTCTCTTGCGTAGTAGAAGAGGTACTGCTGTGCAAACCCTGACAGCTGGCCAAACTTATTTATCCCAAAATCTCTTATTTTTTTCAAGGATACATCCGGTGCCAGATAAAAGTGCTCCATAGCCCTTTTAACCCAGACATCTACAGGAAATGCAGAATACTTCTGCATGGAAAAAAGCATGATGCAGTCAGCTACTTTTGGTCCTATACCCATAAACTTCTGCAGTCCTTTATGACATATTTCATCTTTCTGCATTTTAATCCAGTTTATATCATAGGATTTGTCATAATTTTGTCGATTCTCAATTCCCCTGTAATAAATTTTCCTTACAGTATCCATTATATATTTGTTCCTAAATCCGGTACCGCAGGATGCAAGTTCTTCCATAGTGGCATCCTTCAATTTTTCTATCTTTGGAAAAGCATAATAGGTTTCTCCTCTGTATTTTATAGGTTCACCCCATCTCTGGCTGATCTTTTTCAACGCCCTTTTTATCATAGGTATTCTGTTGTTTGCAGATATTATAAAAGAAACAATGAGTTCAAAAGGATCCTGTTTCAAGAGCCTTATTCCACTTCCAAATTCCACTGCCTTTTTTAAAATCGGGTCTTTCTTGAGAATCTTTTTTATTTCATCATAGTCCCTGTACAGATCAAAATAATCTGCCCATATCTCTTTAAAATCCTGGGGAGATGTATTGTACAGCAATACATCATTATCTCTTTTTTCCACCTCAATAACTCTCCTGAAAGCCACACCTATATAATTGCCATTTTCCTTCCTATCCCATCTGAAACATTGTCCGCAATCAAATATATGGGGCAGCTCAAAATTCCGCACATTTTTTATTACAATTCCACCTTCAAAACTTTCTATATAGTTAAAATCCATATATGTACTCCTTATTTTCATAATTTAAAAGGCTGTACCAGAACAACTCCAGTACAGTCTTTTCCCTATCATTTCTTTAGATATTCATCTATAGCCTTTGCCGCTCTTTTACCTGCCCCCATGGCAAGTATTACCGTGGCAGCTCCAGTAACTGCATCTCCTCCAGCGTATATTCCCTCTCTCGTAGTCAGTCCGGTATCATCCTGTACCACCAGGCATCTGCGCTTGTTAATTTCAAGTCCCTTCGTTGTAGAAGCTATAAGTGGATTCGGTGAAGTTCCAAGTGCCATAATAACTGTATCTACAGCCAGATCAAATTCCGAGCCCTCTATTTTAATAGGTCTTCTCCTGCCAGATTCATCCGGCTCGCCTAATTTCATCTTTACACATTTCATTCCCTTGACCCAACCTTTTTCATCTCCCAATATCTCTACAGGATTAGTCAAAAGATTGAATTTTATCCCCTCTTCCTCGGCATGATGAACTTCTTCAGCCCTTGCCGGAAGTTCCGCACGGGATCTTCTATACACTATACATACCTCTGCACCAAGTCTAAGTGCCGTCCTAGCAGAGTCCATTGCCACATTTCCTCCGCCTACTACGGCAACTTTTTTGCCAACTTTTATAGGCGTGTCGTAGTCCTTCTTAAACGCCTTCATGAGGTTATTTCTTGTTAAAAATTCATTGGCTGAAAATACTCCGTTTAAATTTTCCCCAGGTATTCCCATAAACCTTGGAAGACCTGCACCAGAACCTATGAATACTGCCTCAAAACCTTCCTTATCCAGGAGCTCATCTATGGTAATAGTTCTGCCTACTATCATATCAGTTTCTATCTTAACTCCTAATTTCTTCACATTTTCAACTTCATGCTGCACTACTTTCTCCTTCGGAAGCCTGAATTCAGGAATTCCATATACTAAAACTCCACCTGCCTTATGTAAAGCTTCAAATATGGTAACATCATACCCAAGTTTTGCCAAGTCTCCGGCACATGTGAGCCCTGAAGGTCCACTGCCGATTACAGCTACTTTTCTGCCGTTCTTGGGTGAAGTTTCAGACAAATCAATGTTATTTTCACGGGACCAATCCGCCACAAATCTCTCCAGCTTGCCTATGGCAACAGCATCCCCCTTTTTCCCAAGAACACATTTTCCTTCACACTGGTTTTCCTGAGGACACACCCTTCCACAAACTGCAGGAAGTGCACTGGATTCAGCTATTATTCTGGCAGCTTTTTCAAAGTCTCTGTTTTTAACCTGTTCTATAAATTTGGGTATTCTTATAGAAACAGGGCATTGAGTCACACACATGGGTTTTTTACAATTCAGACATCTGGATGCTTCTTTCACAGCCTCATCTTCGGTATACCCAAGACACACCTCATCAAAATTAGTGGCCCTTACTTTAGGATCCTGTTCACTTATTGGGACTCTCCTCATCCTATTAAATTTTTCCTCTGCCCTACATTCACGGCCTTTTCTGTCAAAGGTATCCCCTTCTTCTTTTTTCAATATCTTTTTTCCCTCTTCAGTCTTGTACATGGCCTGTCTTCTCATAGCCTCGTCAAAATTTACAAGATGACCGTCAAACTCAGGTCCGTCCACACAGGCAAATTTAACTTTTCCACCTATGGTAACCCTGCAGGCTCCACACATTCCAGTACCATCTACCATTATCGGGTTCAAACTCACTATTGTCTTGATGCCGTATTTTTTAGTAAGCTGTGCTATGAATTTCATCATTATCATCGGCCCTATGGCAACTACATAATTATAGTCCTTATTAGTTTTCTTATCAATAAGTTCCTTCAAAAGGTCCGTAACAAAACCCTTATATCCATAACTGCCGTCATCAGTAGCTATATAAAGGTTATCACAAATGGGCTTTAATTCATCTTCAAAAAGAAGATAATTTTTAGATTTACATCCAACTATGACATCAGCCTTTATCCCATGGCTGTAAAGCCATTTTACCTGAGGGTAAACCGGTGCAGTGCCAACTCCTCCTGCTACAAATATTATATTTTTCCCCTTGAGTTCTTCCAAACTCATATTCATAAGATCGGAATGCTGTCCCAGTGGGCCAACAAAATCTTCAAAATAATCTCCTGTTTTATATTCAGCCATTCTCTTGGTTGAATCTCCTGATGTCTGAAATACTATTGTAACCGTGCCCGCTTTTGAATCATAATCACAGACAGTTAAAGGTATCCTCTCCCCTTTTTCATCCATTTTAACAATGACAAATTGACCAGGTAAGCAAGATGATGCAACTCTCGGTGCATCTATATCCATTAAAAAAATTTTGGGTGCCAGTTCTTTTTTTCGTACTATTTTATACATGATATCACGCCAATAAATGTTTTATTCCCTTTTCATAGTGCATATGGTCATTCACTCCAAGGGTGTAAATTCGGATAAAAATTACCCTATGCATAATTTTGACGATTTCAACTCCCCTCTATTTATACTTGACCCATAGTAATCCTTTATAATTATATCACATAATTACAAAAAGTGCATAATTTATTAATTAGCAAAAGGATCATCAAACCATATTTACAATTTGTTATAAAATGGTTTAATGATCCTTTAAAATTTTGATTTAATTCGAACAATTATTTTTTATAGTCATAGAATCCTTTTCCGGTCTTTCTTCCAAGCCACCCGGCTCTTACATATTTCCTGAGCAGCGGATGAGCCCTGTATTTGGAATCACCAGTCTCTGTATAAAGTACATCCATTACGGCAAGACATACATCAAGTCCTATAAGATCTCCCAATTCCAAAGGTCCCATCGGATGATTTGCACCTAACTTCATGGCCTTATCTATGTCTTCCTTCGAAGCTACACTTTCAGCCAGTATACCTACGCCTTCATTTATCATAGGTATTAATATCCTATTTACAATAAAGCCCGGAGCTTCAGCTACCTCTACAGGGTCTTTGCCTATGCTTATGGCAACTTTTTTAACCTCATCAAAAGTATCCTGTGACGTAGCCATTCCCTTTGTTATTTCAATCAATTTCATAACAGGTGCAGGGTTAAAGAAGTGCATACCTATAACCTTGTCAGGCCTGTTTGTAGCGGATGCTATTTCAGTTATAGATAATGAAGAAGTATTGGAAGCCAAAATGGTACTAGGCTTACATATTTTATCCAGTTCAGAAAAAATCTGCTTCTTTATTTCCATGTTCTCTACTGCCGCTTCTACTACTAGATCGCAATCAGCTGCCAGTTTAAGGTCAACTGTTCCTTTTATTCTAGAAAGTATGCCGTCAGCATCTGCCTGTGTCATCTTTCCCTTGGCCACTCTTTTTCCCAGGGTCTTTTTTATTCCTGAAATTCCTCTTTCAACAAATTCATCTTTTATATCTCTTACTATAACTTCCACACCTTTTGATGCAAAAGCCTGAGTTATGCCGGAACCCATTGTCCCTGCACCAAGAACACATACTTTTTTCATCTATATCCCTCCCCTAAATTTACCTGATCTATTTCATAGCTTTAATCTGGGATACCATTTCAGGTACAATCTTTCTGTAATCCCCAACTAAAGCAAGATCTGCTACTTTCATTATTGCAGCGCTTTCATCCTTATTTATAGCTACAATAAAATCACTATCCTGCATTCCTGCCAGATGCTGTATAGCTCCGGATATTCCACAAGCTATATACATTTTAGGCCTTACGGTCTTCCCCGTCTGTCCTACTTGATATGCCTTGTCTATCCATCCATTATCAACAGTTGCACGGGAACCTGCTATAGTTCCTCCCAGGAGATCCGCCAGTTCTTTCAGGACTTTGAAACCTTCCTGGCTGCCAAGTCCTCTTCCTCCAGACACTATGACATCTGCTTCCCCTATATCCATTACATTTTTTGCAACTTTTATCACCTGGTCTATCTTAATCTTAACATCAGAAGAGCTTACATCTGCCTTGAATTTATCTATGTCTGCAGTCCTGCTGTCATCTTTTCCAAGTTTTTCAAAAACTCCCGGCCTCACAGTTGACATCTGGGGCCTGTGATCGGCACACTCTATAGTTGCCATAAGATTTCCACCAAATGCCGGCCTCGTCATAAGCAAATTTTTTGACTCCATGTCAACATCAAGTCCCGTACAATCTGCCGTAAGTCCTGTTCTGAGTCTGGCCGCTATCCTCGGTCCCAGATCTCTTCCTATATATGTTGCACCTATGAGAAATACCTCTGGTTTTCTATCATTTATCAATTCACAGATGACTTTGGCATAAGCATCTGTGGTATAATGCCTCAAAAGCGGGCTGTCCGCATAGATCACCTTGTCAGCTCCATAAGCAACCAGCTCTTTAGCTGCATTGTCCATATCACTTCCAAGCAATACAGCAGTTAATTCAACCCCTAATTTGCCTGCCAGATCCTTGCCTTTTCCAAGCAATTCCAGTGCAACTTTCTGCAGCTCTCCGTCTCTCTGTTCTGCAAATACCCATACACCTTTGTAATCTGCTATGTTCATTATAAATCCCCCCTAATTAAATTAAGTGTTTTTCCTTTAATTTTGAAAGTGCATATGTTACAGCTTCCTTATATGGCTTATTAACTATTTCTCCTTTTCCTCTTGCCTCTTTCGTAGCAGTTCTTCTAACTCTTGTTGGAGAACCTGAAAGTCCAAGAAGGGATTTATCTACATCTATGTCGTCCGCATGCCATACCTTTATATCCTGCTTGAATATCTTAAATATGTTCTTCATATGCATATATCTAGGTTTATTCAGCTCTTTTATAGCTGTAAGAAGCACCGGAGTCTTCACGGTCACAGTCTCATAACCGTCCTCCAGGGCCTTTTTCACTTTTAACGTATTTTTGTCTTTAACTTCAACTTCTTCCACATAAGTCACCTGAGGTATGTGAAGAAATTCAGCTATCTCAGGACCAACCTGGGCGGTATCACCATCTATAGCCTGCCTGCCGGCAAATATAATATCATAGTCCAGCTTCTTCAGAGCACCCGACAGCGCATATCCTGTGGCACAGGTATCCGCACCTGCAAAAGCCCTGTCTGTTATAAGTATTGCATCGTCAGCACCCATTGCCAGGGCTTCCCTCAGTGCAACTTCTGCCTGGGGCGGTCCCATGCTTATTACTGTGACTTTTCCCCCTTCTTTTTCTTTTATAACCAGCGCCTCTTCGAGGGCATTTTTATCGTCCGGATTTATTATTGACGGAACACCTTCTCTTATCAATGTTCCTTTTTTAGGATCTATCTTAACTTCATTGGTATCTGGTACCTGTTTTAAACAAACAACTATATTCATTATAAGTTCCCCTCCTATCTAAATAACTTTCCTGAAATAACCATCTTCTGAACTTCTGAAGTTCCCTCGTATATTTCAGTTATTTTAGCATCTCTCATCATTCTCTCTACAGGATAGTCCTTAGTATATCCATATCCACCAAATATCTGAACCACTTTAGTAGTAACTTCCATGGCTACGTTGGCTGCTATCAGTTTAGCCCTTGCTGCATCCACGGTGTAATTAACTCCCCTGTCCTTATTTACAGCCGCCTTATAGACCAAAAATCTGGCAGCTTCTATCTCGGTATCCAAATCTGCTACTGTCCAGCCCAAACCCTGAAATTTAAAAAGCGGCCTTCCAAATTGTTTTCTCTCTTTCATGTATTCAATAGCTTCATCCAAAGCACCTTCTGCGATGCCGAGAGCCTGTGCGGCTATGCCGATTCTTCCACCGTCAAGAGTCTTCATTGCTATCGGGAAACCTCTTCCCTCTTTTCCTACCAGGTTCTCTTTTGGAATTATGCAGTCCTCAAATATCAACTCGGTAGTGGAAGAAGCTCTTATGCCCATCTTGTTTTCCCTTTTACCTATGGAAAAACCCGGTGTTCCCTTTTCAAGTATAAATGCAGATATTCCATGGGTGCCCTTGCTCCTATCCGTCATAGCAAATACTATGAAGGTATCTGCAACTCCTCCGTTTGTAATGAATATTTTTTGTCCGTTTAAAACATAATGATCTCCGTCAAGGATAGCCTGGCTTTGCTGGCCCGAGGCATCAGTACCTGCATTGGGCTCTGTCAAGCCGAAAGCGCCAAGTTTTTCTCCCTTTGCCAGAGGTACCAAATATTTTTGTTTTTGTTCTTCTGTACCAAATTGTTCAAGCAGTGAAGCACAAAGCGAAGTATGTCCTGACAATATGACTCCTGTAGTGGCACAAGCTTTGGAAACCTCTTCAACAGCCAATATATAAGACAGCGTATCTCCACCTGCTCCGCCATATTTAACTGGAAAAGGGATTCCCAGCATACCGTATTTAGCCATTTTATCCACTGTTTCCTGAGGAAATCTCTCGGTTTCATCTATTTCAGCAGCTATCGGCTTAACTTCGTTTTCGGTAAATTCATCTACCATCTGTTTTACAAATTGTTGTTCCCTTGTTAATGTAAAATCCATTTATTTTACCCCCTAATATAGTTTCATACTATAAAATATAGCCTCCAAATTATTTATTCTTAAAATTTTTCTCTCTTTTTTCTACAAAAGCCGTCATTCCCTCTTTTTGATCTTCTGTAGAAAAGCATTCACCAAATACTTCTGATTCGTAAGCTGTAGCTGTATCTATGTCACATTGAATTCCCCTATTTATGGCAACTTTGCTCATTCTAACAGCTATAGGTGCATTGGCCACTATTGTATTTGCCAGTTTTTTTGCTTCTTCCAGCAAATTTTCAGGTTCATATACACCGTTTACCAGACCTATTCTAAAAGCCTCATCAGCCTTTATCATTTTTGCAGTATATATGAGTTCTTTGGCCATGCCCAGTCCAACTACTCTTGCAAGCCTTTGAGTTCCTCCAAAACCCGGAGTAATTCCCAGTCCTACTTCTGGTTGTCCAAATTTAGCTTTTGTAGAAGCCAACCTTATATCGCAAGCCAAGGAAAGTTCACATCCACCGCCTAGAGCAAAACCATTTACCGCTGCTATAACGGGTTTTTCCAAATTCTCAAGTTTTCTGAAAACTTTATTGCCAAGTCTGCCGAATTTTCTTCCTTCAACAGAATTGAAATCTTTCATCTCAGTTATATCTGCCCCAGCTACAAAAGATTTCCCTGAACCAGTAACTATTACAGCCAGCACAGTATCATCTGCTGCAATCTCATCCAGAGCGCCATTTATTTCGGTTACTGTCTCCGAATTCAAAGCATTGAGTGCCTTAGGCCTATTTATTGTAAGCAGTGCCAGTTTCCCCTCTTTTTTCAGAATAATATTCTTATATTCCATATTGACCCTCCCCAAAGTTTTAATAATTTTAATAAATTTATGATAAAATTATATGATAAAATTAAATGTTTTATCGCAACAATTGTTAATAATATCACAAATATATGCAATAATAGTCAAAGTAAAATCCTTTGCTTTAACTATTATTATATACTTTGAAGTTACATATTTCAATATAAATAGTATAATTATTGCTACTTTTATCTAAAATTCAGAATTTTATACTGTACAGCTGTATTTGTTAAACAAATTTTTATTCCATATCATTTAACAGACAACTTAAAATCAGCAAGCTGTCACTTAAATGTACACCTTCTACTTTCACATCATCCGGAACTACCAGATCCACCGGCGCAAAATTCCAAATACCCTTTACTCCATTTTTTACCAGTATATCACAAACTTTCTGTGCATTAATGCTCGGAACACATATTATACCTATATCTATAGTATTCTCCTTTAAAAAATCAGGCAGATAGTCAATATCTTTTATTTCAATATCTCTTATCCTAAGGCCAATGAGTTTAGGGTTTACATCAAATATAGATTTTAATTCAAACCCCAATTTTTCAAAGCCGGTATAATTAGCTATAGCCTGACCTATATTCCCTGCACCTATTATCACTGTTTTATACAATTTCACAAGGCCAAGTATATTGCATATCTGGCTATATAATTCACTTACATTATACCCGTAACCCTGCTGTCCAAAATCTCCAAAACAATTCAAGTCCTGTCTTATTTGGGAGGCTGTAAACCCTATTTTTTCACTCAATTCTTTTGAAGATATTCTATCTACGTCGTTTTTCATCAGATCGCCTAAATATCTATGATATTTGGGCAATCTCCTTATCACAGCCATCGATATATTTTTTTTCTTATCCATAAAGCACCTCGTATTTATAAAATTTATTATCTTATCTATTATTATATTTATATAATTTATACTATTATTTAATTATATCATATGTCAATAGCTTCTTTTTCTATTATCTAATACAATATTTCAAATTAGGACTACAAAAAAGTTATCACCAATAGTAAAATATTAATGGTTAAGGAAGGTGTTATTTACTCATGGTAGTTTTAAGTTGTAAGAACATCCATAAAAGCTATGGAATAAAAGTTGTACTTGAAAATGTAACTTTCAATATAAATGAAGGAGACAAAATAGGTCTCATAGGTCCAAATGGAGCTGGTAAATCCACTTTATTCAATATTTTGACCAATAAATCCAGTTATGACAGCGGAGATCTATATATAGACAAATCAAAAAACCTGGGATACCTAACTCAGCATTTGTCTTTAAATTCCTCAAATACAATATATAAAGAAATGTACACTGTATTTAAGGATCTCGTAAATCTGGAAAAAAAATTGGGCAAACTGGAAACTCTGATGAGTGAGCCCTATGACTCACATAATGAAGAGTATCATAATAAATTGATAAATGATTACACTACTTTCTCTGAAATCTATAAAAACAGGGGAGGATATACCTACAAGGCAGAGATAAATAAAACTTTAAAGGGTCTGGGATTTTCCGAAGAAGAATACAGCACACCCATAGATGTACTGAGCGGCGGCAAAAAAACACGTGTTGCACTTTGTAAACTCCTTCTTATAAAACCAGACATACTCTTGCTTGACGAACCGACAAACCACCTGGATTTAGATGCCATAGAATGGCTCGAGGACTATTTAAAATCCTACAAAGGTACTGTAATATCAATATCCCACGACAGATACTTTTTAGATGCCATAACCAGTTCAACTATAGAGCTTATAAATGGCCATATAAATTGCTACAACGGCAATTATACCAAATACCTGGAGCTTAAAAAGAAAAATTATGAAGTCCAGCTAAAAGCATACAATATACAGCAGGAGGAAATAAAAAAGCAGGAGGAAATCATTAAAAAATACAGATCTTTCAACAGAGAAAAAAGTATAAAAGCAGCAGAAAGCAGGGAAAAAAGGTTAAACAAACTAAAAAGAATATCCCCTCCTGACAAAGATAAAAAAATAAAAAATGTTACATTTGAAACCCGGCTAAACAGCGGAAATGATGTACTACAAGTAGAAAATTTAAGCAAGGGTTTCGACAGCAATACTCTATTTCAAAATTTAAATTTTAAAATAGAAAGAGGTGAAAAAACAGCAATTATTGGTGAAAATGGCTGTGGAAAAACCACACTTTTTAAAATAATTATGGGAAAAATCAAACCTGATACAGGAAAATGTCTATTGGGCAAGAATGTAAAAATAGGGTATTATGATCAGGAACAGTCCGATTTGGATCCTGAAAACACAATTCTGGAAGAAGTATGGAATAAATTTCCCAAATTAACTGATACAGAAATACGAAATTCATTAGCAAGCTTTCTTTTCACCGGAGATACAGTATTTAAAAAAATTTCTTCTCTAAGCGGAGGTGAAAAATGCAGGATAAACCTACTAAAATTAATTTTATCTAAATCAAACTTTCTGCTTTTAGATGAACCTACAAACCATCTGGATATAAATTCAAGAGAAGCTCTGGAAAATGCACTGTTAAACTACAGCGGTACTTTGCTTGTAATTTCCCATGATAGATATTTTTTGAATAAATCTGTAAACAGGATATATGAATTAAGTAAAGATGGCATGAAAGAATATTTGGGAAATTACTCTTATTATGTCGAAAAGAAAAAAAACCCCTCGAGATTTGAAAATCAGGAAAAAATCAGCGGGAAAACCAAAACTCAGATGCAGCATGACAGAAGGAAGAAAAGGGATCTTGAAAAAAAACAGCATGAAAAAAAAGCTGAAATAGAAAATATCGAGCAGGAAATATCAACTTTAGAAAATTCTCTGACAGAGTTACAAAAAAAATTGTGCCTAAAAGAAATCTATTCCAACCCTAAAAAAAGCAGTGAAATAAACAAAAAAGTTTCAGACACACAACATAAAATAGATGGGTTATACAATAAGTGGGAAAAGATGCTGTAAACAAACGTGCGGCAGTATTTTTCCAAAGTCCTACCGCACTCAATACTATTTCCTATATTTTCCTATTTTTTCTTCCATGGTAATCCCGGAGGGCTTATAGTCTATTTTTACTACGGATGCCACTCTAGAGGCCCCGTATTTAACACATATATTCTGGGCCTTTTCCACTATTTTCAAAAGCCGGCTTAATTCCCCCTCCATCGTAGTCTCCATAGGTCCTACTTCATATTTAACTCCACAGGAATCTATGTACTCAATTACCTTATCAACTACTCCATAAAGCTCCTTTTCATCAACTAAAGGCAAAACCTGCAGACTCACGTTTGCCAGTGCCATAATATCAACCTCCTAACTACATTTTGAGAAGCTTCTTTAATTTTTTTACATTATTTCGGCTTATCGGCACCTCTGATTCTTCTTCATCATCCATAACCAACTTGTAAGTGCCGTTAAACCATGAATATAATTCTTTGATATTATCTATATTCACCAAAAAACTTCTATGAGATCTGAAAAAATTAGTTCTTTCTTCTATCTGGGCCAGGGTGTATCCTACCAGGTAACTGTCATCTTTCACCTTGACATACGTTTTATCATCTTTTATATAACAGTAATAGATATCATTCACATCTACCAGTATTATCTTTCCATGCCTTTCACAAGGTATTTTTTTTACAAGTTTCTTTTCTCTGTCCATCTTGTCTATCAATTCATTCAAAATATCCTTAGGTATTTTCTCATATTCCACATTCTTATTATTTTTTTGCATAAGCCTGTCTATAGTAACTGCTATTCTGCTTTCATCAAATGGCTTTAGCACATAATCCAGTGCATTTAGTTCAAATGCCTTTACTGCATGCTCTTCATAAGCAGTGACAAATATTATATCGATATTATCGTCAAACTTTTTGATATTTTTAGCTACTTCCATACCATTTTTTGCTGGCATATTTATATCTAAAAATACCGCATCAGGCTTTTTTGATTTTATAAGCTCCATGCCGGTTTTGCCGTCATATGCAATTCCCTCTACAGATATGCCTTCATGCTGTGATATTATATAGCTCAGTTCTTCTGCAGCAGGTATCTCATCTTCTACAATAACACATCTCAATTTATCCATCTACCGATGAAACCTCCCTCATTGATATTGAAAAACTAACCTTGGTTCCATTATTTACAGACGTCTTTATATCAAGTCCATGATCTTCCCCATACAATAGTTTCAATCTTTCATTTACATTCTTAAGCCCTATGCCCGGCCATTTAGTTAATACTTCCTTTAATCTCTTTTGATCCATTCCCACTCCCGTATCTCTTACGCAAAAACGTATTTCACCGTCTTCAAAAAATGCCTTGAGATACACCTCCCCGCCTTCCGGTTTAGGCAGTATGCCGTGCTTTACAGCGTTTTCAACAATGGGCTGAAGCACAAATACAGGTACTTTCTTATCCATCATTTCCTCCGGTACATCAATAATTAAACGAAGTCTGTCACCAAATCTGGCCGTTTCAATAGAAAGATAGGATTGGATAAATTCAATTTCATCTTTTAAATAGACAAAATCCTCCTGCCTTTTTAAAGTCTGTCTAAAATAATTAGATAAATCTATTATGAGTTCCCTAGCTTTTAGAGGATTTGTCCTGCAAAAAGATGCTATGGTATTTAGTGCGTTAAACAAAAAATGAGGTTCAATTTGAGCCCTTAAAGCCCTGAATTCTGCCGTAGATGCTTCTTTAGCCAATTTGTTTAACTTATACAACTCGATCTGGTTTGACAAGAGATCACTTAGTTCTTTCCCAAATTGCACGAAATAGGGATTGATGTTTTTCTTCGATCTCACCCCCAATCCAAGCACTCCTTCAAAACCTGAGTTAGGTATTTTAAAAGGGGCACATACAAAAAACATTGATCTGTCACTGTTTATCAATTCAATAACTCTGTAATCGGGCGACTTATTATAATTTTTTACCTCCTTTTTTAACTTGTCTTCACATATGTCAATTCCTGAATAGGCTAAGAATCCATTTTTATCTCCTATAAATATACCATCTGCATCAGTCATTTCATATATTATTTCAGAAACATTTTTTGCCGTCTTTCTGTCAAGTCCCTTTCTCATATAATTCATCGTTTTCTTTGCAATATTTAAAGCTCTCTGTGCCTCTATGGCACCAATTCTATTATATTCCTCCTTGGCACTTTTTATTATATTTATAAAAATCACCGATCCAAGTGAATTTATCAGTATCATAGGCACTGCTATGATATCCACCAGTTTAAGTGCAGCACTAAATGGCCTGGAAAGCAATAAAATTATAATCATCTGGCAGCATTCCGCCGATACTGCCCCTATAAATACGTGCTTTAAATTAAAATCTTCATCTTTTGAATACTTCTTTATAAGCCCTCCGATAAATCCCTCCGCCAAAGTGGCAACTCCACAGGAAAGGGCAGTAAATCCCCCTAAAAAATACCTATGGGTTCCAGCTATAATTCCAATTATTATTCCAAATATGGGTCCCCCTATATATCCTCCCACTATAGCTGCTATGGGACGGGTATTGGCTATGGCATCATGCAGCCCTATATAGCCTGCCTGAATGGAACCCATCGGCTTAATACTGTTCATGGCATATGGTTCCACATTCACACCTGTATAATTGCCTATAATGCCTAATATCCCAAAAAATGCTATAAGTGCAACCTTATCTATAAATTTCAGCTCACCCTTGATCATATTTTTCAAGACATGCGACTGGTTGTATATATATGCAGATATAGCTATAAGAGCCATGCTTTCAAGCAATTGAATATATATCAAAATTTACCACTCCTAGAAAAACCACTTTGCTTACTTTCTATCTCTATTAATAAATTATATAACATTATATAACAAAATTAAACTTATAACGAATAAAAAAATGTCAATTGGCCTTCTATTTTGACTTTTTAATGTACCTTTTCATCAATTCAGCGATTTTAGATAGAAAAATTAATACATTCATACTATCATTATGGATGTAAACCATTAAGTATCATATGTAAACCATTAAGCATTACTTGTATTTATTTATAAAATTTTAAGGGAGGTTGTTTTATGAACTCAATAGTGCTTGTAATTGTAGGAGCTCTTGTATTAGTTCTGGGTTACAGATTTTACGGCTCCTGGATTGCAGCTAAAGTACTGGTTTTAGACGAAACCAGAGAAGTTCCATCTAAAAAATTCGAGGATGGCCATGACTACGTTCCAACCAACAAATGGATACTTCTGGGCCATCACTTTGCCGCAATTGCAGGTGCAGGACCATTAATTGGACCTGTACTGGCAGCCCAATTTGGTTATCTACCAGGTGCACTGTGGATTTTAATAGGTGGTGTATTAGCTGGTGGAGTTCACGATATGGTAATTTTATTTGCTTCAGTCAGACAAGATGGACAATCCATTGCAGAGATCGCCAGAAAAAATTTAGGTGAAAAAATGGGTTTCATCACATCGATTTCAGTTATATTTATATTGATAATTACTATGGCAGGTCTTGGACTTCCAATAGTAAACTCACTCTACAACAGCCCCTGGGGTACTTTCACAGTTGGTTTTACCATTCCAGTAGCAATTTTCATAGGTATTTATCTTAGATTTATAAGGCCTGGTAAAATAGCTGAAGGTACCATTATAGGTATGGCACTCATCATTCTCGGAGTTGCCCTGGGACCTTTTATCCAGCACACGGCTATAGCTCCTTTCCTGACTTTCAACACCAAACAGATGTCAGTTATTCTAGCTGTATACGGTTTCTGCGCTGCAGTTCTTCCTGTATGGCTGCTGCTTCTCCCAAGAGATTACTTAAGCACATATATGAAACTGGGTGTTATAGCACTGCTGGTAGTAGGTATCATATTTGTCAGACCAACTCTCCAGATGCCGGCACTTACCAAATTCACAGCAGGCGGAGGACCTATTATTCCGGGGAAAGTGTTCCCATTCCTATTCATAACCATAGCCTGTGGTGCACTGTCGGGGTTCCATTCTCTCATAAGTTCCGGAACTACGCCCAAACTCATTTCAAATGAAAAGGATATACTGCCCATAGGTTTCGGTTCAATGCTCATAGAATCCTTTATAGCACTTATGGCACTGATAGCCGCAACCTGTCTTCCAACAGCCGATTACTTCGCCATAAACTCTGCACCAGCTGTATTTGCAAAACTTGGAATGATTCCAAAAGAGCTTCCCATGCTGTCACAGATGGTGGGTGAAAACCTGGCAGGCAGGCCTGGTGGGGCCGTATCTCTTGCAGTAGGTATGTCCTATGTATTTTATAAAATACCAGGCATGGAGGGACTGATGTCCTACTGGTATCATTTCTGCATAATGTTTGAAGCGCTGTTTATCTTGACTACAATAGATGCAGGCACCAGAATAGGAAGATACCTAATACAGGATTTGATAGGTAAAGTTTCCAAGCCTCTTGCAAAAAAGGATTCCTGGTTCAATATAGTTTTCTTCAGTTTTCTTATGTCATTTGCCTGGGGGTACTTGCTGTACACCGGTAATATATCAACCATCTGGCCGCTGTTTGGTGTAGCCAACCAGAGTTTGGCAGCCATAGCTTTTGCAATTGGTACTTCGGTTCTAATAAGAATGGGCAAGAAAAAATATATACCAATTACAGTAATACCTATGGTTTTCATAAGTGTGGCAACCTTAACGGCATCTGTTGAAAATATAACCGGAAACTACATTCCAAATCATAAGACTTTGCTTACAGTATTATCCGTCATATTGATAGTCATACTGGTAGTCATACTTTACGAAAGTATCAGACATTGGATTACAGATTTGAAATCCGGGAAATTTGATAAAGAAACAGAAAACAATGCCATTTAATAACAGTAAATACTTTTGATAAAAATTGCCTCAAAACATTTTGAGGCAATTTTTTTGTACTTTTTATTTATTGAATTCCATTTACATTTGAATTAATACCGTTTACATGTCATTTTTAACATTTCACATATTATTTGCTGAATTTAAAGAATATTCATGTTATAATGTCATTGACATATTATGTTAATAATTTATAGGGGGAATTCATATGAACTCATTAGTATTGGTAATCATAGGAGCTCTTGTATTAGTTCTGGGCTACAGATTTTACGGCTCCTGGATTGCGGCCAAAGTACTGGTTTTAGATGAAACCAGGGAAGTTCCGTCTAAAAAATTCGAGGACGGTCATGACTACGTTCCAACCAACAAATGGATACTTCTGGGCCATCACTTTGCCGCAATTGCAGGTGCAGGACCATTAATTGGGCCTGTACTGGCAGCCCAATTCGGCTACCTGCCCGGTGCACTGTGGATTTTAATAGGCGGTGTATTTGCTGGTGCCGTACACGATATGGTGATTCTATTTGCTTCAGTCAGACAAAACGGGGAATCCATTGCTGAAATTGCCAGAAAAAACCTGGGAAAAAGAATGGGTTTTATAACTTCTATTGCAGTCATATTTATACTTATAATAAGCTTGGCAGGTCTTGGACTCCCAGTTGTCAATTCACTCTACAACAGCCCCTGGGGTACTTTCACAGTTGGTTTTACCATTCCAGTAGCAATTTTCATAGGTATTTATCTTAGATTTATAAGGCCTGGTAAAATAGCTGAAGGTACCATTATAGGTATGGCACTCATCATTCTCGGAGTTGCCCTGGGACCTTTTATCCAGCACACGGCTATAGCTCCTTTCCTGACTTTCAACACCAAACAGATGTCAGTTATTCTAGCTGTATACGGTTTCTGCGCTGCAGTTCTTCCTGTATGGCTGCTGCTTCTCCCAAGAGATTACTTAAGCACATATATGAAACTGGGTGTTATAGCACTGCTGGTAGTAGGTATCATATTTGTCAGACCAACTCTCCAGATGCCGGCACTTACCAAATTCACAGCAGGCGGAGGACCTATTATTCCGGGGAAAGTGTTCCCATTCCTATTCATAACCATAGCCTGTGGTGCACTGTCGGGGTTCCATTCTCTCATAAGTTCCGGAACTACGCCCAAACTCATTTCAAATGAAAAGGATATACTGCCCATAGGTTTCGGTTCAATGCTCATAGAATCCTTTATAGCACTTATGGCACTGATAGCCGCAACCTGTCTTCCAACAGCCGATTACTTCGCCATAAACTCTGCACCAGCTGTATTTGCAAAACTTGGAATGATTCCAAAAGAGCTTCCCATGCTGTCACAGATGGTGGGTGAAAACCTGGCAGGCAGGCCTGGTGGGGCCGTATCTCTTGCAGTAGGTATGTCCTATGTATTTTATAAAATACCAGGCATGGAGGGACTGATGTCCTACTGGTATCATTTCTGCATAATGTTTGAAGCGCTGTTCATCTTGACCACAATAGATGCAGGTACCAGAATAGGCAGATATCTGCTTCAGGATCTTTTCGGTAAAATATACAAGCCTTTCTCAAAGAGAAATTCCTGGGCAAATATAGTGTTTTTCAGCGTTCTTATGTCTTTTACCTGGGGATATTTGCTCTATACAGGCAATGTAAGCACCATCTGGCCAATGTTCGGCACTGCAAATCAGATGCTTGCAGCTATAGCTTTTGCTATTGGTACAACCATAATCATAAAAATGAAAAAACAAAAGTATGCTATGATAACCATAATACCTATGGTGGCCATATCCATAATAACCATTACAGCTGCTATCTCAAACGTATTTGGCAACTACCTGCCAAAAGGCGAGATGCTTTTAGCCGTACTTTCCATAGTACTTCTGGTACTGCTCGTAATCATAATATATGAGAGTGTCAAAGTGTGGATAAGGGATTTGAAGAATATAAAAGCTGCAAATAAAGACACTGTAATATAAAAATTAATCCACAATGTGGATAAGTTCTCTTCCGCATTGTGGATATTTATATCTGATTTATTCAAATAAATTCACTAAATTTTTGAACATGTTTTTGTTTCCCTTTATTTTCTGTTCATTGCCCAGAACACATATATTATTTTTACCCATTGCATCAGAAATAAGTTTTGAACATTTCCTTATATCCTCAACTTTGGTGTTTAGTATTTCTCTTCTCTCTTTTTGCAGATCTTCATAAGTTATGTGTTTTATATAATTCTCCACAGCACTTTCACCTTCCATGGAAGGTGAAAGTGGAAAATCCAAATTGGATATAGTTCCTATTATATATTTAACCATCTGTCTGTCATCTGCATTGAAATTTTCAAAGAATTTTCCAGCTTCATCATACACTTCAACGGTATTCTTCAAGTTTGGATCCCTATAGGATGTAAAAAACATATTTCCATTTCTCTGGAAGGAGGCAAAACTTCCATATGCACCGCCCTGAACTCTCACCTGATTCCACAGATATTCATAATTTGCTATGGATTTTAACACCTGCAAACATCCGCTGTAAGAATAACCAAGCTCTATATAATTATAAGCTTTAGCTACATATTGTATCTTGGAAGACGTCATAAGTCCTTCATTTTTAGCTTTCAAATCAAATTTATACGGGATTTTAGAAACACCGTTATTTTTAAATTCAGATAAAAGTTTCCCTGCACTGCTTTCAAAATTATCATAGTCATTTTTATCGCAAGTAACATTTAAAATCAAATTTTTACTGGTAAATATACTGCTGGCAACTTTTTCTAAATTTTGCCTTATTTCTTCCGCTTTACTTTCAAAATTATTTTCCAAATCAGATATGAATTTATAAAATTCCAGTCCGCTCAACATATCTTCATATTTACTTGCAGGTGAAAAATACGAGGATACGTGATTTGCAACCACTATATGACCTCTTTCAAAAATATTCATTTCAATTCTCGATTTAGTCTCTTGAATTATTTCCTTCAATCTCTTTTTTTCATCAAACCTGGTATAATTTATCACTTCATTTAATAAAGAAAGTAATTTTTCTAAATTATTTACAAGAACTTTTGACTTCACTATGAATTTAGGATAAAATTCCCTGCTGTCACCGTTCTTTGTAAAGGGCTGAGAATAATAATCTATTCCTCCAGTATATATATTTATTTCCTTTGACAGCTCATCATAATGATAATTCCTCGTACTTATTTTTCCGAGAACAGTACCTAAAAGTGATATATACGGAATAAGTTTCTCTTCTACTCCCCCCGTATCGAAATAAAGATTTATGTAATATATTCCATTGGTGGGCACAGGATAAAAGAGTGTCTTTATATTCTGTATCCTTTTCTCCACAAATTGAAGTTTTTTGGCATTGGGTTCTATATCCTCTATGGACAAAAGAGGTATCTTCATCAGATCCTCCCTGCTGTCTCGAGTCATCTGCCTTTTTTTCAACCTCGATGTATTTTGAATTATACCTTGAATTTCATCTTCTGAAAGACTGTTTTTAAAATTTCTCAGTTTTTTCTTCAATAATTCGTCTTTTTTTTCTTCAAGTCCTCTTTTAGGTTTAACTGTCAGTATGGAACTGTGACCATTTTTTAAAATATATCTGTCAATAAGGTTTTCAAAATAATTATTGTCCAGTTGAGATTTTATCTTGTTCAGTACGGGTTCATAGCCAAGATGAAGCCACGGCTTTCTGTCGTACAGCCATCCATCCATACATCTCATGCCATATATAAGCCCCTTTGGATATCCCTTATAATCCGCTTCTCTCAGCTGAAACTCCTTTATGTTTATGGATGCCTCCATCAACTCCCTGTCAACACCGTTATTTACAATATCTTTTAATGTATCTTCAACTATTTTTTGAAATCTGGCTTTTTCCCTTTCATTGGACCCTTTTACCACTATTCCAAACATGGGCTGAAGTATTCCGGATTCAAATACGCCAAATACATCTTTTCCTACCTTGGCATCAATCAAGGCCTTTTTAAGCGGGGAGTACGGAGTTTCCAAAAGCATATGCTCAAGTATATCAAAAGCCAGATACAATTCATTATCCACGGCTGTCCCAACAGAATAATTCAAACTTAAGAAGGTCTTATTTTCCTCTTTCTCAGCACTTGAAATAGGATATTCCGTTGTCACATCATTTCTATTCTGAAAGGGTCTTTGTTTCAGTACAGCAGAATCTATATATCTTTTAGTAAAATGACTCAAGTATTCACTATCCAAAAACTTAAGCTTTTCCTCTATATCCATATTACCATACAAATATATATAGCTGTTAGACGGATGATAATATTTACTGTGAAAATCCAGGAACTGCTGCTGGGTAAGCTGCGGTATTATATCCGGATCTCCCCCCGATTCCACTCCATATTGTGTATTCGGGTAAAGGGATTCAAGCATCTTTCTAAACAATATGGATTCCGGAGATGAGAAAGCTCCCTTCATTTCATTGTAAACCACACCTTTATAAGTTATATCATCCTCTTTACTGTTTAATTCATAGTGCCATCCTTCCTGCATCATTATTTCAGGATATTTATATATATTGGGATGAAAAACCGCATCAAGGTAAACATCCATAAGATTCTCGAAATCCCTGTCATTTACACTTGCAACCGGATACATGGTTTTATCAGGAAAAGTCATTGCATT
>ENA-UOOI01000470-UOOI01000470.1-fermentation-metagenome-genome-assembly--contig:-NODE-470-length-51254-cov-4.128128_pt1 | contig 51254 bp, 35 predicted proteins | sample MGYA00245779_ERZ724027 | MGnify/ENA primary metagenome ERZ724027 (study PRJEB28704, sample SAMN03018318) | fermentation metagenome | biome: anthropogenic terrestrial biome; feature: soil; material...
CATGCAAGCATGAAACGCAGGACCTTTTGACCCTGGTATCACTTATATTATAGGATAGATTTACTAAAGTCAAGTTTAAGAATATGGAATTTGTTCAAAAATATTGAATGTTTACTATATTACAAAAGCATTATCACCGTTATACTAGTTATATGGAATATGAAGGTTGGAGGAATTGATAATGAAAGCTAAGCCGTATAATGTAGAAAAGCCCCGGACTTCAATTAAGAAACAGCTTCATGAATATCGTGGAGTTTATCTTTTGGGGTTACCTGGAATCGTTATTTTGTTTTTATTTTCGTACATGCCTATGAGAGGACTGCTGATGGCATTTCAGGATTACAATCCTCATATCGGGATACTTGGAAGCCAATGGGTGGGATTAACACATTTCAAAAACTTATTTCAAGATCCAAAGTTCTATAAAATGTTAAGGAACACTCTGGTGATCAGCGGGCTAAACTTATTGACCTTTCCTGTGCCCATTTTTTTGGCCATGATTATTAACGAGGTTCGCAATGCAAAATTCAAGAAATTTGTACAGACCTCAATTTATTTACCACATTTTCTGTCTTGGGCAATTGTGGCAAGTCTGACATTCTTTCTGCTGTCGACCGAGCAGGGAGTTGTAAACAAAATATCCATGATGATGGGAAATGAACCAACGGCCTATCTTTTCAGCGACAAATGGATTTATTTAATCATTGTAATTCAGTCATTGTGGAAGAGCGTAGGGTGGAATTCAATTGTGTATCTTGCCGCTATTTCCGGAATAGATCAAAGTTTATATGAAGCAGCAAGGATGGACGGAGCCGGCCGCTTTCAGTGTATGATGAAAATCACGTTACCGAGTATTATGCCTACGGTGATGGTTATGTTGATTTTGCGAATGGGCTCTATTATATCCGTAGATTTCGAACAGGTCTTCCTCATGAACAATGCTATGGTGAAATCACGTCTGGAAGTATTCGAGACTTATATTTTTAACAATAGTATAGCGACTGGAAGCACACAGTATTCTTACACTACTGCAATTGGAATGTTTAAATCGGTGGTTAACACCATTTTGGTAGTTTTTACAAACTGGATTACAAACCGAAAAGGATATGAGGGGATTGTATGAGGGCCAAAGTAAGAGGAGGAATAATATAATGACATATGAAATGAGTGTCAGTCAAAAAAAGAATCAAAAAAGCAGAAACAAACTAGGTATGAGGATCAGAGAAAACATATATCAGGCAATCTTATGGATTTTACTATTGATATTAGCAGGCTGTATGATTCTTCCGTTTTTGTACGTTTTGGTCCTCTCATTTACAGATCCCAGTGTTTATGTTGCAGGAAAATTTACGCTGTGGCCTAAAAAATGGTCTTTAGAGGCTTATAAATTGATTTTGAGCGGAACAGGATTTATTAATTCTTTGAAGTCGACGGTTATCATTACAGCTAGCGGAACTCCACTCAATGTTTTAGTAAATGCTGGTCTGGCATACCTGCTTTCAAAACCGATACCTGGGAAAAAGTTCTTAAATAGATATGTAATGTTGACTATGCTCTTTACAGCTGGTATGGTACCTAATTTTATGAATATAAAGTTGTTAGGTTTAATTGATAACTATCTGGCCTGTATCTTGCCATCTGTATGTGGCGCGTGGACCATCATGGTTATGCGATCCTTTTTTCAGTCACTGCCGATTGAGTTGGAAGAAGCGGCAAAAATTGATGGATGTGGACAGGTGGGTATTTTTGGGAAAATTATTTTACCCCTTTCAAAGGCCATGATGGCGACTATGACGCTCTTTGCTTTTGTCAGTTACTGGAATACATACTTTAATTCGATCATGTACATGACATCCACGAGCAAGTCGACTCTTCAGGTATATGTGCAAAAAGTGGTGTTGTCTTCGAATATTTCGGATGTCGTTGATGTCGAAGTCGCAGTCGCAAATGCGATTCCGCAGGAAATCATGCGTATGGCTGCAGTCGTGATAGTTGTTCTTCCTGTCCTGATCATCTATCCTTTTTTACAGAAATATTTTCAGGCAGGGATGATGGTTGGTGCGGTAAAAGGATAACCGCGTCCAGAATTTAACATTAGAAGTAAAATTGTATCAGCTTCTGATTGTTGAATATATAAATTTTTAGGAGGAGTATGTTTTATGGATGCAAGTATGAAAAAACATGTTGCAATGGGTGTGATCTCACTTATGATTGCCGGGTCAGTTATGGGATGTGGGAAAAAGGATGATAAATCATCTGCCGCAGCCAGCTCAAAAACGGAAACAGAGAAATCCGAGAACAAAGGTTCAAAGGAAAAAGGAAGCGATTCATCTACAATCTCAGTCATGGGCATAGATTGGGGATATGGTCCGGTACAGAACAGCGAAATGGAAAAATACTGGGAGGATCTCCTTGGCGTGAATCTTGATATTGAATGGATTAACTATGAAGATTATGACCAAAAGGTTAATACCTTGATTTCTTCGGGGAGCATACCAGACGTGATTCAGGTCAGTAAGATGGGGAATGGCTCCTATTATTATCCGATCTTTACTCAGGCAATCGAGGCAGGTGACTTTGTGGATTTAACACCCTATTTGTTTGATGATGGAAAAGGGATTGCCGAGACAAATGCAGTCATGAAAAACTGGGATGATAAAATGTGGGATCAAACAAAGTATAAGGATGGTATTTACATTCTTCCCAGATCGAAAGCTGAGAGCGGACAGAATTCAGGTATTGAAGTACGCAAAGATCTGATGGAAAAATACGGTTTTGAAAAAGAGCCTGCTACAATGGATGAATTGAAAGACTGGCTGATACAGTTATCCAAAGCAGCTTCAGATGGAGAAGGAAAAAAGATATATGCCCTGGAATATTTTGGGGACAAATTCATGGATGACAGAGTCAAGGCATTTGCCACTGCTTTTACCGGACAAAGTGACTGGGCAGTAGATAAGAACGGAGAATTTCAGTATATGCAGTTTAAGGATGAATATATTGACTTCTTAAACTGGATGAAGGCATTATATGATGCCGGTGCAATAGATCCGGAATTCGCTTTGAATAATTCGGATACTTCAAAATGGAAGGCTGGAAATTCCGTAGCGTTATTATCAACATGGTATAATTGGAATCAGTCATCTGACCGTACGAGTAGTAAAATTTTTGATGATAGTACACCAGACGATTACAAAGCGTGGTGCCTGATGCCTGTGAAAGGGCCCAAAGCATATACGGTAAGTCCGAATTATACAGATGTAGACTCTTGTATTGCAATCAGTTCAAAATGCTCGAAAGAAAAGATAGAGAAGATTCTGACGGCTTTTGATGGAACGGAAGAACAGTATCCCGGATATGACAAGGTTATGGCTTTTGGTGTTGAAGGCATTCATTACGTCTTGAAAGATGATGGGACAATTGATACTTCTGAAAACCTGATTAAGGAATCCGGACAGGACGGATACGTTGGAGCGTGGAATCAGATCTTTCTAAAGAAAGATGCAGATATGATTGCAGACAAATTTATGAGAGATGGGGCGAAGAGAGCATCGGATGAGAATATTACCAGAGCAAAAGAAATAAAGGATTTTGTGTATAAAGATCTCGCAGATACTAAAATGAAAAATGAAACACAAAACCTGCAGTCAGATACATATAACAAACAGTGGAGTGTTCTCACCGACGATGTAAATACGATGTGCACTCAGTATGTTATGGGACAGATTGATGAGAAAGAATGGAAATCCTTTGTAAAAGGAATTGTAGATTCTTCGGATTATAAAGCAATACAAAAAGAGTTTAAGGAATCAGCTGAAGAAACAAAGTGATTATTCTCCAAGATCTTCAGGAAGGATTGGAGGTATCATAAAAGATACCCTGAATCCTTCCTTGCTATCACGGGTACCGATATGGAGTCTTGAATCGTTTCCAAATACAAGCTTGAGACGGGTATTGACATTAGACAGTGCAAACCCGTTATCTTCATTCCTGCTTAGGACAGGCTGAGCAAGTTTTTCCTCCAGGAGACGCTGTTCTTCGGCAGAAATAGTGATACCGTTATCTTCGATTTGGAACTCCAGATATTCTTTTCCTTCTATGACAATTGTCTGTATCATGATGGTTAACAGATTGTCATCTCGTTCATGTATGAGACCATGAGAGAAAAAGTTTTCGATTAAAGGCTGAAGGGTATTCTTTGGAATACCATAGATTTTCAGCGAGTTGGATATTATAAATTCGTATTCAAAATTATCATATCGGCACAGGTAGAGATTGATCAGATTTTCACACAGACTCAACTCTTCACCGATTGAAACGTAAAACTTGCGCCGAGTCTGATTTCGATAAAGTTTAGAGAGGAGCAATAGCATTTGTGAAGCAGCTGAATATTTTCCCTGCATAATCTGAACTCGGATCTGTTCAAGTGTGTTGTAAAGAAAATGTGGATTGATGCTTGTCTGCATAGCATATAATTCTGCTTTCTTTTCGGAGATTTCATAAATATATGCCTTCTCAACATTTTGCTGCAGTTCATCACACATTCGATTAAAACTGATGGCAATCTTTGTGAATTCATCGTTACTTTTGGGAACATTTAGTCTATAGTCAAGATTGTTCTTCCCGACTAAAGTCATAGCATTTTGAATAACTCTGGTTTTTTTCTCAGTGTTGCGAATGAAAAACAAATAAATCAGAATGATAGAAAGACAGATGATAACGGCCAGCAATGCCAGTGTTATCTGAATGTAGCTTCTTTTGATTAAATTCGAAGGGACCTTGTATGTGGTATGATATGCATATTTGGGGTTGTAAATTGATGCGTGATAGTATTTGCTGTTCTCCTTTTCCGTTGACGGCATATCCATGGGTTTACGGGAAGTATCTGCAGGATAGCTGCCGTCAGAGGAATAGATGATATGATTCTTATCATCCACGATCGAAAATATGCTTCTCTCATCCATATGTGTAATAGTGACAGAGTTTGTAAACTCGGAAGATGAATATAAAATAATCAACTGACCAAAGGAGGTAAGCTGTTCACTGTCATAGTCAAAAATTGTAGCGGATAATCCATAAATATGATCGTCAGGTTTTTCAAAATTATCACTTAATGAAGTTAACTGAGAGTCTGTCAATATCTGTAACTGGTATGGGGCAAAATCAAAAGAATTATGGCTGGAGGATAAGGGAACAATTGTGTCATAATTTATATTATACTGGAACAAATTTCCGTGGTTTGTGCGAAACAGGATTCCCCGGCAGTACTGGTTGTAGCGACAAATTTCCTGAGACATCTGGACAATAGAGTAGTATAAGGCAGAGTTAATCTGCCCATCTTTCTTATAGAAAGAACAAAGGTCATGGTATCTTGTATTGCTCGAAAATACGGGCGCAAGATTATTGGCCAGAGAGTCTATCTTTGATGCAAGAATTGAGGAGAGATTGCTGAGCTCTATCTCAGAATCCCTCAGGTAATCGGACTTTTCCTTGTTTTTGATCAGTGAACTACTAAGCGAAAACAGCGATATCGTAATTGTACATACCATGATGATACAAGTCAGAAGCATCTTTGAGTAATAGCTTGAAGTCAGTTTTTTTAGCATGAATATCCCCCTGTTATCAAAAGTATTTGACATGTTCTAAAATGGTACATACAATTGAATTATATCAGCTGAAAAAGATGAATGCAAGATTAACAGGAGAAGGTATGAAAAATATTAGATCGGGTAAGTTGGTGAAGTTAAAAAGCAGTTTTGCTATCCTGACGAGTTTCGCTTTGCTGCTGTCGGGCTGCACTTCAAACGCTAAAAACAAGGATGAGAAAGATCAGGATGTTGTTTTGAGTGCATTTGTTCAACAGTCACTTTCCACAGATTCAGGAATCTGGAAGGGATGGGCAGCACAAAAACTATACAATGATATGAATATTAAAATCGACTTTTATGCCACTGGGGGAAATCAGGTAGAACAGAAGTTGAAACAATATATATCTTCGGGTACCTTGCCGGATATTGTCGGCTTTAAGGCACTGGATCAGGCTCAGTTGGCAATGGATGCGGGACTCTTGCTTCCGTTAGACGATTACAGGGAAAAACTTCCCTCTATCTTTGAGTCCTCTTACTATGAGAAAGCGATTGCCTATTCTAAAGAACATAACAGTGATAAAAGTAAAAAACTGTTTATTATGCCGACCTCAATAGGACCGGTATCGGACAACGCATATAATTGGATGCCTCTGCTTCAATGGGATGCTTATAAAAAAGCGGGCACACCAGATATAGATACGTTGGAAGATTATCTAAGTGTGGTGGAAAAGATGGTAAAAGAGAAACCCAGTAATGAAAGCGGCGAATCGACGTATGGATTTTCATTGTTCTCAGATTGGGATAAATATTCGGCGCTTGAGGTTGCCGCACTTTCTTATTTTTATGGGATTGATACAGAGTACGTGTGTCCGCTGATGGAGACAAACGTTATAACCAGGGAGACACATTCGATATTGAATCAGGACAGCTTTTATAAACGAGCACTCCATTTCTATTTTTCTGCAAATCAAAAGGGACTACTGGATCCTGACTCCAGAACTCAGAGTTTTAGCAATCTTGAAAAGAAATATAGCGATGGAAGAATCATGTTTTCCTGGTTTTCATGGCTGACAGGTAATTATAATGACGCCTCATCAGGTCATGTAAACAACAAAAAAAGCCCGGATGGTTATGCAAACATTCTTGCCAATGATATGAAAATATATGAGGCTCCCGATCAGACAATAGGAAGAAACTGGTATTTTTCTATCAGTAAGAATTGTAAAAACATAGACAAGGCATGCGAATTTTTGAATTGGCTTTACGATCCGCAAGTGGAGCACTTTCTCTATAATGGTCCCAAAGACAGCATATGGGAATATTCGAAAGATGGGGAGCCTTATGTCACCAAAGAGGGGTGGGATGTGATAGAACATAAAACAGAGAAAACAATGCCTGTAGAGGGGGGCGGAGTTTATCAGGACGGAATTTACCCATTTAATGCTATAGCTCTTCAGGCTTCAACTGTGATGGAAGATAATTACACAATCAGTTATCGATATTGGCCTTCCAGCCGCAAACATAATATGACGAATCTTCAAAAGGAGGTAAATGAAAAACTGAACAGTGATACAATCGGCGAGTATCTGTATGATCATGATATGGTTGCAAAATCTACGATGGCAGTGAATATGATTCCAGTTGCCTCGAATGAGATGAAATTAAAGATTGAATCAATCGGGGAAGTTGTACGGAATCTCTCGTGGGAAATGATCTATGCAGAGAATGAAGAAACATTTGAGCAATTGTGGGAAGAGATGGTGGTCAATGGAAAAGAACTTGGAATGGATCAGGTAGAACAATATTATCAAAAGGAGTGGAAAGATTCTTTGAACAAAGTGGAAAAATATGAATGACAGTAGTTTCTTGACAAGTGGATGAGAGTCATTTCGGTATGCATAAGAATGGAGGATAGCGTGAAAAAAGCGACGATATTATTGAACAAGAAAGAAAACAAGAGAATTTCTTTTGGAATTACTCAACTGGAAAATGCATTAGTGAATGCAGGATATTGTGTGGAATTCAAACCGGTGCCTGAAAATCCGGAAAAATATAGAAAGATAGTAGGAGAAAAAATATACATTGGAGTAAACAAAAAGGATCCATTTATTTCCTGGATGGAAGAAAGAGAGATACTTATTTATCATTCCAGAAAGCCCAAAGAAGAAGGTTTATATCTCGAAAGTTGTCCGGGAAAATTAACCCTGGTAGTTGGCGGCAGTGATGTTGGAGCATTATATGGATGCCTGGAATTAAAAGAGAGAATATTACAAGAAGGCATGATCCCAATGGAGTTGGCTTTTTACGATGCGCCGACCTTTAAGCTGCGTGGGCCATGCATTGGTCTGCAAAAAACTAAAATCGAGCCGCCCAGATTAACCTATGAATATCCGGTAACGCCTGAGCGGTTTCCCTGGTTTTATGATCTTGAAATGTGGGAAGAGTTTCTGGATATGATGTTAAAAGAACGTTGTAATGTTTTATATATCTGGAGCGGACATCCTTTTTCTTCCTTTGTAAAAGTTCCTGATTATCCGGAAGCGTTAGAAGTAACAGAGGAGGAGTTTCAGTTAAATAAAAAGATATTTGGATGGCTGACCAAGGAGTGCGATAAAAGAGGTATATGGGTCGTATTAAAGTTTTACAATATTCATATTCCTTATCCGTTTGCACAAAAACACAATTTGGATTTGCTGCAAAGTAATATTAATCCTTTGGTTGCTGATTATACATCCAAATCGATTACTGAATTTATCAAGAGTTATCCGAATATTGGCCTGATGGTCTGCTTAGGTGAAGCATTACGTGGGACTCAAAATAAAACTGATTGGTTTGTAAAAACAATTATTCCGGCCGTGAAGCAGGGAATAAAAGAGGCTGGAATAAAAGAAGAGCCGCCAATTATCTTAAGAGGGCATGACTGTGATCCTATTGGGGCTATGAATGGAGCTAAGGAATTATATTCCAATCTCTATACAATGTGGAAATACAATGGAGAAAGTCTTACTACCTATTTTCCTAAAGGAAATTGGCAAAAGATCCATGAGAGCTTAAGTAGTCTTGGGACAACCCATATTATGAATGTACATATTCTGGCTGATTTGGAACCCTTTCAGTTTAATGCACCATCCTATATTCAGAAATGTGTACAAGCCGGAATGAATCGGCTTGGTGCGAATGGATTGCATCTTTATCCATTGTTCTATTGGGACTGGCCATATTCTCCTGATAAAGTTGAGCCTCGTTTGAAACAAGTGAAACGTGACTGGATGTGGTTTTCCTCCTGGTTTCGTTATGCGTGGAACCCAGACCGTTCAGAAGAGACAGAGAAATTGTATTGGATAGAACAAGTATCAAAGCATTATCATTGTGATCGCAGTGGAGCAAGGCTGCTGTTAGATATCATGGATACCGCAGCAAATTGTGCACCAAAAATTCTTGGCCGCGTAGGTATCACAGAAGGAAACAGGCAAACCTTGAGCTTGGGAATGCTGATGAGTCAGCTTACCAATGTGGTGAAATACCGTCCCAATAAAGAACTTTGGACATCGGTAGCAAGGGTAGGAGAGCAGCCGGATGATTATGTCAAAAACGAGCTTAAAAATGCTGTACATATCGGAGAAACGCCATACGATTTAATCGATGAATTGAATGACCTTCTGGAAAAGGTGGAGAATTCCTGCTTGTTGGCAAGGGAAATCCTTCCGATGGACAATGAAGAAATAAAAAGAATTTTTAATGATATTGAGAGCATTCGTCTTATGACAAGGAACTACATCGCTAAAATAAAAGCAGCCATGTTGATATTGGAATACAAATATACGATGGATGAAAATTGTGCCGGCGATCTTGCACTGTTAGAAGAAGCATCTAAATATCTGGATAAAAGCGTCGAGGAATATAGAAAGCTTGCTGATTTAACAAAAGACACTTACCTATATGCCAATAGTATGCAGACACGTCAAAGGAAAATACCGTTTCCCGACGGTGAAAAATATGGACATTGGGTGCAGTGCCTTCCTTTATATGAGGAAGAAGCAGCGAACTTTCATAAGAACCTAGATAAGTTGAAAAGAGGGATTTATCCAACAGCCAAGTTAAATCTTGTAGATGCAAAACTTCTTCCAAAGGCAAAATTTAATCTGAGGTCATCAAATAGTGAATGCTACATAGTGAGAAAAGGTGAAAGCTTATTTACAGACAGTGAAAGTAAGATTCAGGATATCGCGCCAGAGTTAGACGGACTAACCGGGATTCGTTTTCGTATGGGTGAATCTATAACAAGTGGTGTAACTGTTACAGTGGATCTACAAGAAGACTGCTATGTTCTGATTGGATATTTTAACTCTAAAGGGATTGAGTGGCTTCAGGTTCCGGATTTGGAAACGAATACGCATGCAGATGATCGTGGCGGTCTTGCAGCAGTTTATCAAAATGCGATTAAGGCAGAAGGTTGTGCTTCCGTTAATGTACATGCATTTTTATACGAAAAAGGGATTCATGATATCTATTTGGGCACTGGAGCTTATATCATCGCCGGTATTGTTCCGAAAGAGGCGAAACTAGTTCCAAGAAATGTTGGCTTTGAAAAAGAAAGTTTTCGAACCTTAGATTGGCTGTATAAATAGAGGATATGATTAAGGAGATTTTTGTATGGGAAATAATATGCCTAGGGAAATGACAGGTGCAGAATTAAAATCTATGTTAAAAAGCTCGATTAACTTAAAGAGTTTAGGTGGGGTCAAGAGCCCGGGATTAAAGCTTTCAAAGGAAGATATTCAGTGGTGGAGAGATGCGAAAATTGGAATGTTTGTTCACTGGGGGTTGTATTCAATTCTGGGCAGAGGAGAGTGGGCCTACTTCAATGAACAAATTCCAAAAGAAGAGTATGAGTCGTTAGCTGATGAATTCAATCCGAAAGATTTTAAAATGACAGAGCTGACAGGTCTCGCAAAAGATCTTGGTGCTAAATATATGATAATGGTTACAAAACATCATGATGGGTTTTCCCTTTGGGACAGCCCTTCATGTTATGAAGGATTTACGAGTTATAATACCGCGTCAAAGCGAGATTTTGTAAAAGAATATGTGGATGCATGCAGAGAAGCGGGTCTAAGAGTGGGATTATACTATTCTCCGATGGATTGGCGTTTTCCCGGATATTTTGATCCGGAAGGAAAATCAGAAAATGCCAGGCTTATGAAACAGCAATGCTACGGTCAAGTGGAGGAATTATGCAGCAGATATGGTCCTATTGATATCATGTGGTATGACGGCGCGTGGTTAGCGCATAAGGGAAGTGATACTTCCAGTGCATGGTTTTGGGAACCTGTAAAATTAAATAAAATTGTACGTAAGTATAATCCAAAAACGATGATTAATCCACGTTCCGGATGGGAAGGAGACTTTTATTGTGATGAGGGTTCTCATGAGATGAAAGGAAATATTATTCCTGTTCCCTGGGAAAAAAACATGTGCATATGCAGCGGTTCTTCCTGGGGATGGATGGAGAATGATCCAGTTTCCAGCTTTGAATGGTTAATTAAAATGCTGGTGGATGTAGTATGCAGAGATGGTAATCTCCTTCTCAATGTGGGCCCTGATAAAAACGGAAAGCTATCGAAGGAAGTGACGGATCGAGTCAGAGAGATTGGTGACTGGCTAAGAAAGTATGGAGAAAGCATCTATGGAACAAGGGGCGGACCAATCCAGCCATCAGACAATGTCTATGGGACAACCTATAAAAACGATACAATATATTTACATGTTTTAGATACTCAAAAGTTTATGGATGTAACACTTCCAAGCATTTCGGAAAACATTATAGCATGTACTACTTTTAATGGTGAAAAATGTGAATATAGGCAAAATAAAGAGGGTATTAAGATAAGACTTCCAAAAGAGAGAGAAAATGAGGTAGATACAATCCTTAAGTTAAAGTTAGACAAGGAACATCAACAACCAAAGGAACAGGAGATCTATTTTACTGGAAAGGAATAGGAAGGTATTAACTATGTATTACGGCGTTTCATACTATCCAGAGCATAAAACAAAAGCTGAGCTGGAACATGACATTCGATTAATAAAAGAATCTGGCATTAATACTGTCAGAATGGGAGAATTTGCATGGAACAGATTTGAACCAAATGAAGGAGAGTTTCATTTTGAATGGTTGGATTTGGTGATTGAGAATTTGGGGATGGATGGTATAAAGACAATTATATGTACACCGACCGCCTGCCCCCCGGCTTGGTTAGTTGAAAAACATCCGGATATTTTATATATGGATAACCGGGGAGTACGAAGACCTTTTGGCGGCAGGAGGCACTATTGTTATAATAATAAATCGTTCCGGAAATATTCTGCTCTTATTACGGAAAAAATTGGAGAACATTACGGTGGGAATCCTTATGTTGCCGGATTTCAAATTGACAATGAATTAGCACAAGAAGGAACTGGCAGATGTGTTTGTCCGACATGTAGTGAGAAATTTCGTAACTGGTTAAAAAATAAATATAAAAATATTGAAAACTTCAATCGGAGAAGTGGCGCTGTCTTTTGGTCTCAGGAATGTAATGATTTTTCGCAGATTAATCCACCTGTAAACACGATTGAAGTAGGTGCACAGCAACAGATTCATGCATTCTATGAAAATCCCACGGTTCGCCTTGATTTCGAGAGATTTTCCAGTGATTCTCTTATTGAATTCCAGAATCTGCAAACTAAAATTCTAAAAAAATATACGAAGTATCCTGTCACTACCAATGCAACAGGGATTGCGACTAACAGCATTGATTATTATAAAAGTACAAAAGAATTAGACTGCTATGGTTTTGATTACTACCCGGGATTACGGGATACTGCTGTGGATTCATTTCCTTATGCATTTGCAAGAGGGATAAAGGCGGGAAAGCCTTTTTGGGTCATGGAGTTTATGTCAGGAGGCGGACATAGACTTGGCGGTTCAGGCCGCCTGCAGCCTAATCCCGGAGCTCTGAAACAGGCCGTAATCCAATCTTTTGCTCATGGAGCTCAGATGATGCTGCATTTTCAATTCAGAACTTTTCCCATAGGGGCAGAACAATTAAACTATGCGATTGTAGATGCAGACGGAGTACCAAGAAGAAGATATTATGAGATGAAGGAAACAGCAGAAGTATTAAGAAAGATTGAACCAATCATCTCTAATTCTAAGTTTGTAAACGAAGTGGCGATTTGTCTGGATTACGACACTCATTGGGCACTGCGGATAAAACCTGTTAATGATTCCTCTTTTTATTATTTTGACTATTGCAGAAAAATCTATCAAAGTTTGTCGGAAGTAGGGGTTAACTCAGATGTAATATCCTATGATCAGGATTTTGACCAGTATAAAATAATGATTTTACCTACAGGATTTGTCCTGTCGTTAGAGATGAGAGAAAAATTAAAAAATTATGTAAGTCACGGAGGAATTCTTCTTGGCACTTTTTTGACAAGTGTAAAAAATATAGACAATGTCGGGTATGTAGAATCTCTTCCTTCCGGTTTGAGTGATTTATTTGGAACTACGGTAGAAGAAGTAGAACCAGTTTTTGAGAACAATCATAATCACTTAAAGATAGAAGAGGGTGATTGTTCCATCACAACCACTGATGAAATATGGAGTGAGATTTTATCAGATGACAGTGAACTGGCCGGCAAATATCTGACTGACTATAAAAAGGATAAAGGTGTGATTGCCAGAAATAGTTTTGGCAAAGGAATGGCTTATTATATTGGAACGGATTTTTGCAAAGAAGATCTAAAAACTTTTCTTTTGAATATATGTAAAAACAATGGAATTTTTATTCATGAGCTATCTGGAAATGATAAGGTTGAAGTTGTCCGCCGCAGATATGAAGGAAAAGATGTATACTTTATTTTTAATTTCAACAGTGAAGAAACGGAAATTCATGTGTCGGGAATGTTTATTGACTGCCTTTCCGGAAAAGTTCTGAAAGGAAAACATAAAATTGATAGAAATGGGTATTTAATTGCAATGAAAAGTGTATAGGGAGGGTATTTGTGAACTGTCGTAATATAATATTCCTGGATAAAGCAGCCAGACGATGGGATGATGGGCTGCCAATTGGTAATGGCCGTATCGGAGCTATGGTTATGGGTAAGGTGAATGAAGAAACGATCTTTATTAATGAAGAAACCCTGTGGTATGGACCAAAAAGAAATAGAAGGAATCCGGAAACGAAATCAAACATAAATAAAATCAGACAACTACTTCAAAAAGGCAGGGTATCAGAAGCCGCTTTCCTTGCAAAAATGTCTATGACATCCACGCCGAAGTATAACAATCCTTATCAGCCGGCAGGTGATCTTCGCCTTTGTTATATGGGGAACCAGACAAAATATACAAAGTATAGAAGAGAATTGGATATTGACCATGGAATTGCCACAGTTCAATATACGATGGATGGTGTTACTTATATACGAGAACATTTTGTCAGTGAGAGATATCATGTTTTGGCAATCAGGCTTACGAGTGACGGAGAAAAAGGATTGACTTTAAGCGCTAATATGAGCCGAAAGCCCTTTGAAGAAAACACAGGAAAAATAGATGACAACACAGTAGGTAACTGGGGAATCAATGGTGTTGGCGGTGTAAGCTATTTCACAGGGGTGCGAATGACTGCCAAGGGCGGAAAAGTGAGCACTATGGGCGATTTTGTTTACTGCGAACAGGCAAAAGAAGTGTATATATATTTATCGACAAAGACAGATTTTGCCGGTAATGCGCGGTACAAAGAAGAGTGTATGGATAACCTTGACAAAGCCGTAAGATCTGGGTTTTCTAAGATGAAAAAGGAACATATGGAAGAATATGGAGAATTATTCAATCGCACCAGCTTATCTCTTAATCATACATCGAACGATATGTCGTGCGAATCTTTTCCCTCTGAGTTGCCAACAGATCAATTATTAGACAGTCTAAAAAAAGGAGATCAGACATATCTGGACTACTTAACTTTATTGCTATTTAATTTTGCAAAATATTTGATGATTTCAAGCTCTTACAATTGTGTACTTCCCGCTAACTTACAGGGAATTTGGAACGGCAGCTATGAACCGCCATGGCAGTGTGAATTTACCATTAATATTAATGAGGAGATGAATTATTGGTTTGTTGAAAAATGTAATCTTCCGGAATGTCATATGCCACTGTTTGATTTATTAGATCGTCTGGTTGAAAGTGGGAAAGTTACAGCGAAAGAAGTGTATGGATGTCGTGGATTCTGCGCTCATCATAATACAAATCTATGGGCGAGTACGGATATAGAAGGTATTTTTGACGCTTCTCCGTTCTGGGTAATGGGAGGGGCGTGGCTGTCTTTGCATCTGTATGAACATTATTTATTTACTCAGGATGAGAAATTTTTAAAAGAGAGGGCACTGCCGGTAATGAGAGAAGCGATTCGCTTTTTTGAAGACTATCTTTATGAAGATGAGGATGGGTATCTGCTGACGGGGCCATCTGTATCACCTGAAAATACATATCGCTCATCTGCCGGTGAAAAAGGTGCATTATCAATGTCTCCAACAATGGATAATATGATATTGAGACAATTATTTACCTGGTATCTGGAAGGCTCCGGGATTGTTGGAATAGATGATGAAAAAGACCGTAAAATCATACAAAATATGTTGACGAAACTGCCTCCTACCCGGATATCAAAAGATGGCCATATTATGGAGTGGTATCAAGATTATGAAGAATGCGAGCCGGGACATCGCCATATTTCTCATATGTACGGTTTACATCCGGGAAATGAAATTGTTGAACAAAAACCGGAATTATTCGAAGCGGCAAGAAAGACAATCGAATATCGGCTTTCCCATGGCGGTGGTCATACGGGATGGAGTAAGGCGTGGATTGCCTGCTTTTTTGCCAGACTCAAAGATGGAGATATGGTTTTCAATAATCTCATAGAATTTTTACAAAACTCAGTTCAGGGTAATTTACTTGATGTTCATCCGCCGTTTCAAATTGATGGGAATTTTGGCATTGTTGAGGCGATCCTGGAAGCGTTAATTCAGTCTCATGGAGGATATATTGATATTCTGCCTGCACTTCCGTCAAAATGGAAGAAAGGAGAGTTAAGAGGTGTCAGACTTCGCGGAGGTATGACAGCAGATGTCGTCTGGGAGGATTCAAAGTTAAAAGAGTGTATGGTAATTCCTGACAAGGACCAGCAAGTTGAATTTCATTATCATGATAAGGTTCAGACGTTAAAGTTAAAATCAGGAATTGCAAGTTATATACGAATGTAATCCGACTAAGTTGGAATGAAAGAAAAGATAAGTCAGTAAGAGAGGTGAAGATATGGGTCAGGATTTTTTTCAAAGCATAGCGATGACAAAACATCCAGATAAACATAAGGATCGAGAGGTTCCGGCACCATTGCTGCGTGAGGTTCAGCTTGAGGAGGTCAGCCGGCCAAAATTTCATGTTCCCTGGCAAAAAGATCCCTCCTGGGAGGAACAACAAGAACAATTTAAGCAAGATTTGGATAGACTTAGGATTTGGTCCAAACCCTTTTTGAAGAATTACCTTCCAAAGATGAATCTGCAAATTAAGACTATCCAGTTAGAAGATTTCGAGTTTCGTTATCTGGAGCAGAATGAAGTTTTTATGAATCAGAACGATCCTGAGAAAAAGTGGACACACGTTCGAATTCCTGATTATAAGGGACCTGCCGAAGAAGATGGGAACTGGGAGGCTTATTATAAATATGAGTTTTCTTTAGCTCTTCTGAATCAAGAGATTCAATCATGCCAGGAGAAAGATCGGGTTGTTCTACGCTTTCAGTGCGTGGATTATATTGCCAAGGTGTATCTGAATGGAAATTATATCGGGAGCCATGAAGGGATTTTTGCACCTTTTTCTTTTGATATTACAAAGTATCTGGAAGAAGACAATGAGCTCATTGTCTTGTGTAAGAACGAGATTCCGATTCTTGGGACAGGGCCGGTCCTGGATGGCGATAAAATATACGCAGCGACCGGTCCCGGATGGGATGATTCTGATTTGGGATGGCATCATTGTCCGGCTGGTGCCGGGATATTTGGAAAGGTAGAATTACAAGTCCGGCCGGAGATATATGTCGATGATATTTTTGTACGCCCGGAAATTGATTTGGATTATGTGGAGCTTCGAATAGGGGTACATAATTATACTTTAGAAGTAAAAGAGGATTACGAGTTTTGCATCAGGCTGATGCCAAGAAATTATGTTGGAAAACAAATTGGAGAATTAACTGCACACATCTCCTATATAGGCCCAGGGAAGAATGAATATAGATATCGTATTCCTGTAAAAGATTATAGATTATGGTGCCCGGATGAACCATGGTTATATGGAGCTTTCATTGAAGTTAAAAAAGATGAGCATGCCATATCCGAGCGAATCAGAAACTTTGGTATGAAAAAATTTGTCAGTGATGAGAGTTGTACACCAAAGGGAAAATTTTATTTAAACAATAGGCCAATTGTATTAAGAGGTGCCAATGAGATGGGAAATTTGCAGCAATGTGCAATGAGCGGAAACATCTCGCAGCTGATTGATGATATTCTGATCGCTAAGCTTTGTCATATGAACTTTTACCGCATCACACAAAGACCTGTTCAAGACGAAATTTACGATTACTTTGATATGCTGGGAATGATGAATCAGTGCGATTTTCCATTGTTTGGTTTTTTGCGAAGACCACAAGTATCGGAGGCTTTAAAGCAGGTTGGAGAAATGGAACATTTAGTTCGAGGACATGTATCCACCTGCATGGTGACGTTCATCAATGAGCCCATGTGTATTCGCCGTACAGAAAATCCTGAGGATAAGTTTTCTAAGAGATATGAAATGAAAGGACATCGACATCTGCAAAGAGATGAATTGGAAGCGTTCTTTCAAGCAGCAAGAAAGGTTATCTACATTGAGAATCCGGATCGCGTGGTTAAGAATGCAGAAGGTGACTACGATGGTCCAACGCTTGAAGGTATGCCGGATTTTCACTGTTATACCATGTGGTATACAAATCATGGTGAGCCAATTGGGAAACTTATGAGGGGATATCTTCCGCCAGTTAAAGAAGGATGGATGACAGGTTGTGGCGAATATGGTGCAGAGGGACTTGATAATGAAGATGTTATGAATAAGCGATATCCGAAAGAATGGTTAAAAGACAGCGTGGATGGCAACTGGTATCCAGATAAAATTGTGAAATCGCAAACGTATTTGGTCCATGGGGATTGGTATAAAGAGCAGCAAAACGTTCATGATTGGATAGTAAAAAGCCAGGAACACCAGGCGAAAGCGACCAGACTAATGACGGATGCATTTCGAAGAAGGGCCGACATCATCAACCAAACCGCCATTCATCTCTTGATTGATGCCTGGCCCGCCGGCTGGATGAAAGCACTGGTTGACTGCGAAAGGAATCCAAAAAGAGCTTACTTTGCTTATCAGAAAGCTTTAATCCCGCTGAGAATAAATTTATATACAGGCCGAAATCACGTGTATGATGATGAAGTTGTCGATATTGAAGCATGGCTTTTGAATGATACGGCTGAGAATAGAAACCTTACAATCATTGCAGAAATTTTTGAAGAGGGCGAGGACAGACCTTATCAGACATTTGAGAAGGCTGCAGAAGCAGATGCAGCAAATGCGTGTTATGCCGGAAAAATCAATGTCAGATTTCAACAAAGGAAAGAGCAGAATCGAACAGTTATTATAAAAGCTGGAATCTTTGACGAGAATTACATCTTGTTAAATCAAGAGACACTAAATTTGCAGATTTATCGAAGACAATCTACAGAGATTGAATCGTATGTCTATGGCAGAGCAGCGCAGGATCTCGCTGATAAACTAGTGTATACGAAGAAGAAAAAAATCATAGGTGAAACACTCGACGTATGGATGCTGAGCAAATTTGATTCTGACATTTTAGCTAAATTTGAAAACTATATAAAAAGTGGGGGAAGGGGAATTTTACTTATGACAGAAGATACCCCGGCCTTTCAATTGTTTGAATATCAAGTGAGCACACGTCCTGGTACAGAAGTGTTTTTCGCAGCCGCCTTGGATGTATATGAAAAGTATTCAATAGAGATGGTATACAACAATAAAAAAGGTTATGTAGATGCGACTGCCAGCTGTACGATCGAGACAACAATCCCCGGCAGAGATATCGTCTATACATACGATAAAAAGCCAACGGAATCTCAATTAGGACCTAAACCCAGAAAACCAATTGTAAAAATATGCAGGATTGGAATGGGTACGGTCATACTTGTAACATTATGCTGTAATGGGAGAATTGGATATAATCCCGGATTAGATCAACTGATGATAAAACTTATAGAAGGTGAAATAGTATGAGTTTCCTGCAAAAAGAGTTAGAGAATCGTGATTTGCCGAATCTTCTCCAACTTCAGACAGGAGAAATGATAACAGGCAGGGATGATTGGGAACAAAGAAGAATTGAATTAAAAGAGATCTTAAGCAGAGAATTTATTGGGTACCCTCCGCGATTTGAGACTGTCACAGATGGAGCATGCCTTTTAGAAGACGGGAATGCTTATGGAGGAAAGGCAGACATGAAAACGATTCAATTGACAATAAAATCGAGTTACAGCGTCATGTCCTTTCCTTTCACCTTGGTATTACCAAAAAAACGGAAAGAACCGCCATTGTTTCTTTATCTTTCATTTTCAGCAGCGATTGCTGATGGTATAGGAGAAGAAATTATAGATCATGGATATGCAATTGCGAATATATATTATCAGGACATGGCACCTGATTATTATGACGGCCACCATAATGGACTGGGAAGATTTGCTTCAAGGAATTCCTTTGACAGTTGGGGAAAGCTTAGAATGTGGGCCTGGGGAGCTTCCAGGATTCTTGATTATCTGCTTTTTCACGAAGAGATAGATGCAGCCAGAGTTGCTGTTATGGGGCATTCAAGATTAGGCAAGGCTGCTCTGGTGGCAGGGGCTTTTGATGAACGCTTTGGGCTAACCGCTGCCAATGAATCCGGAGCAGGAGGGGCTGCCTTATTTCGCGGGAAAACCGGGGAGAGAATCAGGAATTTATATGGTGAGGGATCCAGACTTTGGTTCTGCAGCAATTTTTTTCAATATATGGAAAAGGAAAATCAGATGCCTTTTGACCAACATTTTTTGACTGCTTTGATTGCACCTAGAAATCTTTATATAGCAAGCGCAAAACAGGATTTATGGTCAGACCCCACATCTGAATTTTTAAATGCCATTGCTGTCAATAAGATATATCAAATTTATGGCAAACAAGGAATTGAGACAGCGGACGCTTATCCGAAAGCAGGCGATGTATATCATAAGGGGAATATTGGCTATCATTTACGAGAGGGAACGCACGATCTAACCCGATATGACTGGCATAGGATTATGGAGTATCGTAAGCTGCATGATATTTGAAGGGAGTTTTCTCAGGCGGTACTGTCCTCTATGCGGGTTCTCTCCTTTCCTGGAGAGAACCCTGTGTAATCTTTGTATGTTCTATAGAAGTTTGACAGATTAGGGAATCCACATTCGTTGGCAATATCTAATATGCTTTTTTCCGTTGTGTAAAGAAGCTTTTGTGCCTGTTGGACTCTTATTCCGTTTAGATATCGGGTGAATGTACAATTCATTGTCTGATGAAAATAAGAAGAAAAATAGGAGGGAGTCATATAACAAAGGGATGCCATTTGCTGTAATGTAACTTTTTCATTGTAGTTGCTATATAGATATTGAAACACCTTTTTCAGGCGTAACATTCCGCTCTCTCGATTTCTGTAATTCTCGGGAGAATCAGGAGAAGCTTTAAAGTATCTTATTAGATGGATAAATAATTTTAGAATATCAGACTTTATGATAAGATCATATCCTATCTTCCGCGTTTGATCCTCGACAAGTATTGAATGAAAAGTTTCAAGGAATTCTGGATAATGCTCAGAACTCTTTTCTATCTTATTATAAAAACTAACGCCATATATCATAAAGTCGGTTATGACTTTATTGTGTGAGGAATCTATCAGGTTTGTGCTTAACTCAGTTGGAAAAAGGATAACTATCACTTCCATCTGAGCACTCAAAACTTCCCATCCATGTGCTTCCATTGGATTAAATATGACAAAATCCCCCTGGGAGACGGAAAAGGTTTTTTCTTTAACATTATAGATTCCAATCCCTCTTTTAATAAGCGTGATTTCTATACAGGAGTGCCAATGAAAATCGCTGTCTGCATTATCACTTCTGTTTAGGGTTAACGTTTCTAGGATAAACGGATTTTTTGTGGAAAAATTAAAATCTGCCTGATAAATATTCATCTATATGAGATTCCTTTGCTTATATTTTCATGTCTCACGCTTTTTCTTTTATATAAATCAATTATAATATTTTTTTGTATTCATGTAAACCTATCTGACTAAAAATCGTAAAATAATATAAATTTCGATAAAAATACTGGAAGAAAGGGTATACATTTCTGTATAAACTATAGATAAAGTAAACTTGATAAAAGTGCCATGCTATGTAGGTAGAAAAGTCTGGAGTTTATAGAAAGAAGGGTCGTAATGAAAGATGATAAACTGGTAATGGGAGTGTTAGGGCTAGGAGAAGGCCGCAGCGTAATTTCAGCAGTACAAAAAAGTTCTTATTATGAATTGGGAAACATCTGTGATTTAAATGATGAACTTTGCAAAAAGCGCGTAAAAGAGTTTGGTTTGTCTAAATATACAACAAGATATGAAGATATGTTAGCAGATGATAGTATTGATGTCATTGGAATCTATACGCCGGATCAATTTCACGCCAAGCATATCAAACAGGCATTAAAAGCAGGTAAGCATGTGATTTGCACAAAGCCGGTAATGATAGGGCTTGACCAGGCAAAAGATTTAGTTGGATGTGAGAAAGAATCTGGAAAATTGGTTTTTGTCGGTCAGAGCAGCAGATTTTTTGAACCTTTAAAACGTCAGAGAGAACTATATGAAGAAAAAAATATTGGGGAGTTAATCTCTGTCGAAACACATTATAAAAACGATTCTCGTTGGTTTTTGGAACGAGACTGGAGCAGGCAGCCTGGATTTTCGTGGATGTATAATTTTATGATACATGCAGTGGACCTTGCGACGTGGTATATCCCTGAGATTGAAGAGGTTTTTGGATACGGATCTGTGAGTCCCAATATGAAAAGCTATAATATTCATACGGAAGATACGATGTCTTTTGTTATGAAAGATAAAAGCGGTCATTTTGCTACAGTAGAGGGAGCCTATGGAAGTCCATGTCTTGACGGGAACATAGAATTCCCAATTGAGTGTACCTTGCGGGGAACAACAGGTATTTCAAGGGGTGGATACAGCAAATTAAAATATTATGAAAGAACCATAGATGAAACCGGCAGGCATGACAGAATGGAAACTTATGATGACAAACATGATTTCTATTTCCGCTTTGAGAAAGAAAATCATCATGCCGGAGAATATCAGAATTATATTGAATACTTTGCAAGGTGTTTACAGAAAAACATGACTCCAAAGCCAGATCTTTCTGAGGCAATTCATACGATTGGTATTATGGAGGCGATGAAACGTTCTCTTACAACAGGAATGCCGGTGAAAGTCTCAGAATTGATGCGTGAATATGAATTGGAGTAAAACAAGTACAAAATCAGGAGAGAATTGTTCATAGACGAATCGCAGTAGAAATTACATAATTGACATATGAGGAATTCTGACTTCTTCTGAATTTACAAATATATGGGGTGAAAAATATGAAAATATCCAGTTGGAATTACAATGATTATGAGGCGACAATACGGTTTCATGAGGAACAGATATGTCTTAGACCGATCAGTGAAAGGATCATCAGATGTGTATACACAAAAAGGAAGGATATTAATGAGGATTCTTATCTGATTGAAAAAAAAGAAAAAACAAATGTGGGTTTTCAAGTGACAGAAGATGAAAAGTGTGTAAAGCTAATCACTTCCAGTATGTGTGTGGAAATCGAAAAAGATACTGGTCTTATGTGCTGGAAAGATGCTTTGACTGGAACCACATATCTTCAGGAGGCAGGTAAAACACTTACCCAGATCAATAAAGTTCAATACACAACAGGGGGTGAAGCACCTGTAATTGAACGAAAAAAGACAGTGGATGGTGAGCGGAATTTTATATCCAATTTAAAGCCGAAAAGTGTTGGAACCACCTTTCGGGGACAGTTGAAATTCTCTTTTGCAGATGATGAAGGCATATATGGCCTCGGGCAAGGGGAAGAGGGGATTTACAATTACAGACATCATGTTCAATATCTATATCAACACAATATGAGGATTCCAATGCCTGTTTTTTTATCTACAAGACGATATGGAATACTTGTGGATTGTTGTTCGCTGATGACCTTTAATGATGATGAGAGAGGGTCTTATCTCTACATGGATAGTATTGACCAAATGGATTATTACTTTATTACAGGAACTTGTATGGATGATCTCGTCAGTGATATCCGAGAACTAACCGGCCGCTCAGCGATGCTTCCCAAATGGGCATATGGATACATACAATCAAAAGAACAGTATCATTCTGCAGATGAATTGGTTGAAGTTGCAAAAAAGTACCGCGAATTAGATGTGCCCATAGATTGTGTTGTTCAGGATTGGAACTCCTGGGAGCCTGGAAAATGGGGAGAGAAGATTCTGGATCAAAACCGCTATGGAAATATGAAAGATTGTGCAGAAAAATTAAAAAAGATGCATGTGCATTCTATGGTTTCTGTGTGGCCGAATATGAATAAAGGCGGAGAGAATTATACAGAATTTCTCGAGCAGGGATATCTGTTAAGTGATAACTCTACTTATAATGTATTCGATGAACATGCAAGATCCCTATATTGGAAACAGGCGAAAGAAGGACTTTTTGATCAGGGCTTTGATTCCTGGTGGTGTGATTCCACAGAACCTTTTACGGGTGCTGACTGGAATGGACCTGTGAAACGGGAGCCCTGGGAGCGATATGTGTTAGTCGGAGAGGACCATAAAAAATTTCTCGGAGCTGACAAAGCAAATATTTTTGCTCTGTTACATGCGAAGGGAATGTATGAAAACCAACGAAAAACGACGGATAAAAAGCGGGTGCTTAATCTCACAAGGTCAGGTTATCTCTCAGGCAGCAAGTATGGCGCTGTTCTTTGGTCCGGAGATATCTATGCTTCGTGGGATACATTGAAAAAACAGATCGTAGAGGGATTGAATGTCGGACTTAGTGGTTATCCGTATTGGACTCTAGACATTGGCGGATTCTTCACTGTCGGATCAAAATGGCAAAACAGAGGCTGCGGAGCCAATTTGGATCCTTCGCCAAAATGGTTTTGGTGCGGGGAATATGATGATGGCATCAATGACTTGGGATATTGTGAACTTTATACACGGTGGCTTGAATTTGCCTGCTTTCTTCCGATGTTCCGCTCACATGGAACGGATACCCCACGTGAAATATGGAATTTTGGAAAAAGAGGAACGATATTTTATGATGCAATTGAGAAATTTATTAATTTAAGATACCAATTAATGCCATATATATATTCCGCTGCGGCAAACGTACATAGAAATCATGGAACAATCATGCGGAGTCTGGTATTTGATTTTCTTGACGATGAAAAAGCAAGAGAGATATGTGATGAGTTTATGTTCGGGCCATCTATACTGGTATGCCCGGTGACACAGCCAATGTATTATGAGGCGAACAGTAAGGAGCTATCTTCTGTAAAACAAAGGGAATGTTACTTGCCGGCAGGATGTAATTGGTACGATTTCTGGACGAATGAAGGCTTCACTGGAGGACAGAAAGTCACGGTACCTGCCCCCCTGGACCGGATTCCTCTTTTTGTCAAAGAAGGCTCCATAATTCCGACGGCAAGAGGGCTTCAATATGCAGATGATATTCCGGAAAAAGGAATCGAATATTGGATATACCCGGGTAAGGATGCGTCATTTGAATTATATGATGATGAAGGAGACAACTATAATTTTGAAAAAGACGTATATACTCTTACAAGAGCCGTATGGAACAATGACGCCAGGACGTTCAAAGTAGAGAATGTTTCAGGGACATACCACAGGCAGCCAAAAGAAGAAAGGTATACAGTCACAATTATGGATGTATCTGCATCTCCCGATACTCAAAAGGACTGACACCGGTCTGCCGTTTGAATATCCTGCTAAAGTAGCCTTGGTCCGTATATCCCACGGACTCACCCACTTGACGGATTGTATATTCCGGATGGTGGGAAAGAAGGCTGCGGGCTTTTTGAATACGTAAGTTGATAAGATATTTTGAGGGCGTGCATTGATAGCGTGAACAAAATATTTTGGTCAAATAACTTGAACTGTAGTGAAGAGATTTTGCCATCAGATTAAGATTGATTTCAGATGCATAATTTTTGACAATATAATCTCTTACCATCTCAGCAATTTCGTCGGGGGTGCTTCGTGAAGATGCCTGACTAAAGCTTGCGATATAATTATTCTCTTCACTTGAAAAGTAATCCTCCACTTTGGACAAAGCTTTTTTTAGTTCATCGGAATCAATGGGTTTTAAAAGATATTCAGAAACCCCTAGTGATATAGCTGATTTTGCATAATCAAAATCAGAAAATCCACTGGTTATAATAAATTGTGTCATGGGGTAATATTCTTTTACGTTTTTAATCAACGTAAGCCCATCCATGATGGGCATACGAATATCAGTGATTAATAGATCCGGCTGCAGTTCTTTCACCAGATCATACGCTTGAATACCCGTTTGAGATTGACCAGTTACAATAAAATCAGTGCCAAGATTGTTTATCTTCGAAACAAGATTAGTCAACAGTAATTCCTCATCCTCCGCAATTATGACGGTATACTGTGATGAATACATAAGATTATTGCACCTCCTTTTTTCTATTCATGGTTTGCTCAGATTTATTATAACAGCCGATGGAGACTTTTCCGTGACCCTCCCTGGTATTTTCAAAAGAGAAAAGTGTGTTTTCGCCACAATAGAGCTTCCACCTGCAGTAGATATTAATGATGCCCATCCCGCCAATCTGCAGGGAGGGTATTCCATGTCTTGAAGAGACTTCTTTTATTTTTTGATGTAATTGTTGAATGGATTCGTCCGTAAAACCAGGTCCGGAATCCAAAACATCAATTTGCCACCGGTCCTTATATATTTTCCCTACAACAGAGATATTCCACGGAGGGATAGACTCCGTCCCATACTTTAATGCATTTTCAACTAAAGGCTGGAGTAAGAGTTTAGGGACAGGAGTATCCATCAGGGCATCTTCAATAGTTACAGAGTAGTTTAGACTCGACTGATACCGTATTTTCATACAATACAGATATCTGTTTACGTAGTCCACTTCTTCCTTAAGTGTAACGGTCATGGATGAACCGTCAGTGATATAACGCATAATCGTTGATAAATTTTTGCACATGGTGACAATCTCGTCGGGCTGCCCATTCTCAGCAAGTACACTGATGCTGGAAAGCGAGTTGTAATAAAAGTGCGGATTAATCTGTGACTGAAGAGCAAGATATTGTGATTTTTCCTCCTGTTGTCTGGTTTTCACCAACTCATCCATAGACTCTTTCAATCGAAGACTCATATGATAAAAAGCCTGATAGAGCTCCTCTGTCTCTTGTATGTTCGAATGATATGTCAAATCCTTTATCTCACCCAATGTTCTGATTTCCATCGATTGAATCATGTGTCTTAAATATTTGATAGGATTGACAAGGTTTTTCGACATGATATAAGACAAAGGAAATGTTGAGAGCATCAGAAGAAAGCTGAAGAATAGTAAAAACTTTACCATTGTATGTACAGGCTGTAAAATAACATCTTCTTGCTGAATTAGTAAATAAGTCCATCCGGTATAAGGAGAATAGGAATAGCTAAGAATTTCATTCGTTCCCTTTGTGTTGTTTTGGATGACTGTATTGTTTTTGGCTGTTGCAGAAGCTGCAGAACTTGCAATATTATAATACTTTCTGCAGGCTTTATGGTCAATGTTGTCTGAATCATATGGATAAATTATCTTTCCGCTATCTGAGAAGATATATACATCAGCCGACTGATTTGATTTCTTTTTGTATCTTTGTATTACCTGGAAGACGCTCTTGCAGCTTTTATTGGTTTCTATCATTCCAATTGTTCTGCCATGAGAGTTGGTGAATGTTCTATAGAGTGAAAGAGACCAGTTAGAGAAATTCATGGTTTTTTCACTATACTGTGGCAAACTTATATATTTTCTCCCATTCAGGCTGAGAGTTTTCTTCAGCCAGGGGAGAGAATCCAAATCCACCCTATCAGTTCGTGTTAATAGGCCATAAGAAATTTTATTTCCGGACAGATCAAACAGGTTGATAAGATCTGTTCGAACATCGGTGCCGTTGATGGAGGAAAGCAGATCAGACAGTTCTTTTAAGGAACCATGTTCCGTGTTTAAACTGAAGTCCGGATTTAATTTTTCTCCAATCAGACTGCTGTAATTAATATTATTGGACACAATATCCATACCTTGAATGGAATACTCAACCTGAGTTTGAATGGAAGAGTTGACTTCATTAAGGGCTTGTTTTTCCTCATTTATAAGTTTTCTTGATACATAGAAATAGAAAAACAAAGTAAAAACAATTAAAATAAAAGCTGTGATGATAAGGTAAGTTTTAAAAATCTTTTTCTGCATGTTGACAGGATTTTTCTTCATTCCGCTATCTCCTTTACCCTGTTAACCTATTATATCATTTTAGTAAAAAAAGTACAAATAGTGTTTAAAAATATCTATAGACTTCAATAAAATGTACAGAGTATAATTTAACTATTAAGAAAAAAGGAGATATCAAAGATGAAAAGGAGAACGATTAGTGTTTTTATCAGCATCATGATGGCTGGGGCTTTTGCAGCAGGATGTGGGAATGCCGATAAAACGAAAGAAACAAATGATGCAGTAAAATCGGAAGCATCGAAAAGCGAAGAGGATACAAAGGACAATAAGGAATATGCAGGAGAGGAGCTAAGCATCATGGTTTCCGCAGGATGGATGGATAACCGTTATGATGAAACAATCAAACGTTTTGAAGATACCTATGATGTCACGGTGGATTTACAGACGATACCTGCGGATCAATATGGTGATTTACTTTCTTCGAAATTGACAACAGATTCCTGTACCGATATTTTTTGGATTCAGTCAAACCCCTTTGCTATTGCATCACAGATTGTAGATCCCGAGAAATACTGTATTGATTTTTCCGATGCAGAATGGAAATCGGTAATTCCGGAAACCAGAATTCCATCCTGTGAATATGACGGCAAATTATATGGCCTGCAGATCTGGCATAATTCGCTAGAATACGTGATGGTATATAATAAAACGATGTTTGAAGAACTGAATCTGACTGCACCAAAGACATACGAGGAGCTGCTGGATGTCTGTATGAAGCTATCTGATGAAGGAATTACTCCATGGCTTATGCCAGGGGCAGACGGATGGCAGCATCAGCTGGCGTTTTTCCAAATTGGCGGGGCTTATGAAGCTGATCAGCCGGGATTGTATGATAAACTGAATAAGAATGAGGCAACATTCGCAGATAACAAGCTTATGATTAAAGTTTTAGAAGAATTTAAAGAATTATCGGATAAGGGATATTTCGGAGAAGATTGGATTGGTACGGACAGCACAAATATGATAAACGAATTCGGAGACAGAAATTGTGCAATGGCTCTGGCAAATTCGTCCACGATTAAGCAAATTCAAGATGAGACAGGCACTTCAGATGAGTTTGGTATGTTTCTTGAACCACTCGCTGAGAATACTTATTTCCCCACGAGCCCTGCAGGTCCTACAATGTTTGGCTATAAGGGCAGCGAACATCCCGAATTGGTTAAAGAATTTTTTAAATTTGTGACTACAACGAAGAGTCTTCAAGAAATTTTGGATAATTCGCCGTCATATACGAACCTTGATGTGAATGATGACAAGCTGAAACAACATTGGCTGCCAGAGGAAGAAGAATTCATGTCTGATATTCCGGAAGAGAAGATGAAGACCTCTGTTCTGCAAAATGGCACCAAATATACAAATGACTACTGGATGCAGTTTGGTCAGGATATGATAGCCTATTGTACCGGGCAGATGGATGCGAACACTGTATTAAAAAATATGGATGTCAACAGGGCAGAAGCGGCTAAGGTTGCTGAAGACCCGGATTGGGCGAAATAGTCAGAGAACTTTTGGTCTTAATATTTTAATGAAAATGTAATGCCGGAGGACAAAGCTTCTTCGGCATTACATTACGTAAAATTCAAGAAAAAGGAAGTATAACTAATATGAATAAAAAAAGAATTTATCCGCAATGGTTTCTGATTATTCCGCTAACACTATATATTGTATTCTTTTTACTACCCAGTGTTTTGGGTCTGCTCTATTCTTTTACTGACTGGAATGCCAGAAGTCTTGATAAAATTAATTTTGTCGGAATTCAAAATTATAAAGACATTTTTACCTCGAACAAAGATTATGCCTCAGGAATCTTTAATACACTGAAATTTACTGTGATTTCCAATGTGATTAAACTGATACCTGCACTGTTCATAGCAATCATGTTACAAGAAGGTCTTAGAGGAAAGAATGTATATAGAACGATTCTTTACCTTCCATCCATATTACCGTTTCTTATCATTGGTCTTACTTTTAAATCTATATTTAACTATAATACAGGGCTTTTAAATACAGCGCTGGACTTTTTCCATCTGGGTTTTATGAAACAGAAATGGTTGTCGGACTTAGATGTTGTCTGGAAATCAATATTTGGGGTAGATGCATGGAGAGGTATCGGCTATGTTATGACCATATTTTTAGCGGGGTTGAATACAATACCGAGATCATATTATGAGGCAGCTGAGATCGATGGTGCGAACTTCTGGCAGAGACTAAGGCATATTACACTTCCTATGCTTTCCGGTTCCATTATGATTAACTTAGTGTTTGGCCTTACATATGGCTTAAAAGTGTTTGATATTATATATGTTCTCACAAATGGCGGTCCAGGGCATGCGACAGAAGTGATCACTACATATGCTTACCAACTTTACTCAACGGGTCAATACGGGATGTCAACTGCTTTAAACTCAATCTTGCTTATCATAACCGCAGTGATTGGTGTGGTCGTAGTAAAGGTTATGAGTAAAAAGGAGGTACAGCAGTGATGAAGAGAAAAATACAGACTTTATTAAAACAGATTGTATGTATTATCATGAGCCTGATCGTTATTGTTCCGTTTTACATGGTTATCATTAATTCTTTTAAGACAAAGAGTGAAGCGGCAAGGATGAGCCTTTCACTTCCCAAACAGTGGGTCTTTAGAAATTATCTTGAGGTGATTGAGAAAGGAAGACTTTTTCAGGGATTTGCAAATAGCTTTCTTTATGCATTTGTTTCTACTACGATAGGGGTCATCTGCTGTGCTATGGGTGCATTCGTCATTTGCCGTAACAGGACAAAGCTAAATAACTTTCTTTATTATTTTATTTTGTGTGGTTTGTTTTTCCCAGTCAACTATGTAACCCTGGTAAAGGTATTGAACCGGACCGGGCTGGCAAATACGAGACTTGGAATTATCGTTGTATTTACAAGCTCAATGATTCCATTTTGTATTTTTACAATTCGTAATTTTGTCACGTCACTTCCCGTGGAACTTGATGAAGCGGCGATTATTGATGGGGCGGGGCCTGTAACATTGTTTTATAAGATTATTGTTCCAATGCTCAAACCTACCCTTGTGACATGTTTTATCCTGCAGTTTATGGGGATTTGGAGTGATTTTTTAACACCCTTATATTTATCAAATAATAGTTCCATGTTTCCGATGACCATGGCTGTTTATCAGTTTTTCGGAAAAAACAAAAGCTATTGGAATTATATATTTGCGGATATCGTATTAACTTGTCTGCCAGTTGTGATTGTTTACTTACTAGGTCAGAAATATATCATCGGAGGGATGACATCGGGTGCTGTCAAAGAATAATATGAAAATTGTCAGAAAAGAACCGGCGAAACGATTTGGTGAAGCATATGCCATCGGAAACGGACATATAGGTGCTATGGTATATGGAGGAGTAAAAACAGAGAAAATTGAACTATCCGAGAACTCATTCTTTAGTGGGTGTGAGAGCATGAAGAATGATAACCAACCTGGGGCCTCAATTGCCTTCCAGCAGATGCGTGAGTTGATTCAACAAGGAAAATATGAACAAGCCCATCAGATCTCGAAGAAGTTTTATGGTAATAGAAATAACTACGGTACAAATCTTCCGGTCGGAAGTCTCTTGATAGATAGAGAGAGAGAAATGCCTGTGGATAACTATAGCAGAACCTTGAATATCGAAACCGGGGCTGCCCTGGCATCATGGGAAACAGGAGGAGAAAGAACCTGCACGGAATCTTTTGCCTCTCATGTAAACAATATCTTGTTTTATCAAATTGCTCAGACATCTCATAATATACATTTGCGCATACATTTTCATTCGCCCAGAGATGGGGATAGGATTGTCTGTAGTCCATCAAAGATACAATTTGACTGTCAGGCATTAGAGCCTTTACATAGTGATGGAAGAACTGGGGTATGCCTGTATGGAGAATTGCGAATTGTTACCGATGGGACTGTACAGTGTTTCCAAGATGCGTTAAAGGTTCAAAAAGCTTCTTATGTGAGATGCTATCTAAGTATGGAAACCGACTTTGTTCTGGATGGTGGAAAGATTGGAAAAGAGATGATCCGCCAGAGAGTTTGTAAGACTCTCGATGACGTCAGGCGAACATCTTGTAAGCAATTACGGGAATCACATGAGGCAGATATGAGATCGCTTTTTAAAAGGAATACGCTTGAGATTCGAGGCGAGAAAGATGAATTTGTCAAATCTATTCCACTTATGTACCAGATGGGGCGATATCTCCTATATTCCAGCTGCCGTGAGGATTCAAAATTGCCGGCAAATCTTCAGGGGATCTGGAATGATAATGTTGCCTGCAGGATCGGATGGACTTGCGACATGCATCTAGATATCAATACACAGATGAATTATTGGCCTTCAGAGGTGACAAATCTTTCATCCGTCTCATCAAACTTATTTAGATGGATAAAAAAACTTGCTGTATCAGGTGAGATGACGGCAAAGACAAGTTATGGATATCCGGGCTGGGCAGGGGAGATAGTTTCTAATGCATGGGCATATACGGCTCCATATTGGGCAACACCGCTGTCCCCCTGCCCGACAGGAGGTGTATGGATCTTAACTCAGATGTGGGAGCATTATCAATTTACCTCAGATACGGTTTTCCTGGAAAAAGAAGCTATGCCTGTAATAGAAGGAGCAGTGAGATTTTTCGCAGATTATGTCACGGAAGATAAAAGCAGCGGATATTTTACCAGTGGGCCTTCGATATCTCCCGAAAATGGGTTTCTCCTAAATAATAAAATATATTACATGAGCATGGGATGTACATACGAAATCACAATGATCCGTGAACTGTTTGATCTATATCAAAAAGCTTGTGACGTTCTGCAAGAAGATACGGAGCTTTTAAGAAGAGTTTCATTAATCAAAGAAAGACTTCTCCCATACCGGATTTTGAGCGATGGCAGTATTGCTGAATATAATCATGATTATCCTGTTATGGACTCCTGGCACAGACATACGAGCCATCTGTTGGGAATCTTTCCGTTTGCACAAATTACTCCTGAAAACGAAAAATTGTCAAAAGCAGCGGAGGTTACCATCCAAAATAAAATCACGCCGGAGGAAAATTGGGAAGATACAGGATGGGCGAGGTCCATGCTGGCACTTTATGAGGCAAGGCTTCATAATCCGAAAAAGGCATGGTATCATATCAGCAGAATGTTGGAAAATTTACTTGAACCGAACGGGTTTATCATACACCCTCCAACCAGAGGCACTCATGTGTCTGATCAGGTTTATGAGCTCGATGGAAACACTGGACTTACCAGCTGTATTGCTGAGATGCTGCTTCAAAGTCATAATGGAGTTGTTCAGTTCCTCCCCTGCCTGCCCCCGGAGTGGGAAGAAGGCACAGTAAGAGGCTTGCGGGCAAGGGGTGCAATTACCGTAGATATCGTATGGAAGAACAAAAAATACACAGCCAGTCTGACTGCAGATTCAGACTGCCAATGTATGATACTTTTAGACAATATCAAGAGGCCTGTGAACCTGAAAGCAAAAAAAACTTTTGTGATAAGTGGAAAGTTATCGAAAGCGTCAGCGTGTTAATTTAGAAACGCTGTCTCTTTTGATCAGTTTTGTACTCATGGACATTTTTAACGACTCTCTGTGATTATCAGAAACACGGTCCATGAGCCGCTGAACAGCTGTTGCGCCTAATTCTTTTTTCTTGACGCGCATTGTGGACAAAGATGGAACCATCATATCACAAAGCGGCATGTCATCAAATCCAATGATAGATATATCCTCAGGGATTCGAATGCCATTTTCTCTGAATGCTTTCATGGCTGCAGCGGCTATGATATCGTTATCTGCGAAATAAGCATCAGCTAAATCTGTTTTTTGATTTAAAATATTTATCATGTCCTGATACCCCTCCTCTGATGTCGGAGTAATCAAGTGTACATAAGGATGAGAGGTGCTGATATCACAAGCACGAAGAGCTTTATAATATCCGTCCGCTCTTTCGGAAAAGTTGCTGATGTCAATATTAGAATGCAGGTATCCAATATTCTTATGCCCGCATTTAATCAAGTGGCTAGTGGCATTAAAAGCTCCCTGAATATTATTAATTAACACGCAATCGTAGTTAATCTCATCATAATAACAATCCAGTACCACAATGGGTACAGAAAAGTTTTTGAATTTGTTAAAGTCCTCCTTTTTCATCTCGGTGGCCAGAAGTAAAATTCCGATACAGTCAACGCTGTTTAAACTCTCTAGTTGTTTCGAGGTATCCATGTTTTCGTAGAAATATGATACGTGTAATGCACAATTCTGACGTGTACATTCATTCGTGATTCCCTCAGTCATCTGAGAAAAGAAAGGAGTATCTGCTGCAATTTTTCCGTGCTTTTTATAACAGATCAGTTGAATTACTCCGGATTCTGCCTCGCAAGTGGAAGGGTCTTTAAGCTTATATCCGTATTCGCGAGCTGTTTTTAATACGAGCTCTCTTGTTGATTCGCTGATACCCGGCTTATTATTAAAAACCATAGACACTGTAGCAGGAGAAACATGAACAAGGTTAGCCAATTCCTTTGCAGAAATATTCATCTAAATATTACCTTTCTAAATTAATGTAAGTTCAATAAATAATAAAATAATCTGTGTATCATCAGTGTCAAAACACTTTTGACCTTGCATCATTTTAATATGATTCTGGTGAGAAGTCAACTGTGAAATTAAATTATGGATTCATCAAAACCATAGAGTTTGTTCTACGATTCGCATACTGTTAATTGAATACTATCTTGACAAAAGCAGAAATATTTAATAAAATTAAGTAAGAATTAAATGATATTTAAAAATTATACTAAATTATAGGGCATAGTCAGAGGAGGACTCAGATGAAAAAAATTAGAATAGGATTTGCACCCACAAGAAGAAGCATATTTAGCGCACCTGATGCCATAAAGTATGCAGATTTGACCAGAAAACGTTTGAGAGAATTGAATGTGGAATTCGTCGATATCACAGACATCAATGAAGAAGGCTTATTTTATGATGAAGCAGACAGGGAAAAAATCGAAGAAAAGTTTCGAAAAGAGAATGTAAAGGGAGTATTCTTTCCTCATACAAATTTTGGCACCGAATATGTCTGTGCCAGACTGGCGAGAGATCTGAACGTACCTGTACTTTTATGGGGTCCCAGAGATGAGAGACCGGATGAAAATGGGATTCGTCTGAGAGACAGCCAGTGTGGCCTGTTTGCGACCGGAAAAGTCCTCAGGAGGTTTCAGGTACCCTTTACATATATGAATAACTGCCGTCTGGAGGATCCTGAGTTTGAAAGAGGCCTGATGGATTTTCTTGCGGTGTGTAATGTTGTGGATGTATTCAGACATACAAGAATCCTTCAGATTGCTCCAAGGCCATTTGACTTCTGGTCTACCATGTGTAACGAGGGGGAACTTTTAGAGAAGTTTAATATCCAGCTATCGCCGATTCCCATGCCGGAACTTACGGCACAGATGAAAGAAGTAAAAGATAAGGAGCCTGATGAAATCAAACAGGTACTTGATTATTGCAGATCTCATTACTGTATCAAAGTCAGGCCAAAGGAGCTTGAACAGGTCGCCATATTAAAGATAGCGATGAGAAAACTGGCGGATAAATATGGCTGCAATGCGGCTGCAATACAATGCTGGAATGCACTTCAGGATGAGATTGGCATCATGCCATGTGCTGCAAATTCATTGTTAGATGAGGAGGGACTTCCTGTTGTCTGTGAAACAGATATTCATGGTGCTATTACGCAGTTGATCGTGGAAGCGGCTTCTATGAATGAAAAAAGAGGCTTCTTTGCAGACTGGACAGTACGTCATCCGGATAATGATAATGGAGAATTGCTGCAGCATTGTGGATTATGGCCGATCTCTGTGGCACAGGAGAAACCTACAATCGGATACCCGCTCGCATTCGACCATCCGGGTGCAGTAGAAGCAAAAGCAAAACTGGGGGACATGACGATTGCCCGTTTTGATGGTGACAATGGGGAATATTCTCTGCTTTTGGGCAATGCGAAAGGTATCGAGGGGCCTTACACCAAAGGAACGTATGTATGGATTGAAGTGGAAAACCTAAAACGGTTGGAGGCAAAGTTGGTGGAGGGACCATACATTCATCACTGTGTGGGCATTCACAAGGATGTAGTACCTGTGCTCTACGAGTCTTGTAAATACCTTGGGGTGACACCTGATTTTTACGACCCAATTGAGGAAAATGTTAAAGCATATCTAAGAGGGGAATGATTCCGTTTCTGAAAGGGGAAAAGATGAACGATATTAGAGAATTGGAAAGATTGTCATTTGAACTCAGGAAAAAAGTAATTGAAATGATTGAGGAAGGAAAAACAGGCCATACAGGGGGAGACATGAGTGTTATGGACATTCTTGTTACACTCTACTTTCAAGAAATGAATATCACCCCTAAAAATGCTAAAAGTGCCAACCGGGATCGCTTTATATTAAGTAAAGGGCATTGCGTTGAGGCTTACTATACTGTTTTGGCTCAAAAGGGATTTTTCCCTATGGATGAGGTGATCCGTAAGTATTCAAAGTTTGGCAGTCAATACATAGGTCATCCCAACAATAAACTTCCTGGTATTGAGATGAACTCCGGATCTTTAGGACATGGACTTTCTGTCAGTGTAGGAATGGCTTTAGCAGGAAAAATGGATCAAAAAGACTATCGAGTCTATACGGTAATGGGCGATGGAGAGTTGGCGGAAGGCTCGGTCTGGGAGGCCGCTATGGCGGCCGGACATTATAAACTCGATAATTTGTGTGCAGTTGTTGATCGAAACAGACTTCAGATTTCCGGAAATACAGAGACTGTTATGAGCCAGGATGATCAGGCAGACAGATGGTCGGCATTCGGATGGCATGTGATCAGTGTAAAGGGAAATGATATTGCTTCTTTGACAGATGCTTTTGCCTCTGCACGAGAGTATAAAACAAAGCCAACGATTCTCATAGCGAATACCGTGAAAGGTTATGGGTCACCGGTTATGGAGGGCAAGGCAGAATGGCATCATAAGGTGCCTACACAGGAAGAGTACACACAGATTCAAAAAGATCTTGAGCAGAGAAAGGAGACTTGGGCATGAACAATATTCCGAACAAACAGGCTATTTGTGAAGTGTTGATGGAGAAAGCAAAGAAAGACAAAGATATTGTTGTGTTGTGCAGTGATTCCAGAGGAAGTGCCTCTTTGACACCTTTTGCGAATGAGTTTCCGGGACAGTTTTTTGAAATAGGAATTGCAGAACAAAATCTTGTGGGTATTTCAGCAGGACTTGCAAGCTGTGGGAAAAAGGCATTTGCGGCTTCACCAGCCTGTTTTCTGACCACAAGGAGCTATGAACAGGCTAAGATTGACTGTGCCTACTCTGATACAAATGTAACTTTAATCGGAATCAGCGGTGGCGTCAGCTATGGGGCATTGGGAATGAGTCATCATTCGATTTCTGATATTGCCGCAATGTCCGCATTGCCTAATATGCGGGTATACCTTCCAAGCGATCGTTTTCAGACGAAAAAACTGATTGAGGCCTTATTAGAAGATGAGAAACCCGCTTATGTCCGAGTAGGCAGAAATGCCGTTGAAGATATTTATCAGGAGGATAATATTTCATTTAAAATGGATCAGGCCGCTGTTTTAGCACAGGGCAAAGATATTCTTCTGGTTGCCTGCGGTGAGATGGTAAAACCGGCATTTGAAGCGGTAGCTGAACTGAAGAAAAAAGGTATTCATGCTGCTTTGTTGGATATGTATTGTGTGAAACCTTTAGATAAAGAAACCCTGATACAGGCAGCAAGACCTGTAAAGGCGGTACTTACCATTGAAGAACATTCTCCTTTTGGAGGTTTGGGTTCTATGGTCAGTCAAGTTATTGGAAGTAATTGCCCACGTAAAGTAGTTAACATGACTTTGCCGGATGCACCGGTGATAACCGGTACTTCACAGGAAGTGTTTGATTATTATGAACTTAATACGCAGGGAATTGTAAAGAAAGCGGTGGATCTGTTAAGTTGAGCGAATTAAAGTATATCATAGGAATTGATCAAAGCACGCAGGGGACGAAAGCATTACTGTTTGATCAGAATGGCCGTCTTTTACTGCGAACGGATAAATCTCATCGACAAATTGTTAATGACAAGGGATGGGTATCTCATGACTTGGATGAGATATACCATAATACGCTTGAAACTGTAAAACAGTTATTTCATAAATCAGGTATCAATTCACGGCAGATAGCAGGAATCGGGATTAGCAATCAGAGGGAAACAACTGCAGTCTGGGACAGGGATTCCGGGAAACCGCTCGATGATGCAATTGTCTGGCAGTGTAAAAGGGCAGGCTCTATTAGTCAAGATCTGAAGAAAAGAGGATATGCAGAGATCGTCAGAGAAAAAACGGGGATACCTTTGTCTCCGTATTTTCCGGCTCCGAAGATGTCCTGGCTCCTTCAAAAGAAAGATAATACGGATTCATCTATAGACAGGACAAGACTAGCCGGGACGGGAAAACTATGCCTTGGCACAATAGACAGCTGGCTGATCTATAAATTGACGAATGACCATGTGTTTCGAACAGATTACTCGAATGCGTCTCGTACTCAGTTATTTAACATCCATTCTTTAAAATGGGATGAAGAGCTTTGCAGGATATTTGGAGTCCCTATGATATGTCTTCCGGAAGTGTGCGGTTCGGATGAAATATTTGGATATACAAGAATGGGCGGATTGTTTGATAAGGGTGTTCCGATCTGCGGTGTTCTGGGAGATTCCCATGGAGCTTTATTTGGCCAGGGATGTCAAAAGCCCGGTATGATAAAAGCCACTTATGGAACAGGTTCCTCACTGATGCTGAATACGGGGGAGAATCTGATTCAAAGTACTCATGGGATGGTGACCTCTCTTGCATGGAAAAGGTCGGGAAAAGTCAATTATGTTTTGGAGGGGAATCTGAACTATACAGGAGCAGTCATCTCATGGATGAAAGATGATTTGGGGCTTATAGTCTCGGCGGATGAAACTGAGGGATTAGCTTTTTTGGCTAACCCCGGAGATACTACATATCTTGTTCCGGCATTTACAGGACTGGGAGCACCTTATTGGGATGAGAATGCGAGAGCCTGTATCAGCGGAATGAGCAGGCTGACAGGAAAGGCAGAAATCGTGAAAGCCGGATTAGACTGTATTGCTTATCAGATAACGGATCTTTTAACAGCTATGGAGCTGGACACGAATCAGAAGATAACTGAACTTAGAGTAGATGGGGGTCCCACGAAGAACAAATATTTGATGCAATTCCAAAGTGATATTGCTGACAAAAAGATAAGCGTTCCATACGAAGAAGAACTGTCCGGTATCGGTGCTGCATATATGGCCGGAATATCAGCAGGACTATATGAAGAGGATAAACTCTTTGGATCTATGGATCGTGAATTTTACCATCCCGCACAAGACAGAGAGCGATGGGAAGTGAAATATGAGGGCTGGAAAGCGACTGTTCATATGCTCGGACAACACTTTCCGAAAAAAATGTAGTGATTACCCAGATAGAGCATAACAGTATTCTTCGCCTTGTGCTTAATCGTGAAGATTGACAACTCCTGTCTATAGTGCTATAACTTCAGTATGAAAATTTAAAATAGAAGGCAGACATATATATGAAAGCTTACGATCGTGAAACAGATATGTGGAATAAAATTTTTGAAGAGTATGAGCCGGTGGACTTGAGGGGAATAAATCTAAGTGTGGAGCCGATGTTCGATGAAGCTTTGATGGAGTTTTCAGATCGGACGAATAATGTTTTGGATTTTGGCTGCGGGACAGGGGATATTTCTTTTCAGTGCCTTCAGTATCACCCGGAACATCATATTACAGGGATTGATAGAGCCGCAAGAGGTATTGCATTCGCAAAAGAGACTGCTCAGATAAGTGATTATCAAAATGTCCGCTTTTTTTTCGGTGGGGATGAACTTCTGGAACAGTTTCAGAGAGGGGGGTTCGATGGTATTATTATTTCAAACGTTCTCGATGTAATGCCAAAAGAGGTATCCAAAGAGACGGTACATAGACTTGACAGACTTCTGACAGATGGCGGATATTGGTTTGTCAAAATGAATCCCTATTATTCGAAAGAAGAGCTGGCATCTTTTGGATATGAAAAAAAAGGAGACAACCTCTATGAAGAGGAAGGGGTTTTACACCTGAGACAGTCAACCACCGATTACTGGAAGAAGCAATTTTCAAAGCTTGGAAAAATAAAGACCTATCTGGAATTTCAATATCCCTGGCAAGAAGGGCTGAACCGCCTCTTTGTAATTGAAAAAAAAGAAAATCAAGAAGAAAATTGTTAAATTTGAAAAAACAAAATAATTGTTGACAAATTATATTTTTAGAGGTATTATATATACTGTTGTTAGAAACCATAACATAATAGATGTGCGTTTAGCTCAGCTGGATAGAGCGTTTGGCTACGGACCAAAAGGCCGGGAGTTCGAATCTTCTAACGCACGTACTAAAAAGCCAGTAAACATGTGGCTTTCAAGAATTAAGGACATCCGAAAGGGTGTTCTTTTTTTTGCAAATCGGTAACAAATGGGTAACATTTGACTAACATATTCTTTGACTTATCGTCTATACATATGCAGGCTGTTTGGAGTTGGCAGCGCCAGGCTTTACAAAATGCTAGGAATTGTACTCAGAATTTGGTACAATAGTATAATGATGGGGTTAAATTACTTTTGACCCCAACATAGTATTAAACTTACGTAGCGGAGGGAAAATAGTGACGAAAGAATTAAAGAATTTTGAGATACAAGGCGTAGATTTGGGGCTGCTTGATGCGGTATCAAAGTTTCGCGAAAAATTTAGTGTGAGTGAAGATGTAAAAAACCGTGTATTAAAGCCTTCTATACCTTATTTTGGAAGGGAAGTGCTGGAGATGGCTCTTGCAGCACTTCTGGAGGGTGAGAATCTGCTGCTCACCGGTTCCAAAGCAACCGGTAAGAATGTTCTGGCTGAAAACCTCGCGTGGGCTTTTGGAAGACCCTCTTATAATGTATCCTTCCATGTGAATACATCAAGTGCAGAGCTGATCGGGACGGATACATTTCTAGATGACGAGGTTTCCCTGCGCAAAGGCAGCATATACCGCTGTGCCGAATATGGAGGATTTGGCGTTCTGGATGAAATCAATATGGCTAAAAATGATGCCGTATCCGTATTACATGCAACGTTAGATTACCGCCGAAGCATTGATGTGCCCGGGTATGAGAAGATTGACCTTCATCCGGCAACGCGCTTCATCGGGACTATGAATTATGGCTATGCGGGGACCAAAGAGTTAAATGAAGCGCTTGTATCACGGTTTCTTGTCATAGATATGCCGTCCCAGACCGAGGACACACTGATGCTCATCTTAGATCAGATGTTTCCGGATATGAAAGACCGTGCAAAAAAACAATGGGCGGGCTTATTTTTGGATCTCCAGCTGAAGGCTGAACATGGAGAGATTTCCACAAAACCTGTGGATCTTCGCGGAATGACCGGTGCCATAGGGACGATACGACAGGGGCTTAAACCTGCACTCGCGGCAAAGATGGGAATCACAAACAAATGTTTCGATATTTTTGAAAAGGAAATTGTACAGGATGTGGTGATGACACGGATACCGGAGGATTGGACACCTGGAGATGTCTTTTAAATAGTTGGAGGCAAAGCATATGAGAGAAGATTATCCGGGCGATGAACTTTTCGAAAAGGAAACAGTCGACGAAAGTCGCTTAGAATTGGAAAACAGAATCAAAAATCTCGTATGGACTGTAAGCGGAGATTATACACTCGAAGTAAAACCAGATGTCGAGAGTTTTCTGACTTCCCAGAATACGGCGATATATGACAATATCAAACAAGGCGCATACGCCAGATACCTGGACCGGGAGCAGTTATCCATGTATCTTGTGAAAAAGGTCTTTATGCAGGCGGAAGAGGCACCGCTTCTTATGCTTTCTTCTTTATGTATCGATGAAGCCGTCTGCGACCGTCTGATGAAAGAGAGAGAGGGAGTCAAAGCAATTCGAAAAAAAGCCTGTGAGGAAATTCTGAATCAGGATTTTAAGGCTTTGTCGTCATCTTCTGTGGGTATGCTGGAATTGGCTTACCTTCGCGAGGTATTGGATGGAAGTGTCATTTCCACAAAGAAGAATATGCAAAGTCTGGACCTGATCCGTTCCCTGAAAGATACGGAGAATACCAGTCAGGTGATCCGTGTGATTGATGCACTTTATAATCAGATTGTGGAGCCGGATTTTGAAAAGAAGAAGGGCAGCCTTTCAAAAGTCCTTGCGGTGACGCTTGACGAGCTGAAAGAATATTCCTGGCAGGACTATCTGTCGGAGGAAATGTATGAAGAGAATCTGGAAGTATATCTAAAACGCATCAACGAATCCATGGCGACACTTGATATCAGGGATGAGAAGGAAGAACCGGAATCTCCTGAGGTCAAAGAGAAGAAGCAAAAGAAAGTACTGGTCGTGGATGAGGCCGCTCTTGAAAAGATGAATCTCTATGTGCAGCTGAATTACGGAAAATCCTATCTCACCCCTCAGGAAGAGAAATCTGTCAACAATCAGATGTGCCGCGGGATTCATGATGAATGCAGTCTGTATTTTACGGAGGGAATCCTGAGGAATCCGGTCAAAAAGAATTATCAGTTGGAATATGCTAGAAAACTGAGGGATAAGAATCGTTTTCAATATCATGACAATCACTGGATTGTGAAAAGAAATATACGGATTCTGACGGATATGCTGAAACGTGCCATGATGCTGCACGACCAACAGGATTTTGTCCGGTCTGATGCAGGAGTCATCAACCCATCGCAGATGTGGAAAGTGGGAAGATGCCATGACCCCCGCCTTTTCATACATGAGAATAAACAGGATTCTATGGATTTTGTCGTGGACGTGTTGATTGACGCCAGCGGATCTCAGCGAAAACGCCAGGGACAAGTGGCAATCCAGGCTTATACCATCAGTGAGACGCTCAGTAACCTGTCTATATCACACCGGGTAACCAGCTATTGTACTTTCTGGGATTATACGGTTTTACAGCGATTTCGGGATTATGAAGATGACAGAAAGATGAATGAACGGATTTTCGATTATATGACATCGGCGAATAATCGGGATGGGCTTGCAGTCAAAGCAGTCGGATCGCAGCTTTCTCTAAGAGAGGAAGAGCATAAGATTCTGATCGTGTTAAGTGACGGGAAGCCATATGATGTGGTCGTGAACCGACCGGGTAACAAGAATCCTATGCCGTACAAAGACAAATACGCTATTTCAGACACCGCAATGGAAGTGCGAAAGCTGCGCGGACAGGGAATTTCTGTGCTTGGAGTATTTGCAGGGGAAGAGCAGGATCTTTCGGCTGAACGGATGATATTCGGCAAAGATTTTGCATATATTAGAGATATCACAGAATTTCCAAGCATCGTCGGACGATACTTGGTGAAACAAATTGAATGAATATGAAAACATGAAGTTTGGGGCAATTCATAGTAACAATTGCATAAAAAAATAGAAAACATTAATAAACTATTGACATATCAGATAATTCAAGATATTATAATTAATAGAAATTGATGGATGTTAGAGTTTCGGATATAGATGGACGATATAATTTAACAGAATTTTTTAGATCCGGTTGGATGAGTATTTTGATACTTATTTTCAAGAAGGTAAGCTTCTGGGGTGGGAAGCTCGTTTATCGAGCTTTTCACTCTATTTTTTGTTATATAGAAACCATTTTCCGATCCTGTAACTCTAATTACCAGGAAGTTATCAACAATAAAAAGTAGGGGGGTGAATCTATGATTGATTCGATACTGCATTCTGTACAGGAATCAGAGGAAGAGGCAGACAAGAAGATTGAAGAAGCGAGAAAAAAAAGCAGCCAGATTCTTGAAGAGGCTGTCCATGAAGCCGATTTGCAGCAAAAGAAGCTGGAAGCCGATTTGGAAAAAACAAGACAGTCCAGATGGCAGAGTTTAAAGGACAAAGAAGCCAAGGAAGATGAAAAAGCACAGGAGAAGATAAGAGTTTATCTTGAAAGATTTAGAGAGAAGGCGTATCAAAAGTCGGATCCGGTTACTGAGACATTGATTTCCATCATCGGGGAGTTATAGTACGAAGATCAATCTTTGAAAGGAGGTACCGGTTATGGCGGTAGTGCGGATGCGGCGCATCAGCATATGTGCTATGAAACAGAACCGGAAGTCTATTCTGGAACTTCTTCAGGAGCTTGGCTGGATGGAAGTTGACTTAGATTCAAAAGAAGAGTTTGAACAGATGGATACTTCCGGGGCAAAGAATGCATTTCAAAACAGAGTACACCTGGCAGAACATGCACTGGAGATATTAGATCACTATGCACCTGAAAAGACCTCGATTTTTGCAGGTCTTGCCGGCCGGGACAGATTACATGGCGATATCTACGAAATTGCGGCTCCCATGCGGTCTCAACACTCGAAGACGGCCGAAAATATTGTCAATATAGATAAGAAGATCGCTGCATTAAAAACCGGAATATTAAAATACGAAAATCAGATAGAGGAATTAAACCCATGGATGAATCTTACGGTACCTATGAACACTTCCGGAACAAAAAGATGTTCATTTTTTACAGGTACGCTGCAGGAACCTTTGGATGAAGCTCAGGTTCTTGAAAGGCTGGCTAAGACAGCGCCGGATCTTGAAAGATTCGAGATTGAGGTACTATCGAAGGATCAGGACAGGACGTATCTTGCTCTTGTCTGTCTGAGAAAAGAGGAACAGGAACTTGAAGATGCTCTGAAGAAGCTTGGGTTTGCCCGGCCCTCCATGATCATCAGGCGAAAACCAGCTGATGAACTCTCCAAAATCGAAAACGAGATGAAAGAGGTCCGCTCACAGATTGATGATCTCTCAAAAGAAATACGAGAGATGAAACGTGAAAGAGATCATTTGAGACTGATGTCTGATTATTACAGGCTCAGAGCAGAAAAGTATGAAGTTCTCGGGATACTGCCACAGACAAAAAGTGTGTTTGCCATCGGCGGGTATATTCCGGAAACATATGCCGATACGCTAAAGAAAGAACTTGAGACCCAATATGGTGCGGCTGTCAGCATAGAATCGATCAAAGAGGATGAGAACGCCCCGGTGATTCTTCAAAATAACCAATTTTCCCGTTGCGGGGAGGGTGTGCTGTCATCATTTGGTCTGCCTCATAAGGGAGAGACAGATCCTACATTTATCATGACAATCTTTTATGTTTTTCTGTTTGGAATTATGTTGTCGGATGCTGCTTATGGAGCGATCGTATCGATTGTATGCGGGGTGGCTTTGATCAAATTTCCGAGGATGAGTGAAAATATGAAGAAATCAATTCAACTGTTTTTCTGGTGCGGACTCTCCACTGTCTTCTGGGGATTGATGTTCGGAGGAATTTTCGGGGATGCAATCGATGTGATTGCAAAAACATTTTTCCATGTGAAGTTGGCTGAAGGTGAATCTCTTCTTCCGGCACTTTGGTTTGCTCCATTGAATAATCCGATGAAAATGCTGGTATATTCCATGCTTTTTGGCTGTATCCACATGTTTACAGGTCTTGCGATCAAAGGATATATGTGTCTGAGAGAGAAAGACTATATGGGATTTCTCTGTAAAGTAGTATTTTGGACGATGCTCCTTTTAGGACTGATCTTTATACTGCTTCCCACTTCTCTTTTTGAGTCAATTTCACAGATGAAATTCACTTTTCGCCCGACTGTAAATGTGATTGCAAGAGTATCAGCTGCTATCGGTGCGATTGGAATTCTTTTGTTTTCGGGAAGGGATAAGAAGAACTTTCTCCTTAGAATTGCACTTGGCGCCTATGATCTGTATAACATCACAGGATGGGTTTCTGATGTACTCTCCTATTCAAGGCTTTTAGCTTTGGGGCTTGCCACAGGTGTGATTGCGTCTGTCATCAATCAGATGGGGAGTATGGTGGGAAACGGACCAATTGGTGTCATATTTTTTATTCTTATATTTATAGGCGGTCACATGTTGAATCTTGGAATCAATCTGCTCGGGGCATATGTCCACACATGCAGACTACAGTATGTGGAGTTTTTTGGAAAATTTTATGATGGCGGTGGAAGGGAGTTTAAACCTTTTTGGGCAAATACAAAGTATGTAGAAATAGAAGGAGGAAAAATCAGATGAACGATTTAGGTATTGTGTGGGCAGTATTAGGAGCGGTGGCAGCGGCAGGTCTTGCCGGCATTGGTTCTGCCTATGGTGTGTCTGCAGCCGGTCAGGCAGCGGCGGGTGTGGTCACGGAGGATCCGTCAAAATTTGCAAAGTGCCTGCTCTTACAGTTACTGCCTGGTACACAGGGGATTTATGGACTTTTGGTAGCTTTTGTCACGATCTCCAAAATTGGTCTTTTTGGAGGAAATTTAGTTTCAATCTCCGGCCAGACGGGTCTGATGATTTTCTTTGCCTGCCTTCCGGTTGGTGTTGTGGGTTTGATCTCCGCGAGGCAGCAGGGTGATGCTTCCGTAGCTTCTATTGGGATAATAGCCAAAAAGCCAGATCAGTTTGGCAAAGCGATGCTGTTTCCGTCTATGGTTGAGACCTATGCAATCTTTGCTCTGCTGATATCTATCATTGCAGTCAGCTCCATTCCTGTATAAGGGGAGGGGACTATTATGAACGGTTTGGAAAAGATTACAGAACAGATTCTTGATGAGGCCAGGGAGGAAACCGATCAGATACTGGACAAGGCGGAGAAAGAGAAAACCAAAATACTGGCAAAGTCTAAGAAGGAATGTGACCAGAGGAAAAGAGAGTTCATCGCATCCATGGAAAAAGAACTTCAGGACTACAGCGACAGAGAGGCTTCAGTCAGGGAGCAGAGGTTTAACAGAGCTGTTCTGCAGGAAAAACAGTTGATAATTGAGGAAATGATTGATAAGGCTTACCATCAGATGAAAAACCAGGAGACGGGGATCTATTTTAAGACATTAGAGCGATTATTTGAAAGGTACTGTCACAGCGAAGAAGGACAGATGATTTTAAACATTCACGATTTAGAAAGAATGCCCGGCGATTTTCGATATTCGATTGAACAGCTGGCGGGAAAAAAAGGCGGCTCTTTGACAATTTCAGATGTGCCCGGCCAGATCAGCGACGGGTTTCTTTTGATATATGGGAAAGTAGAGGAAAACTGTACGTTTCAATCTATTATAGAAGCGAAAAAAGATTGCCTGAAAGATCAGGTGAACAAAATATTATGGGAGGAAAGCGATGGCTGATCATTCGAATGCGTATGCAGTTGCAAGGATTCGCGTACTGGAAAATAGTCTGTTGACACAAAGCGATATTGATCAGCTGATGGCCTGCAAAACATATGAAAGCTGTCTGGCATTTCTGACAGATAAAGGATGGGGGACGCCGGATCACAGATCAGATGCACAAAACATTCTAAGGGCAGAGCGTGAGAAAATATGGGACTTGATCAGAGACATGAAAGTGGATATGGCAACGTTTGATGTGCTGGCCTGCCAGAATTTGTATCACAACCTGAAGGCGGCTGTTAAAGAGACCGTTACAGGACCTTCTCCTGTAAATGTATATTATGAAAAAACCGCTATCCCGAAAGAAGAGATGCTGCGCATTGTATATGAAAAGGACTTTGAAAAACTCCCTGAACATATGCAGGAAGCAGCAGCCGAGGCACTGAAGGTCATGCTTCAGACACGAGATGGCCAGCTGTGTGATATTATTGTAGATCGCGCACTGTTAGAGGCAGTTCGCCAGATGGGAAAAAGTTCCGGAAGTGACATGATTTGGGCCTATGCCGAAAACTTCGTCTCTTCGGCAGACATGAAGATCGCTTTCAGAGCTGCAAAGACTGGTAAGACCAAATCGTTTCTGGATCGTGCACTGGCCGAGTGTGATTTGCTGGATTTGGACAAATTATCAATGGCCTCTGTTTCTGGTTTTGATGCTATCTGTGAATATCTTTCTGAAACCGGTTTTTCCGAAGCAGTCGATGCAGCCAAAGAATCGAATTCAGCCTTTGAACGCTGGTGCGATAATCGCATCCTTGCGTGTATCTCTCCTCAGAAATATAATCCATTTACGACGGGCCCGCTCATCGCCTATGTGCTGGCAAGAGAAAATGAAATCAGTACAGTTCGCATGATTCTTACCTGGAAGAAAAATAAACTTCCGGAGGAATCAATACGAGAAAGGATACGGGTGATGTATGTATAAGATAGCGGTGATCGGTGCACACGAAAGTATCTATGGCTTTGCTGCTCTGGGACTTGAGACCTATCCTGTGCAAGATGAAGACGAGGGCAGGAAAGTACTCAAAGAAGTGGCAGATAGAGATTATGCAGTTATCTACATCACCGAGGAAATGGCCGCAAAACTGACAGATGAGATAGATAAATACCGCGAAAGGTATTTGCCGGCCATCATACAGATTCCGGGGGTCATGGGTAATACGGGTGCAGGCATCAAAAATGTTAAAAAAAGTGTGGAACAGGCAGTAGGCGCGGATATTTTATGGAGAGGAGGAATATAAAGTATGAGTACCGGTGTCATAAAAAAAGGGGCAGGTCCGTTAGTCACCGCAACAGGGATGCAGGATGCGAACATGTTTGATGTTGTCCGAGTCAGTGAACAAAGACTGATCGGTGAAATAATAGAGATTCATGGTGACGAGGCTTCGATACAGGTATATGAGGAGACATCAGGTCTTGGGCCGGGAGAGCCAGTTGAGTCTATGGGAGTTCCACTCTCTGTTGAATTAGGACCGGGACTGATCTCAAATATATACGATGGAATTGAGAGGCCACTGGAAGAGATCAGAAAGTTAACTGGCAATAATCTGAAACGAGGGGTGGAAGTGCCATCCCTGGACCGGGAGAAAGAATGGAAATTTACTGCGGCAGTCGCTGCAGGGGATGAGGTAGAAGCAGGAGATGTCCTCGGGACAGTCGAGGAAACAGTGGTGGTTACACAAAAGATTATGGTTCCGCCCAAAATTAAAGGAATAGTGAAAGAAATCAGGGAAGGCTGTTATAAGGTTGACGATGTGATTGCAGTAATTGGCACAGAGCAGGGAGATAAGGAGTTAGCTATGATGCAGAAGTGGCCGGTACGTGTCGGAAGGCCGTATCAGAAAAAGCTGGCTCCAAACAAACCACTCGTCACAGGGCAAAGAGTCATCGATACCTTTTTTCCGATAGCGGCCGGAGGAGTTGCAGCAGTACCGGGGCCATTTGGAAGTGGTAAAACAGTAATTCAGCATCAACTTGCAAAGTGGGCAGAAGCTGACATTGTGGTCTATATCGGATGTGGCGAACGTGGAAATGAAATGACAGATGTATTAAACGAATTTCCGGAGCTCATCGATCCGAGGACAGGCGAATCTCTGATGAAAAGAACTGTTTTAATTGCAAATACGTCGGATATGCCTGTGGCGGCCCGAGAAGCTTCTATCTATACGGGAATTACCATAGCGGAATATTTCCGCGATATGGGATATTCCGTCGCACTGATGGCGGATTCGACATCCCGCTGGGCGGAGGCCTTGAGGGAAATGTCAGGACGACTCGAAGAAATGCCCGGTGAGGAAGGATACCCGGCTTATCTGGGAAGCCGTCTTGCACAGTTTTATGAACGTGCAGGGGATGTGATCTCTCTGGGAAAGGATAATCGGGAAGGTGCGCTGACTGTAATTGGTGCCGTTTCACCTCCCGGCGGAGATATCTCGGAACCGGTCTCTCAGGCGACACTTCGTATCGTCAAGGTATTCTGGAGCCTGGATGCAGACCTGGCAGCCGAACGTCATTTTCCCGCGGTCAACTGGCTGAAGAGCTATTCTTTATATCTTGATGATATGGAAAAGTGGTTTAACGAGTCTGTGAAGCAGGACTGGATGAAATGTAGACAAGAGATGATGGCTCTTCTTCAGGACGAGTCAGAGCTGGATGAGATCGTTAAAATGGTAGGGATCGATGCACTCTCTCCGGCTGACAGGCTGAAGATGGAGACTTCTCGATCAATTCGTGAGGATTTTCTGCATCAGAACTCTTTTCATGAGACGGATACTTACAGTTCCTTAAAAAAGCAGTATATGTTGATGAAACTGATCCTTGGTTATTACAAAGAGGCAGTTGACGCTCTCGAACAGGGAGCGGAGCTTAATCCTATTATAAGTCTGCCGGTTCGTGAAGATGTCGGAAGATTTAAATATGTGCCGGAAGAAGGAATGGAATCTGAATATAATAAGATTAAGAATGAAATTCATGATCAGGCACTGAAATTGCTGCGAAAGGAGGAACTGTAAATGCCGAAGGAATACAAAACAATACAGGAAGTTGCCGGACCGCTTGTTCTGGTTCAGGGTGTGGATCATGTCAATTATGATGAGCTTGGAGAGATTGAGCTGGCAAATGGTGACAAGCGAAGGTGCAAAGTTTTAGAGGTTGACGGTGCGACAGCTCTTTTGCAGCTTTTTGAAAACTCTGCCGGTATTAATCTATCAAACAGCAAAGTCAGATTTTTAGGTCACTCCATGGAACTGGGAGTTTCTGCGGATATGCTGGGAAGAGTCTTTAATGGTCTGGGCAGTCCGATCGATGAGGGGCCTGAGATTTTGCCAAAAGAGCGAAGGGATATCAATGGACTTCCTATAAATCCGGCGGCGAGAAACTATCCGCAGGAATTTATTCAGACAGGGATTTCCGCCATAGATGGTCTTAATACGTTAGTTCGCGGACAAAAACTTCCGATCTTTTCTGCATCGGGTCTTCCGCATGCGCAACTTGCCGCGCAGATTGCCAGACAGGCAAAAGTTCTGGGGACAGGTGAAAAATTTGCCGTTGTGTTTGCTGCGATGGGAATCACTTTTGAGGAATCCAATTTCTTTATCGAAAGTTTCAAAGAGTCTGGAGCAATTGACCGGACAGTCCTCTTTGTCAATCTGGCTAATGACCCGGCGGTGGAGCGAATCGCCACCCCCAGGATGGCACTGACAGCAGCTGAGTACTTGGCTTTTGAAAAAGGAATGCATGTTCTTGTGATTATGACTGATATCACAAATTATGCTGATGCACTGCGTGAGGTTTCTGCGGCGCGAAAAGAAGTCCCGGGAAGGAGAGGCTATCCGGGCTATATGTATACAGATCTGGCTTCTTTATATGAGCGCGCCGGACGTCAGAAAGGAAAGGAAGGTTCGATCACGATGATTCCGATTCTGACAATGCCCGAGGATGACAAAACGCATCCGATTCCTGACTTGACAGGGTATATCACAGAAGGACAGATTATTCTGAGCCGTGATTTATATCATAAAGGTATCATTCCACCCATTGATGTTCTTCCCTCTTTGTCGCGTCTGAAAGATAAAGGAATCGGAGAGGGAAGAACCAGAGCGGATCATTCCGATACTATGAATCAGTTATTTGCAGCATATGCCCGTGGAAAAGATGCCAAAGAATTGATGGTGATTCTGGGAGAGGCGGCACTCTCCGACATGGATCTGTTATACGCGCGATTTGCCGATGCATTTGAAAGGGAATATCTAAATCAAGGTTATCGCACAAAGCGCAGTATCGATGAGACACTTGATATTGGGTGGAAGTTGCTTGGAATGCTTCCAAAGGGTGAACTAAAACGAATTAATGAAAAGTTTTTGGATCAATATTATGATACCAGGGTCAAAAGGTCCTGCGTTTCATGCTTGCATGAAAAAGC
>ENA-UOOI01000471-UOOI01000471.1-fermentation-metagenome-genome-assembly--contig:-NODE-471-length-51080-cov-45.570348_pt1 | contig 51080 bp, 43 predicted proteins | sample MGYA00245779_ERZ724027 | MGnify/ENA primary metagenome ERZ724027 (study PRJEB28704, sample SAMN03018318) | fermentation metagenome | biome: anthropogenic terrestrial biome; feature: soil; material...
CCCATTCTGTTCGCCATATTACTGAATGAGGTCCAAAACAAGGCCTATAAGAAGGTGATTCAGTCCATTACCTATCTCCCCCACTTTGTGACCACTGTGATTGTCGCCAGCATGATCATTCAGTTCACAAATTCGGAAGGCTTTATTACTTACCTGGTAAACAACCTTACAGGCCATTCCGGTTCCCTGATCAGCGATGCTTCCATGTTTCGGCGAATATTCGTCATCTCCGGTATCTGGCAGAGCTTTGGCTGGAATTCCATTATATATATGGCAGCTCTGACTGGTATCAATCCGGATCTCTATGAAGCATCCTATATTGATGGCGCAAATAAATTCAGGCAGATCTGGCATATTACTTTGCCGGGCATTATGCCTACCATCGTGATCATGCTGATTCTTGCCTGCGGAAGTATTATGAGCCTGGGCTGGGAAAAGGCATTTTTGCTGCAGTCTCCCCTTACCTACGAAACTTCAGATATCATATCCACCTTTGTTTACCGCAAGGGGTTTAAGGAACAGGATTACAGCTACAGTACAGCAGTGGATTTGTTTAATTCCGTTATCAATTTGCTGTTGCTGACACTGGCCAATAGTTTCAGTAAAAGATTTGGCGAAAGCAGTTTATGGTAAAGGGGGAATGAAAATTGAGTAAAATTCATGGGTCCAAAAGCGAAACAGCCTTTCGTGTTATAAACGGATTGTTCATGTTTATTTTGGCAGGAATCACACTTTATCCTCTTCTGTATGTGGTCTTTGGTTCTTTCAGCGATCCGGCTAAATTATCCCGGTTCCGGGGCGCACTGTTGAAGCCAATGGGCTTCTCACTGAAAGGATACGAAGCCGTATTTTCCATGAAGAATTTCTGGCTGGGATATCGCAACACCCTGTTTTATGTGGCAGCAGGAACCGCCATCAGTATGCTTCTGACCATACTGGGAGCCTATGCCTTGTCCGTAAAGGGCTATATGCTGAAGAAGCCGGTTATGTTCCTGATCGTATTCACCATGTACTTCAGCGGCGGCATGATCCCGACCTACCTGGTGGTCAAGCAGATAGGCTTTGTCGACACGATATGGTCCGTCCTTATTCCCGGCTGCATCAGCGTATATAACCTGATCGTACTTCGGTCCTCTTTCCAGTCCATTCCACGGAACCTGATCGAATCCGCTTCCATTGACGGAGCCGGACATATCCGGATCCTGTTCCGGATTGTTCTGCCGCTGTCCAGTGCCGCATTGGCCACGATTACCCTGTTTTACGGAGCAAGCCGGTGGGGTGCCTGGTACAGCGCCATGGTGTATCTGCCGAACCGAAGGGATCTGTATCCTCTGCAAATGTTCCTTCGGGAGCTTATGGTAACCGAGAATAATATGGATGCGGTAGCTGATGAGTTTTCCACAGAAAGCGCAAACTTTTATCTGCTGAAAAATGTCATCAAATATGCGGCGGTTATCGTCTCGACGGTTCCTATCCTATGTCTCTATCCGTTCCTGCAGAAATACTTTATAAAAGGGGTTCTGGTAGGATCGCTGAAAGAATAAGCGGGCTCATTTCTTTCCCGCCGCATCGGGAGGCACAAGGACAATCCGATCTTCCTCCAGTTCCACTTTGATCTTATTCTTATCCTTCAGGCCCAGGGCTTCCAGGTATTCCTTCGGTATCTGCAGTCTGCCGCTTCGGTCCACTACTGCCAGTTCCTCATGGGATTCCTCATCGATGGTCTCAAAGCCGCCAATGGGCTGCTTCATCTCTGCGATTTCCTCCGCATAGGATTTCCTGCGGATAAATTCGCTGCTGGTCCTTCCATCCCGGATGGCCACCACCCGATCCACTTTTCTGGACAGGCGCCGGTCATGGGTAACAATGACAACTGTCACGCCATACGCCCGGTTGAATTCCCGAAAGATATCCAGTATCTGGTCTGCGGTCCGGGTATCGACAGAGCCGGTCGGTTCATCTGCCAGAAGCAGCCTGGGTTTGTTTGCCAGAGCGATGGCAATGGCGACACGCTGCTGCTCTCCACCGGACAGCTGACTCAGCTTGCTGTTCCGCTTCTGAGAGAGACCGACCATATCCAGCAGCTCCAGCGACCGCTCCCGCTTTGCCCTGCCTCTCAGAAGCATGGGCAGCTCCACATTCTCCAATGCCGTCAAATAAGGGATCAGATTTCTGGCGCTGTTCTGCCAGACAAACCCGACGGTTTCCCTTTTGTATCGGATCAATTCCTTTTCATCAAACTTCAGAAGATCCCTGCCGTCCACGATCAGGGTACCCGCTGAAGGCCGGTCCAGTCCACCCAGAATGTTCAGCAGGGTGGATTTACCGCTGCCGCTGTTGCCGATAATGGCCATCAGTTCCCCGTCCTCCACCGTCAGATCCAGTCCCTGCAGTGCAACGACCTCCAGATCTGCAGCCTTATAGATTTTTACCAGGTTCCCGCAAAGAATCATATGGCCCCTCCTTGAATCATCCATGGTCTTCCTGTTTCCCTCTATGCCCTGCCCGAAATCCTGCCGTCCTCCAGGGTATAGACCCGATCCGCTATCCCGACCATGCTGGGATCATGGCTCGTCATGACAACAGTCAGGCCTTCCTGCTGCACCAAATCCTTGAAAACCTTTATCACCTGCAGCCCCATGTTGGTATCCAGCTCCGCAGTGGGCTCGTCTGCAAATACAACCTTCGGCCGGTGGGCAATGGCCCTGGCAATGCCGACACGCTGCTGCTCTCCGCCGGACAGTTCCTGGGGCCGGTGATGCATTCGCTTCTGAAGGCCCACCATGGAGAGACATTCCTCTGCCCGGTCTCTCCTTTTCCCTGGATCAAACTCCGCGACCCGCAGGCCAAATTCTATATTCTCATAAGCGGTCATCAGGGGAATTAACGCAATGGATTGAAATACAAATCCCATATCGTTTTTTCGCAGTTCATCCCGCTTTCCCTCAGAAAGCGCTGTGATCTCCTGTCCGTCAAACCAGATCCGGCCTGCCGTCGGCTGATCCAAAGCCCCGATCAGATTGATGAGGGTGGTTTTCCCGGAACCGGAACGGCCGCGCAGAATGGTAAGCGTGCCAGACTCCACCTCCATGTTGACCTCACTCAGCGCATGAACCACTTCCCGCCCGGATGGAAACTCCCGGGACAAATTTTCTGCCCGTATGATCTGCGACATGAAATCCCCCCTGACTTGTAAAATTTCTCAGTCCTCCGGCAATGTGCTGTTTCCGGCATTGTCATCCTATTGATGTCATCAGTCTTCCCCAAGTTTTATGACCTGTGCGATGCGGATCCTGGAAATGAGGACACCAAGCGTCAGCAGGCAGACCGCCAACATGAGGAAAACCACCCCAAAGATCCGCATCAAATCCATTGGGTTGGCGACCACATGAAACGGCGGCACCTGTTCCGCTGCATTGTTGGCAATCTGCAGAAGAGGGACAAACCATTCGCTGGAAACCAAACCGATGACGATCCCCATTCCGATGGACAAGCCGGAAATCAAAAGCTGCTCACAGGCCAGCATGCCAATGACTTTACGTCCGGGCAATCCAATGGCGCGGAAAATGCCGAAGTTCAGCGCCCGCCTTTGAATGGACAGAATCCAGTAAATAAGAAATCCCACCATGCAGATCACCATGGTTACGATGAAACCCAGCGTCAATACTCCGTTGATTCCCCGGACCATCGGATCCTTTTTCATCTGTATGATGGCCTGATCGGTATCCTTCAGGGAAACAATCTCAATTTCCTTCTTTTTAATATCGTTGTATACCTCTTCACTTTTGGCGCCCTGTGCCTTATCGAGCCATATCTGATACGGTTCCAATGCCATCCCGGATCGGATATAGGAATAGCTGGCCACCACAAACTCCGGCTTTTCCTTCTGCTGATCCCTCTGGCTTGGATTAAATGTCGGCCAGTAATCCACAAAGGCATAAACGACGCATTCCATCATCCCCTGATCCCCCCAGGTAAGAAATACGGAATCGCCTTCCTTTACTTCATACTTTTCGCGAAAGGAAGAGGAAAGCAGAACTGCACGGGGATCCTGTGCCATTAAGTTCAGGTATTCATTGATGTGATGAGGGAGCAGATCGCCCCGGAACCAAGCAACCCTTCCGAACTCGTCCGGAAGAATCCCCATAAGCCGGACATGGCTGGCTTCCTTGTCCATCCCTGAAACATGGACGTCGTCCTTTACAAATACCCGGGTTGCTTCCCGGATGCCTTTCAGGTTTTCAAATGGTCCGAAAGGCGGCTCCTGGTATTCAATGGGTTCTTTCTTCGCGGCATCCGCGGAAGACTCCTCCCCCATGGAAGGACCCAGGTCCCCCGAAGAGGCATTATTGGGCCAATAGGCATCCGCAATGATATCTGCCCCATTTTCATACCGGATGCGTTCTTCATAATTTGTATTGATGGTTCGGGCTGCATTGGCGTTGAAAATTCCGATGGACAATGTCATGATGAGAAACAGCATCAGGAACTGGTTCTGCCCGCCGGACCGGCCTACCTGGATAAAGGAAGCATAGAACACGGGAGACCATTTCTTCTTTCCCAGCCAGAAGACAAACCGGATCAGAAGCGGATAAATTCTCAGGAAAACCAGCCCTGCCCCGAGAATGAACAAAGTGGAAATCAAAAACAACAGGGGATCCACCGAAACGGCAGATGCCTCCACATCCGTTACATGAAGAATGTTCTGCCGCGTGTAATAAGCATGCAGTCCGTATACCGAAACGCCCAGCAGCACAATATCCAGATAGAATCTTTTCCAGATGGGCTGCCTGCTTCCCCGGCTTTTTTTCTGATTATACCGGACAATATTGGTCCTGGAAGCAAAGGAAGCCGGGATCAGCATCGTCAGCATGAACAGAAGAACCGTCCACAGGGAATACAGATAAGCCTTCCAGGACAGGTGGATGGGCAGTGCCGTCCTCTGGACAAATTCCAGGAATCCGTTGGAAGCGCCCAGAATATTGCAGAGAAACATTCCCAGCGGCGGGCCCAGCAAAAGAGCTGTCAGTCCCAGAATCAGGCTCTCCAGAAAATAGCTTCCAAAAACCTGCAGCCCGCTCCCGCCCCTGCTTTTCAGGACCGCGATCTCCTTTCCCTCATTCTCTATGATCAGCTGGGAAACCATGAACAGGTAAAATGCCAGCATCAGCAAAATCGGTATCTGCAGCATCCACAGGGTTCGCTTCAGCTGGACTTCCCGGGTACTGTATTCCTCCAGAATGGAAATGACCGGGAACTTCCATTCCAAACTCCGGTATTCGCTAAAATAGGCCTTATGGATTTTGCCCGCTTCCAGCACCCTTTTGATAGCATCCAGTGTCATGGCATGATAATCGAAGGCAAAATACCATTGCGCATCCGAAAGAAGCGGGGAATCCTCCCGGACAAAATCCTGTGTCATCCGGTCAAAATCCATCAGAAAGCTGGACTTGTAAGCCGACAGATTTTGAAACCAATAGGGATCCTGCGGATCCTTCATGCCAAATACCCCGACCACCTTGAATTTCAGAGGCCTGGGAGCCCTCTTTAGCAGATCAGTGACTACATAGGTTTCCTCCAGGCGCAGATCCAGATCCTTCATTGCCTGTTCTGTGACGATAACCTCATAGCAGTCACCCTGCTTTTCTCCGGAAAACAACCGTCCATGCAGTATTTTCGCATGTTTCCCCAGTCCCTGTACCCCGTCTATCTTTACATTCCGTCTTTTCGGCTCTTCTTCCCTCTGGGGTTCCGGCAGCGCAGCAAAATAGTCCATGGTGACGGTTTTTGCCCTGCTGATGACCGGTAGATGGATTTCCGGTATCCGTTCTTTTGTTATCGTCCGATCCAGCACACGGTAGGCTTTTGCCCGGTCCTCCTGGGCATAGTTGGAATAAAAGCTGCCCTTGACATGATACCTGCCCGGGTAATACCCGGTATCCAGCTGATAATCCTCCAACTCCCCGGTAAGCATCCTCTGCAGTACCCCATCCGTATACATGGGAATGCTGCTGACCATTGCCACGGCGAGAATGGAACCGATCAGAAGGCAGGCCATCATCCAGGGGTTGTTCCACATCTTGCGCAAAACCATACGAATCATGAATATCCCCCCTCAACGAAGAATGATTTCCTCTCCTTCTTCCACGCCCTTTCGTATCTCCACCTCCGTGGCGGTTTCAATGCCGGTCTCCACATCCCGTTCATTGTTCAGACCGTCTTCCAGGATGTTAACATACTTCCGGCCCATGTAATTGCGTACCGCCTGCTTGGGCAGGACAATGGCGCCCTTGCTCTCGTCCAGTATCAGGGCGATTTTGGCATCGTCCCCCATTTCCACATCCTTCGGCAGGTCCTTTACGGAAATACCAATCTGCTCCTTCAGGCTTTCCTCCGCATCCGACGGGACATTGGCCGGTGTCGAGATCACCTGCCCCTCATAAACCTTATCATCTATGGTAACGTCCACTTTTGCCCCCATGGGAAAGCTGGACAGATCGGTGCCCGAATAGGCCAGGTACAGATCCCTCGGGTTTGCAATCCGCACCAGATTCTGAAAGGCATTTACGTTGTCTCCGGGACCGATATTCGTATCCACGTAGGTAACCGTTCCTTCCGCATCAGATATCAGCCGGGACTGCTCCTTCTGCTTTTTGAGGCCTTTAAGCTGCAGTTCGGCAATTTTGCTGTCAATGGAGGCCTTCTCCAGTTCATATTTATCCGCACCACTATCCTTCTTTTGCTGATACGTGATCTGTGCCTTGCGCAGGAGGAGCTCCTGCTGTTGGATCTGGCTTTCCACCTCATCGGTATAAAGCTCCGCCAGAAGATCGCCCTTTTTCACCTTGTCCCCCTGCTTGACATGGATTGCCTTCAGTCTCCCTCCGCGAGCTGAAAAGTACACGTATTTGCTCTCCGTGGACACAAAGCTTGCGGAACCCTGAATGGTCTTTACGATATCTTCCCGCTTTGCCTTTACGGTGCTGTAGGAAACTTCCACCGGCTTCATAAGCGGAGGAGCCAGCACCTCCTCTTCCTTTGGAAACAAGGCACACCCTGCCAAAACAAAGAGCAGCAAAGTCAGGGAAATCACCGAAACGGAACGAATACAACGCTTCCCAGTCAACATAGATATGCCTCCTATTCACGTACTCATTGGTCCTGCCCGGGAAAAACCGGTCCCTCCTGCAAGGCGACATTTATGCAGTCCAGGTACCCCTGCAGGCCGGGGCTCCCTGTGGATGACAAGCCTGTGATGGCAGGCCTGTGACGACAATTCTGTGACGATAAGGAAGTTTAGATCACGTCCAGGCAGGCGCCTCGCAGGCCGGACATGTCCTTAACGAAAATATTCCACGCCGGAACGGAAAATCATCTGGTCCTTGCTTCCCGGCACATTTTTTGCAACCTGTTTTCCGATTCGTTCGGAGTGTCCCATTTTGCCAAAGATCCTGCCATCCGGGCTGGTAATCCCCTCAATGGCATCCACGGAACCGTTTGGATTGGAAATGGGCTCCTGTGCGGGATTCCCGCTGAGATCCACATATTGGGTGGCAATCTGCCCGTTTGCCGCCATTTCCTCCAAAATGGGCTGTTCCGCGATGAACCTCCCTTCTCCATGGGAGATGGGAACAGTATGGATTTCACCCACTTCGGTATGTATCAGCCAGGGAGACAACACCGATGCCACCCGGGTCCGGATCATCCGGGAAACATGTTTCCCCATGGTGTTGAACGTAAGGGTTGGAGAATGGGCATCGATCTCCCTTATCTCCCCAAACGGAACCAGCCCCAGCTTGATCAGCGCCTGAAACCCATTGCATATTCCAAGGATCAGGCCGTCCCGATGCTGCAGGAGATCCATCACCGCATCCCGGACCTCCGGATTCCGGAAAGCCGCTGCAATGAATTTGCCGGAACCATCCGGCTCATCCCCGCCGCTGAATCCTCCCGGGATCATAAGGATCTGCGAGCGGGAAATCCTCTTCGCCATTTCCTTCAGGGATTCCTCAATCTCATGGGAGGTCAGGTTCCGGATGACCATGACATCCGGCTTTCCACCGGCTGTTTCAAAGGCCCGGGCGGAATCGTATTCACAGTTGGTCCCGGGAAATACCGGAAGAAACACCCGTGGGGAAGCAATGGATACCGCAGGCCGCACCGGATTGCGCTTCTCAAAGCGATAGAGACGCGGCTCTCCTTTTCTCTCCTCCGCATGGGTCGGGAATACGGACCCCAGGGGACTTTCCCAGGCAGCAAGGGCCTCCTTCAGGGAAATCTGCTCCCCGGAGACGGAAATGACCGGATCGGACTGGGTTGATCCCATCCGGGCCGCATGAATTCCTTCCAAAAGAACGGCAGGATCTTCGCCCTTCGGCAGCTCCAGCAGAATGGAACCGTACAGGGGGGAGAACAGGTCCAACTCCTCCCCGGTTCCTCCGGACTCCTGCTCCAAACCGATACCGGGATATGTTCCGACAGAGGGATACCGGGAGAACGACTCTTCCCTTCCCGTTATCGGCCGGAAGGCAAAGCCAATCCCGTTTCCAAAGCACATCTTGCTGACCGCCTCTGCGACTCCGCCGCTTCGGACCGAGTGGGCGGAAAGGACTTTCTTCTCCTGTATCAGTTTATGTATCCGGGTATAGTTCTTTTCCAACTGACTGAAATCCGGCAAATCCCCCTCCTTCCGGTCCAGACGGACCAGTACCACCGGACTGTCCGCCCGTTTGAACTCCGGGGACAGAACGTCCTCCGCACGGCACGGACACAGGGCAAAAGCCGTCACGGCAGGCGGAACGTCCCGGTCCTCAAAACTGCCGGACATGCTGTCTTTGCCTCCGATGGCCGGGATTCCCAGCTTTTCCTGGGCGTGAATCGCACCCAGTAGCGCGGAAAAGGGCTTGCCCCACTTTTTCGGATCGGATCCCAGACGTTCAAAATACTCCTGCAGAGCCAGACGGGCCTTCCGATAATCCCCGCCCATGGCAGTGATTTTGGCGACGGCTTCCAATATGGCATACACGGCTCCGTGAAACGGACTCCAGCAGGCAATGTCCGGATGATATCCGAAGGACATCAGGGTGGCAGTACCTGTTTCCCCTTTCAAAACGGGAATCTTCGCCGCCATCCCTTCCGCCGGTGTCCGCTGGTATTTCCCTCCGAAGGGCATCAATACCGTACCGGCCCCCACGGTGCTGTCGAACCGCTCTGCCAGGCCTCTCTGGCTGCAGATGTTCAGATCCCTGAGGTTTACCAGCCATTTTTTCCGTATACTCCCTTGTATGCTCCCTTGAATGTCCCCCTGCTGTTTTGCTCCGCTTTTTTCCAGGCTGCGCTGCCGTTCGGCGTTGTATTGCGATTTTGGGATGTCATGCCATTTGGAACGGTTGAAATAACAGTCCTCCCGGGAGGGGGAAGGGACAAAAACGTTGGTGGATTGTTCCGCACCGTTGGTATCCAGAAAACCACGTCGGATGTCCACAATGGTTTTGCCCCGCCAGGTCATTTTCAGCCGGTCGGAATCGGTCACCCGGGCGACAACCGTGGCTTCCAGGTTTTCCTGCCGGGCAGCCCGGATAAAGGTCTCCACATCCGCAGGTGCCAGAACCAATGCCATTCTTTCCTGCGACTCCGATATGGCCAGCTCCGTTCCATCAAGGCCTTCGTATTTCTTTGGAATGACATCCAGACAGATGTCCAGACCCGGCGCCAGTTCGCCTACCGCAACGGAGACCCCGCCGGCTCCGAAATCATTGCATCTCTTAATCATCTGGATGACATCCGGCTTGCGAAACAGCCTCTGGATCTTGCGCTCAGTGGGCGGATTGCCCTTTTGCACTTCCGCTCCGCAGTCGGCAAGGGACTCTTCCGTATGCGCCTTGGAGGAGCCTGTCGCTCCGCCGCAGCCATCCCGTCCGGTCCGGCCGCCCAGCAGCACAACGGCATCTCCCGGCTCCGGCCGTTTCCGTACCACATTTTGCCTGGGAACAGCGCCGACCACCGCACCGATCTCCATGCGTTTCGCAACATACCCGGGATGGTAGATCTCCGTTACCTGTCCCGTCGCCAGACCAATCTGATTGCCATAGGAGCTGTAGCCGGCCGCCGCTCCGGTGGTGATTTTCCGCTGAGGCAGTTTGCCCGGTAAGGTTTCCTCCACAGGGGTCCTGGGATCCCCGCTTCCCGTCACCCGCATGGCCTGATAAACATAAGCCCTTCCGGACAGCGGATCCCGGATGGCTCCTCCCAGACAGGTGGCAGCGCCGCCGAAGGGCTCAATTTCCGTGGGATGATTGTGGGTTTCGTTTTTAAACTGAATCAGCCAGTCCTGCTCTTTCCCGTCCACATCGACGGGTACAATAATACTGCAGGCGTTGATTTCCTCCGATTCATCCAGATCCTCCAGCCGCCCTTGCTTTTTCATCTCCTTCATGGCAATGGTCGCCATGTCCATCAGGCATTCCCGTTTTGACTTTCCCTGATACACAAAATCCCGTGCCTTTTGATATCTGCCATAGGCAGACTTCAGCACGGGAGTATAGGGCCCCGGTTCAAATGTTACCTTATTGATGCCGGTAAGAAAGGTGGTATGCCGGCAATGATCCGACCAGTAGGTATCCAGTACCTTCAGCTCGGTTACGGTAGGATCCCGCCGCTCCTCCCGGAAGTAGTCCCGGCAGACCAAAAGATCCTCCGAAGTCATGGCAAATCCGCGCTCCAGCCGGAAAGTCTCCAGCCCTTCCCGGCTCATGGAAGTAAAGCCTTTTACGATTTCCACATCCTCCGGTACATCGTATTTTCTGTCCAGGCTGTCCGGCTTGTCCAGCGACGCTTCCCGGGCTTCCACGGGATTGATGCAGTATTCCCGGATTTCCCGGAACTGGTCTTCGGTCATATTGCCGTTCAGGACAATAACCCTGGCAACCCGGATGACCGGCTTTTCCCGGCGAGTCAGAATCTGGACACACTGCGCCGCAGAATCCGCTCTCTGATCATACTGGCCCGGCAGATATTCGGTGGCAAACAGCCTCTGCCCCGGCGGAACAGGAAACTTCTCCTCATACAGCCGATCCACCGGCGGCTCACAGAAAACAACGTCCCTTGCCCGGGCATACTCCTCCGCATTCATCCCTTCGATATCATACCGGTTCAGAACACGCACGGACATAAGTCCTTTCACGCCCAGATTTGTCTTCAGATCCTCATATAACTCCTGCGCTTCAATCTGAAATCCTTTTTTCTTCTCGACATAAATCCGTCTTACGCTCAATGGCGGGATCCTCCGTTCCTTTATAGATGAGAATACCTATGCATCTATACGATTATGTTAAAATGACTCAATTGACTGACTGCTTTTTATTATAGTATAAATCGCTGAGAATGTAAAATATTTCACATATTTGATCGTAAACTCAGGTGTCCGTATACAAAAAAGCAGTTCCGAAGGACTGCTTTTTTCGCTGTATTGAGTCTTAAATTTCCTCTGTAATATTACGCCTGCTGTAAACAATTCTTCGAACTTCCATGACTTCACCTATTACCACATAAAAAATGGTGTAGTTGCGGACATAAATGCGGTAGTACGGGTATTGATGTTCTTTTGTGGAATGGTATTCTTCAAACGCTTCCGCACAGGATAGCCGATCCCGAATGGCTTGCTGCACATCGTTTACAAAAGCGTCTGCCGCCATTGGGTTTTTCAAACGTCCCGCGATATAGTCCACGATGCCATTCAAGTCGTCCTCAAACAGCGGAAGAAATCGTAATTTATAACGCTTTTCCCTCATGGATGCGCTCCCTCACTCTGTTGAAAACTTCATCCTCCGTATAACGGGTACTGTCCACTGCCGCGGCTTTATCTGCTTCATCAAGCTTCAATTCGATTTCATCTGTCAGTGCGGCGTATTGTTCCAGACTGAGCACAACCATAGAGCCGTAGCCATTCTTGGTGAGATAAACAGGCTCACCCTTTTTTACGGTGTCCTCAATTTCCGTGAATTTATTTCTTAAATCTGAAACAGGTCGAATGGTGATCATGTTGCACAGCCTCCTTCCACTGAAATCCAGGGTTTATCTTCTGGCATTATTTTATCACAATTACGCCATTTTATCAACAATTCCCCGAGCTTTTTGCTTCGTAAAACCGGGTCAGGGTGTTCTGCTCTCCTGTTATGTTATTCCTCCCGTCGGAGGACAGAGTATATACTGCCGGATTGAAGAAACCGGATCATTCGATTGGCAGTCCAATAGGATATAGCAATGAAAACAACAAGCAGAATGGTGAGCGGCAGTATTGCGTCCCTCAAAAGAGAGCTGTCATGGGTAAACAGGCTGAGAACCAGGTTCAATATGGTTGCTGCAATAATACAGACTGCAGAATAAATGCATAGCTCCAGAAATACCGAACGAAATATTACCTTGTTATCCATGCCCAGCGCCTGATAGAGTCCCAGTGTCTTTCTGCGATCCAGTAAGGAGAAATACATGATATTGTAAAAGTTTACCATTACAAACAAACTGAGAAAGATGGTAATCAGGTTGGATACCGTTTGAATTACAGCAATATATTTGGCTTCTTTCGCAATCTGATCCGCCAGGGAGAAAAAGAATGAATCAGGATAGGACATTACATAATCCTTCACCTTTGTATCAATTACGTTTCTTTGGCTTGTGGAGAGTCCCGGATCGACATAGAGATCCAATCGATTGATTCCGGTAAACAAATTTGAATGTGCGACTTCTTTTTCGGATACTACGATCGCAGGGGATTCTGAATCAATTAAAGCGGAACCGACAGTGATATCCAATGGATGTGATATCTGCAGGTCTACCTTGAGATCATAAGTGGAATACTCAATATCCTTCATATGATGCAGTACATCATAAAAATCGACCTCATCCCCAATGGATAATCTCCCAAACTTCAGTGAACTCACAGAAGGGTGTTCTTCTTCCCCTGCTGTTGGTAAAAACAACAGGACGGAATCCGAATTAATCGTACGGCCATGCAGTTCATCTCCATATTGCCTCCGTATGGCCTCTATAATTTCATCATTGGCGACAACAACATAATAATCGCTAATGCCGATCACCCCATTGGGCGCCGCATCCGGGAGCCCGTAATCAATCTCCATATCGGAATGGCTGCTCCATTGGTTCCAGTATTGATTTTCCGGAGTATCATCAAAAACCATCACCGCACCTTCCATGGAGGGCTCTTCCTGCGCAAACCGTATACCGGCCATATTGGACAGCCTGTGCACATTTTCCACATCGAATGATCTGTTCCTTGCCTGATACAACGAAAAAGCACCAAAGCTTCTGTACACTTCCGTTTTATATGGCTTCAGCATATAATCAGCATCTTCATCGGAGGAATTGTTGATATACATCCCCTGAAAATATAATTGGGTAAAGCTGGTAAGAGTAAGCAATACACATACTGCCAGCAACAAAGGCGCGAGTTGTCCAATGTTATTCCGAACATGATACCGTACAAAAGATTGCAAAAATCCACCTTTTCGTTCCATGGGACGCAGCGGAATCATTTTCTCCTGAGATAAAGGCTTGTTGTGCAGAGGCAGAATAACACGTGAGAATACAATCATGGGGATCAGCACAGCAATCACGGATACAGCAGAAGACCGTAATAGATTGCTTCCCGTATAAACATGCAGAGAATCCAGATGAGCAAAGAAATTACCTATATTTGCAAAAATGAAACCAAGACACATTCCCATAGCATAACCGGATAAAGTGATCAGGAGTACCTGGTTCATAAAAAGAAGAAAGAGCTTCCCGGTTTGCCCACCAAGGATATAGAAAGCCTGATAAGTATTTTTCGTCCTGTACAAAAAAAGCCGATAGCCAAACCAAATAGTGATTCCAAATAGTATCAGTACAATTACGTAAAATAGATTGAAAAATAAAGTCAGGTTCCAAATATCGCCGTATCCGTCCAAATAGAAATTGGTGTTAATTATTCCGTTATAATCATCCACCCCTATATTTTTAAGGTAAATGGTAATGTAGTCTGGATTATAGTCATTAAAATACAGCAATACATGTGCTGCTTTTTCCGTTATTGGACCGTCCGTTGGCAGTATAACCCCGGATGGCAGATCGTTTTGTCCCCGGCGCAGTTCCTCAGGCATGTTCCATGTAGAGGAATAATCATTGAGAATACCGGAAATGGTATACTTAATGGAAGCGCCCTCGCCATTTTCCAAAACAATTGTGGAGCCAATTCCAACACCGTCGGCCAGGCGGGACAGGATATTATTCTCCAGGGCGATTTCATGGTGCGACTTTGGCATTTTACCGGCTTTCAGACGAATATGTCCAAGTGAAAATGCTTCCCGATCGAAACTGCCAATTGTAATCGGCGTCTTCCCCGCAGCTTCCCGATAAGTTCCATAAAGCCTGATTGTACCGGCACGCTTTAATTTTCCACCTATCCTGACAGAGTCGCGCTGCAGTTGGCTTGCATCAAAAATAACCGCATGCTGTTCCCCATATTGCCCGGCATTTTTCTGCCAGGTCGAATCAATCAAGGAACGAAACAAGGGTACTATGGTCATCACAAGGGAAACAGACAACGCAATCATCATTGTAAGCCCGATGAAATAACCTTTTCGGTATTGTAATATTTGCAATGCTTTTTTCAATCTGTCAAACAGCTTGCTCAAGATTCCCATCCCTCATCTTATATACATGATCCGCAAAGGAAAGCAAATCCCTGTCATGTGTCACAAGGACAAGAGTGGAACCATATGTTTGAACCAGCCCACAAAGTAATTTCATTACAATGGAGCCATTGCTCTCGTCCAGATTGCCTGTAGGTTCATCGGCGAATATGACATCGGGGTTATGAATGATCGCCCTTGCAATGGCAACCCTTTGTTGTTCCCCTCCGGATAACCAGGCAGGCATTTGATGCATCTTATCCGCAATTCCCAGTGTGGATATCAGATTCTCATAGGTATTGCTGCAGGGATGAATCCCATTAAGGTAAAGAGGCATCCGTATATTATCCTGAACAGTAAGTTCCGGGATTAAGTTATAGGACTGAAATATAAACCCAAAATGCCTGCGGCGTATGGAGGATAAGTCGGTTGCTGCATTATATATGTTCGTATTTTGATAGTATACGCTTCCACTTGTGGGGACCTCCAGTCCTGCAAGCATGTGCAGCAGCGTAGATTTTCCGGAGCCACTTCTCCCCATGATAATGTTGATCCCCGACTCTATCTTGAAAGTAGCAGGGCGAACTGCTACAATATACGCACCGCCCTGCTTATAGATTTTTTCGCAACTTTCACAGCTTAATTTTTGTTCTACCATGTTTGTTTGGTGTAGCCGGATCCTTTCCCGGTTGAATTTTCAACAACATCGAAAAATTTCTTAAAATTAGCTGATTTGTATAAGAGCTTAAATAGAAAGAAACCGATAAGAGAACCCGTCATGTTCAGAATAATATCGTCAATATCCGATGCCCTGTAGCTTACTATTTGATTTACCGTTTCAATGTATTGGAGCAACTCTATGCCAAGGGAAAGCAAAAATGCCAGCAGCATACTCCATTTGAATTTCCTGAATCCTGAATAAAGCATAGCTGCAAGTAACGAAAGTGGCACAAACAATAAAATGTTTCCTGATATATTGAGCAAAAAAAGCCTGAGAGTCACATTGAAATCACCATGCTGCACAGTATGGGAAAAATTGCGAAACAAATTAAATGGAATGAGGTTGATCGACTGAGGCACTTCTTCCCGTATGAAATCATAAATCGGCAACAGTGTGATAGACAATACACTGCAGAGATAAAATACAAAGACATGGTTTATCACAATCCTCCAGGCGTTGTGCTCCAAACTGGTTCGCCGTGCCATCAATAACTTGGTAATCAATGAGAGGACGCAGACAATAAAGCTGAGAACGATAGCAAAAAATGACTGATCATGAATCAGGAACACATCCACTCCTCCTTTACGGCAATCTTTTATAAAATTGCCTGCTTCATTATTTTCTATATTTTAGAAGAATCTTCATTAATAATATAGCGCCTTATGTTCCTTTTGTCAAAATATATTTCCAAAAGAGAAACAAGCCAATATCCAATACCTGATACCCCCTTAACATAGTCCCAAATGGCGGGAGAATACAGATGCATTTATACCGCTATCATGAGCAATAAGGGTGGCGCCCGTTTGTCAAAGAAACGTAGATTAGAACCATAATCGTTAGCGAAGAAGCGATGAATCTCTACTGTTAGGGCAATTTGTAATATTTTTTTTATTCCATCCTGCCTAAGGCGTCCCGTAGCTTTTTCTTTGCCCTCTGCACCCGCTTTTTGCATGCTTCCACGGAGATATGAAGTTTCTCCGCGGCTTCCAGCATGGTATACTTATCCAGAACGATTTTCTTCAGCAACTCAAAGTCCTCATTGCCTATCAAATCCCTGTATATCATAGTGAATCCCGTGTCATCCGTTGATCCGCTTGTCATGCTTTCATCGAAAGGGATTAAGGAAACCAAAAGGTTATTCCATCTGACGCGGCTGCGATTCACGTTTCGGATGACATTTTTCAGCGTTTTAACCAGCCATCCCTTCGGATTGGAACTGGAAGTCAAATCATTTCCACACTGGTGTCGCCATTCTGATTGCAGTAAACATTAATGGTTGCAGAAGAAGATAAAGTTTACCAAAAAGGTTCAATTTGTAAAGTTTAAATAAGCGACAATGCAATCGCTGAAAAAAAAGGCAGTAACTTTTTCATTTTATACCTCCTAATCTGTAATTTTAGTTTTTCTTCGGTGCACAAAGAACACAACACCCGCTGCGAATACTGCTGTTACAATGATAATCAATTTATAGGGAAAGGTGTTGCTACTAGCCGGTGCTTCTGTATCTAAGAAACCAAACCCCCCCGCCTCATCCGGATTTAGCGGCGGTAATTGATTGATATATTTTCTCGTCTCTTTGTAGTCATAGTAACTTTGACCAGCAGAGCGGAGAGCACGGATATTATCCACACCAGGGATATCGCTTAACGGAAGTAACCCCACAACCTCATCCTTTTCGTTGGGGATCAGTGCCACAGCATACCGGAAACGCGGCAAACCTCCAACAAGAATTGTTCCTTCAGGAATTTTTCCGATCTTATTGCTGATTTCTGTCGTATAATTCACGATTTCATCGTTGTAAAACTTTACAGTTGTTACTTGCCATTTACCAACATTGGCGAGAACTTTTTGCCTTTCTTCTTCCGTGAACTCCACACTTTCATCCAACGGTTTCCCTATAGCGATGTCAACAAGAACAGTATCCCCGTCAATGTATAGAGGAATCTCGTAGATATACCCACCGTCTTCCAATGCGTTTTTCATTTCATCCACATTGACCGTATCCATTTTGAACACATTTACACCAACATAGATTTTAAAAGCGTCATCATAGTTAACATCGCTTGCTGAGACCCTGCGGCTAAGCTTGCCATCAAGCAGATCATTGACAGTGGGGACAATGATATTCGTCAGACTCGATAAGTCGTCTTCGGCAGCCGAGGCACAGATAGACAATGTTGCTATCAGTAGCGTGGATATAAAAAGCACTAAAAACCTTTTCATGTATTCTTACCTCCTATTCTTAATTATAGGTTAATACGGCTTGTAATTAGTCTCGCCAAAAAGAGGTGGTGTATTTTCCCTTGCCGGTTAGAAGTGTCGTGCCATCCACATAGCAATTGGATCGCTGTTAGCAATGTTGGACTTGTGACTGGACCACGAAAGAATACTGCCAGAATCATAGGTGACTAAAAGAAGCTGGTAATCACCATAAGTTGTCTAAAGAAAACGGATTGTTCTTACCCTCTCATTTAATATATGTCGTGACAGTATAAATAGGGGACTAATTATCTAAAATTAGTTACCGGAACTGATTGTCGTACAATTCCCGGAATCTTCCGTTCGCCGCCAGAAGAGAATCAAATGTTCCGGATTCGGCAATTTTACCATGCTCCATCACCAGAATCCGGTCCGCATTCTTTGCCGTGCTGATCCGGTGGGCGACCGTAAGGGTCGTTTTATTTTCCACTATTTTTCCCAATGAGCGGTAGATTGCCTGCTCCGTTCCGGAATCCAGTGACGCCGTGGCCTCGTCCAGAAGCAGAATGGGAGCATTTTTGAGCAGGGCCCTGGCGATGGCGATCCGCTGCTTCTGTCCGCCGGAAAGCCTTGTGCCGCGCTCCCCGATCCGGGTATCATATTTTTCCGGCAGAGTCTCGATAAAGTCAGTAAGCTCCGCCTGCGACGCCGCCTCCCTGATCTCCTCCGGCGAGCAGCCGGGACGGCCGAAGGCGATGTTCTCTCCGATGGATCCGTCAAAAACGGAGCATTCCTGCGGGATATAGGCGGATAGCTTCCGGATATCCGCCGCCGGCAGACCGGTTCTTTCAAAATAGGATATTTCTCCGTCCGTCTGCTCATAAAAATTCTGGATCAGCTTGATGAGTGTGGACTTCCCGCCCCCCGAAGCGCCCACAATGGCGAGATGTTCGCCGTTCTTCACTGTAAGGCTCACATGATCGATGATGTTCTCCCTGCCGTCATAGGAGAAACATATGTCACGGAGAACCAGCGCGTCCTCCGTATCCGTGCGGATCATCTCCCCGCTTTCCCCAAGGTCTTCCGCCGGAAGATCCAAAATCTCAAAGACCCGTTCCATGGAGACAAGCCTCGGTTGTATCAGAAGCAGAAATGTGCTGAGCCGCAGCATGGAATCCGCCATCAGTCCCATCAGGGTGGCGTGATAGACTGCGTTTCCGATCCCGGCACGGTCGGAAGAAATCAAAACGGCAATAATGAATCCCACCGCCTGGGCGGAGAAAGTGAAGAAATCCACCACACCATAAGCGATCCCGTTGGCGGTACGGAATTTGATCCGTTTGCAGGCAATGATTTTACAGACATTCCGGTATTTCTGCGCCAGCACCTCATGCAGGGCGAAAATACGGACAATTGGGATGCCGCGCATCGCCTCGATCAGATAGGAAGCGGAATGGACAATCTCGATTTTTGCTTCCCGTTCCAGCCTCTTCACATACGGATTCAACAGCACCGAAAAAAACAGGCTGAACAAACTGTAGACAATCCCCGCCGCCGCAATCCGCCAGTCATTGCGAAGGAGCAGGATCAGCGAGACGGACATGACAACAAGGAAACGGATCAGGCTGAGCATGCCGTAGGAGGCAAAGGTGGAGCCGGCACGATCCGCATCACTCGTGAGCCGTGTGATGTAGTCGCCTGTCTTATATTTTGCCGATAAATCGCAGGGAATATTACAGATATGGTTAAACAGTCCTTTCCGCAGATTCACGACCGCTTTTTCGGTGGTGGTGTTCTGCAGATATTTTCCGTAGATCACAGGCGGGACCAGCAGCATGAAACCAAGAAACAGGACCGCAACCGTGGTGGTCAGATTGTCCCCCGATGTTCCTATGCTGACGCTCTCAATCAGGATCCTGTTGATATAGGGGGTGGCAAACAGGAGGGCCAATTCAAAGGCGCCCAGACAAACGCCGCGAAGATATCTTTTCTTTTCCGTACCGAAAAAGGCAAAGGTCCGTTTCATCAGATGATAGCCGGAGAGAACCCTATTTTCTTTCTTATCCATGATCCACCTCCGGACCCGCCAGACCCTGATTCCGGCACATTTGATAGTATTTCCCCTTTTTTGCCTTCAGTTCCTCCGGGGAACCGTCCTCCACCACCCTGCCGTTCTCCAGATAATAGATAGTATCGGCGCTCTGAACAGTCGTGAGCCGATGGGCGGCGATGACGGCCATTCTTCCAACAAGCAGCTTGTCCAGCGCCTCCTGCACTTCACGTTCGCTTTGGGTGTCCAGAGCGGAGGTGGCTTCATCCAGAAGCACCAGGGAGGCGTTTTTCACCATCGCCCTGGCAATACAGATTCTTTGGCGCTGTCCACCGGAAAGACGCCCGCCGAACTCGCCGATCGGATAATCCATCTGCTCCGGCAGGGAACGGACAAAATCCCATAAGCCCACCTCTTCCAGCACCCGCCGCACTTCCCGCCTTGTGATTCCCGGCTTGCCGTATGCAATATTCTCATAGATCGTCCCGTCAAACAGATAGGCTTCCTGGGTCACGGCGGCGAGATGTCTGCGCCACGCCTCACGGTCCCAATCTGCGGACCTGCCGCCAAGAAACCGGAGTTCACCGCCTGTGGGCAGGTAGAACCGGGAGATCAGCTTGATCAACGTACTTTTCCCGCAGCCGCTGGGCCCTACAAGCGCAATTTTTTTGCCCCGCGAAACGGATAAATCGATCCCTTTCAGAACTTCTTCCCCGCCGTAGGAGAACTTTAAGTTTTCAGCGGAAACCCAATGTTCACCGGAACCGCCGGTGATCCCGCCATTTTCCTCATCGGGAATGTCCAGGATCTCATAGATCCGCTCCGCCGCAGCGGAGCCGCTGCGCACGGTTTTCATCATATAATCCAGCTGGCTGAAAGCCTCCTCTATGTAGGTGCTCAGGGAAATGAAGGACAGTACGGCGCCGATGGGAACAGTACCGTTTGACACCAGCACCGAGCCCAGAAGAAACAGGGTCATGAGCTGAATGACACTGGTGGCGTATTTGATCCCTGTCATGGCCATACCGATTTTCTCCGTCTTCATCGCCTGTTCACAGGAGATATCGGCGGATGCCGCAAACCGTTTACCCATTTCGCCCTGCAGTCCGAACGCCTTGACGGTCAGGATCCCGCTGATCGCGTCGGAGGCAAAGCTGACGGCGGAACCCGTGCTGTCCATGGATTTCTTTTTCTGCATCTCAATAGGCCGGCTGATTTTTCTCACTGCCCAGACAGAGACGGGCAGCAGGACAAAATAGGCAAGGGAAAGCTGCCAACTGAGAAACAGGCAGGCAACGCCCGCAAACAGGCCCTGAAAAATCAGCCGCAGAAAATTACTGACATGTCCGGCGATAAAATCGCTCAGATTGTCTATATCATTGTTGACCCGCGCGGCAGTATCCCCGGAGCGGAATTGATTCTCCAGTATGGAGATATTGCCCTTATTGATTTTCTCAAGCGCCCTTGTGCGAAGATCAAGAAAAATACCCTCCGTGGTATGGCCGATGATTTTATAGAGGACGGCTGTTCTCCCGCCGTCCAGCAATATCGCCAGAACCATTTGCGCAGCGCTGATCAGCATGGCCCGCATCTCGCCGCCGATGCCAAAATCCACCGCCCGTCCCCAAAGGAGGGAGGCGGCGGTTTTGAATACGCCGGCAAGCACCGTAAAGAGGAATACGGCGGCCAGTCCCGGCCAGTATTTTTTACTGTCGATATAAATCCGCCATAGCGGTTTTTTCTTTGTCCTATTTCTCATAATCATGGCGAGGCAGTATTTCTTCTCGCTTCTCCGGGTCGTTGGCTGCGGAGCCAATCTCATACCAGACCCTTGTGTCCTCGGACCGGTGTTTGTTTGCTATATAGGTTTTTACCTCTTTGTAGTGTTTTTTGAATTCCTTGGTGGTGATATCGCTGTTCGGGCGATCGGGGGTGGGATAATGCACCACCTCAATGTCCCGTGCAAACCGGTACTCTCCTCCGGCACGGCAGCACTGAATGCCGAAATCGTTGTCCTCACCGCCCCAGCTGGTGAAATGCTCATCAAACGCAATCCTGTTTTGATCCAGAAAATCACGGCGAACGGAAAAATGCCCGCCCCAGAGGGCCAGCCACGGGATATACCAGGCGGCAACATCCTCTCCAAACCGGCTAAAATAGCCTTCCCTGCCGTCCCCCATTCCACCCAGCCGCTTCATGGCAGCAATGGCATCCGAAACGGTTTCTTGTTCCAGTAATTGCCTGATTTTGTCTGTGTCGGCCTTCCAGTCCGTACCGAACATATTTCCCAGTACCACCAGATTGCTCTGCCGCTCATGAAGCTTTTTATGCTGTGCCAGCACGCCGGGTGTCAGGAGAACTCCGTTGTCATTGAACACAAGGATCTCCCCCAAAGCATTTCGGATCCCCAGATTCCTTACCGCCGCAACACGAAAGCCCTGATCCTCCTGGCGACAATAGCTAATATGTAAATCTCTGTAATTCTTAAGCACCGCTCCGATATCCCCGGCGGATCCGTCGTCCGCCACCACCACCTGAAATTCCGCTTTTGGCAGAGTCTGTTTCCGTATGGAATTCAGCGTCAGAATCAGTTCCTCCGGCGATTGTATATCGGCAGGATGATCGATATATGATACGGATACATGAAAGCAAAGCCTCCCAACCCACTTATACTTATGCTGTCACGGATACCCTTGACATCCATCGCAGGATCAAATAACTGTTTATTGTTTACTATCCACTGTTAACTGCTGTTACCTTAATTCTCTTTCATCATTTCATTCAAGGCAGAATATTCCCGGTAAACTCTCTGCCATGAATAATATGACAAGGCATGCTGTGCGTTCTCTACCAGACGAAGCCTAACATCCGGATGAGTGATAATGTATTCCAGTTTTCCAGCTAAATCCAGAAAGTCTTCTGAATTAAATAAAACACCGGTTTCCCCATCCTCAACTATTTCCGTCAATCCTCCCGAATTTGAAGCAATCACACACATTCCCTGTGAAAATCCTTCTAAAGCTACTAAACCAAAAGGTTCATCACAGCTTGGGACTACCAGTACCTGAGCTTGTGCCATTGCATCGAGGGCTTTATCGTGACTTAAGTAGCCATCCATACGAATCAGAGAGCCTAATTGTTTTTCTTGTATGAGTGCATGTATTGCCTCCTCTTCTGGCCCATTGCCAATCACTCGTGCTGAGTATCCAGTATCAGCTAAGACCCCAGACAGACGATCGATAGCCTTTACAAAAATTTCACAGCCTTTTCGCTTGCTTACCCGGCCACAAAATAGTATCTTTTTGCTCTTATTTGTAACATTAACTTTTTTCACGTCGATTCCGCTTGGAATGACAACTGGCATATCAAACGGAATTGGATAGGTTCTTAATATCTGCTTTGCTGTCCATTTACTAGGGCAGACAATTTTATCCGCTATGAGCAACATAGTTGTGTCTTTTAAGTAATCCGGATCATGACGATTAAACTCGACACCATGCTTTACATATAGCAATTTGCACCCATATTTATTTTTTAACCCCGCTGCGGCTAAGGCAAAGTAGGAACCGTGGACATGGATGATATCAGGAATAGTATTTGGATCCGAAATAAACCGAGATATTCTATCGAAAACCAGCTCATTAAACTTCACCCAATAAACATACGGATCATCCCCATAGTAGCTAATCTGAGAATGAAGATCCAATGAAACTACCATCTTGTTTCCGGGAAATACTGCTGTCCTTCCATATGGTATGAAGAAAATAGTGCACTCATTGCTTGTAGAGCAGCTATACAGCTGACTTACATAAGTGCCTATTCCTCCAAATACTTCCGGTAAAAAATCAGGGGTGAGCACAAATACTCTCGGATTCATAATGAAATACCTCCATTAAATCATACAAGATGACAAACATGTGGAACAATCTGCAGTACAAGAACTCGTAGGTTTCATTTCCAATGCTAAATTATATTCGCTTTTAAGATGTTTAGTACTAACCAAGCACTTTTGAAACTCCCAAGGTAATCTTTCTGCAAATAAATAACTACGAAAATAATCTGAAGCTATTAAGCCATGACTTTTAAGTGTTTGTTCCCAATTATTAAATGTATCATCAAGATCGAGCATGTCCAATAAAACATCACCTATTCTTTCATCCCCTCTGGAGAGTTTAATGCAACTTAATTATAACATAATATAGTATAGTATTGTATAATTATATTATCTGAAAGCTTTTACGAAGCATTCCTGTAATGGATATTTGACGGGCTTTGAAAAAAGAAGATTATTGTTGCAAAATAATAACAAGAGGGGGTCTTCTGACTGTGTTATGGAAAGATGGAGGTCTTATGGAAACAATCAGCGTGCTCGTTCCCGTTTACAACGCCGCTCCCTGGCTGAAAGAGTGCCTGTCTGGCATTTTGACGCAAACTTATAGGTATTTTGAACTGATTCTTATCGACGACGGCTCTACGGATGGTTCCTCAGCATTGTGCGATGCCTGCGCCGTCCGAGATGACCGCGTCCGCGTGATTCATCAAGCCAACGCCGGCGTCGCTGTGGCGCGCAATAGGGGACTGGATGCGGCGCACGGCGAATGGATCGCCTTCATCGACGCTGACGACATGGTACATCCGCGATATCTGGAATATCTGCTGGGACTGTGCCGTCGTTATGACTGCGAAGTAGCACAGTGCCGCCAAATGCGCTCTGAGCGATTCAATCCGACACTGTTTGGTGTGGAGGCAGATGATGTGGTACTCTACACCGGCCGACAGATGCAATGGGGCCTGTGCGGCCGTGGGGGCACTCGTAGCATGCTGTGGTGCAAGCTGTTCCGCCGGGAACTGTTCGAGAGTGTACGCTTCCCCGAAGGCCTGATCCATGAAGACGAGGCGGCTATGCACCACCTGCTGGCCAACGCCCTGCTCATGGCCTTTACCACATCCACGTTCTATTTGTATCGCACCACGCCGGACAGCATCATGAATAAACCGCTGTCGGTAAGGCGGCTGGATATCATCCCGGCATTGACAGATCGCCGGGAGTTCTACCGCAGACAGGGTTGGCGGATGCTCTGCTATGCCACGGCTCAGCGATTGGGATTTGAGATAAACAGGTTATACCGGCGTTTCCACACCCAGGGCGACGTCGCCTCCATGGCGGCGCTGCAGGACGCCTACTGCGAGAACTGGGATACCCTGCGAACCTCCCCACTAATGGAGTTGGAGGTCCGGCGGCTGCATGAGCAGTGGCTGACCGACCCGCTGGCTGGCGAACTCTATTCCTATTGGGCGCAGATGGCGCGCCTGAACGACGAAACGCTGCAAAAGCTGGAAGGGAGCATCCAGGAAAGCCTTTGATTTTTGGGCTTACATTCTAAAAGTGGATGGAGATGTCGATCTCCTTTATGACAAAATAACCGCCTATGGTAATGGTTGCGCACAGGAAAAGCAGATATATGAAATTGGACAGCCAGACGCGGCCGGTGGTGAGCACAAAAATATGAAGCATCAGCAGATTGATATCAAAAGATGTCTGCAAAATTATATAATCCGCAGCCACAACAGAATACGCAGCAAGAAATCCATACACTGCTTCCCCGGACCACACCCGGACTGTCAAAAACAACACTGCGAGAAAGAAATATCCCAAAAACTGCAGCACCATATTCAAAAGAATTTTGATCAAAGGGAGAGAGGAGTTCATCTTTCCCAAAATCAGCGAAAGTGCAATCGCCAGCCCGTTGGTAAATAAGAGAAACAATCCAATATCCAATACAAGATATTGAATTCTCGTTTTCCACCAGTTCTTCCGTTTGCCCATCTTGGGAACCACATATGGATGGTCAAACAGGCTACAGTTATGCATAATGAGCAGCAGAAAGAGAGGGTACAGCAAAAAAGTCATAGAAGAAGGTGAAAACAGATTTCGATAAACTGTATCATATACCGGTTTTCCCGGGTCCAGGGACCGAAACAGAGTGCTCAGTGAAAAGAGAAAAACCACTGAATAAAAAAACCAGTTCTTTTTCTCCCCAAATAAATGTCTTATATAGGTAATCCTCTTCAAAAACAGGTTCCTCCTCATCTGTAAATCCAGGAATGCTTTCATCGATAGGCAGCCAGCATCTCTTTTTTGAACCGATTGTAATAATCCATCTGCTTTTTATCGCTTATTATAACATCCTGTAATCTGATATCTTTATATTTCAAATCATCGACATCGTGAAGAATATCACTTTTTGCGCCGGAATCCCCGGCATTCAGCAAATATCTGCTGAGAGCACAGTTGGTTGTGAACAAAAAGCTGTTCCTTTCCACACGGTTGGGTACATATCCGTCTGAAAACGCCCTGCGATTCAGGAAAACAAGATATTCACCGCCGTCCAGCATTAGGTTATAATTTCGGATAGGAAGATAGCTTTCCGAATCAAAGCGGGGGAAGGCAGGCTCAAAAAGATAGATCTTCTTACCAGTCAGGTCCTCTCCATCCCCTTTGAATACACGCAAGATTTTCACAGGCGTCAGTGTGGTGTAATACAAAAAATCAGACGGTCCTGCTTTTTTCACTGCCAGAATGTACTCCGATTTATCCGAAATTTGCTGCGTGGTTTTCCATTTGCCTTCCTCTTCCCAATCGATGGGATCCTGACTGACCCAAAAGTCATCCCCTATTTTTTTGTGCTTCTGATAAGAAGATCCTGTTCTTATTCCCGCCAAAACGGCAAACAATACAACACCGATCCATAGAAAAGCAAAATATTTTGGCTTCATTTTCTTAAGCCTCCCTGATATTTCGTCAGTAAACCGTTTTCCATTTTGAATTTTTCATCCGACAGATAATCAATGTCTTCTTTATTGTGACTGGCAATCAGAATGGTCGCGCCGCGCTGTTTTTCCTCCAAAAGGATATGGCGGACCGACTTGACCCCTTCTTCATCAATGGAATTGGTAGGCTCATCCAATACAATCAAATCCGGACGTTCCATAATTGCCTGGGCAATCCCAAGTTTCTGTTTCATTCCCAGGGAATATTTACTGTAACTTCTCTTATCGTCCGGATCAAGCCCCAGCCTCGCAATGCTCCTTTTTATCTGTTCCTCATCTATGATGTTTTTTATGGAAGCAATATACTTCAGATTTTCCAATCCGCTGTACTGTGGCCAAAACCCGACGTTTTCTATAATCACACCGAGACTTTCGGGAAAGGAAATGTCCGATCCCAGCTTTTTATCAAAGACATATATTTCTCCCGATGTGGGTTTAATCAGTCCGCATATAGCCCGAAAAAGCATCGTTTTGCCGGAACCGTTCCGCCCAAGAAATCCATATATCCTGCTGCTGTCCAGAGACAGATTAATGTCATTCAAGATAGGTCTTCCTTTTATTTCCTTATTTACATGAATCATACGAATTGCTTTCATCCGTCAATCCTTCCTTTCGCTTCCCATAATTTCCATATTGTTTACAAGATGTATGCCGATAAGCAGCAGAATACCAATCAAAACGATAAGATATAGCAACGAGAACAAAATCGTAAAATGAGGTATGCAGCTTCCAACAAAATCACGGTACAGGGCAAGTTCCTTACTGTCGTGCCAAACCAGCATGCTCTGGGAAAAAGGAAGAAATTTTACTGCTGTACTGTTTTGAAAAAGCATTGGCAATACCGAAAATACGACAACCAAAAGCACGGTAAACAAATAAGCGTAATGCGTCCCCATTTTCAAAGACAAGACATTCACTGTCAGGACATAACAAAAAGAGAACATTGCCAGCAGGGCCAGCTCAGAAAGAACAATATGCCAGAAAGCAGCAGGGTCCGATATCGTAAGTCTGCCCAGAACTCTCCCGACCACAATCAGTACCGCAAACTGCAGAATATAATACAGAGCCACAAGAAAAAACAGGTCCGTACATTTATGTAAAAACCAGGCCCCTTTTCGGTTGCTTCGTGTAAAGATATAAACAGAACAGGTGCTGAAATCGTCTGACATATAATTTGCAAGAAGAAAGATCAGCAAAATCTGGGATACCAATGAATCCAGCAATAAGTTGATATACGCCCAGACATCCTCTACGGGAAGACGGATCCCGCCGTAGCTGATCAAAAACAAATACTCATAGTAGGGTTTCTCTGAAACGGATGGGATTACAGATCCTCCGACGACAAGTGCAAGAAATATTCCGATCAGCAATTTAAAAAAATAAGTTTTATGTATCCTATGTATTCGCATGCTCATTTCCTTCCATTTTTTCAGAAATCAGTTGTGCAGTTCATCCTTTTTAAATACGCCTTTCATAAAGATAATTGCCAGGCATACCATGAGGCAAAGAGCCATACAGAGGAAAAAATAGGAAGGCATCAGATCGGCGACTCCTCCCCCAAACAGATAAGCATACAGGGAATATTCTTCTCCTAATAAAAACGCAGCTGTAAAATTCCAGACAACATAAATAATCATAGGCGTGGCAACAACGATCAGCCTGCTTTGCCCGCCGAGGAAGGAAACCGCATAGGACAACAGCGCGGACATACTGCCCAGGAGGCCTGCCATAGCCATATATAAAAAATTATGTAAATATGGCTTCCTGAGGAAAAGAGATTCAAACAGCAGCGTGTAAGTTGGATAAGAAGTATAGGCAGGCCAGCCGCCTAAACTATTCCTGGTACTGTGAAGAGGAGCAATAAGAAAACATAAAAGCTGGTTGAGAAGCAATGGCAGAAACACGATTATAAAACCGGAAACCAAAATCACGACGCCTTTGGCTAAAATATAAGTGCTTTTCCTGCAGCGGCTATATATGTTTTTATACATCCCTGTTTTCAAATTCAGATAATGGGTATCCGCATAGACCAAAGCTGGCAGCAAAGGCAAAAGGAACAAATAATAGGCCTCACCCATATGATTATGAAAACCGACCCATAATTCATTTGCCGGAGGAATATATGTTATCTCCGTTTGATAGTATTTCATACAATCCATCAAAAACGGCACGATCATCCATACCAGATTAATCGTCATGACAATCAGAAATTCCCGTCTCTTCAGCAGAGAATGAACTTCTGTCCTGATAAGTCTTGTAAATTCCAAGCTGTACATCTGCCTTTCAAATATGTTTTATGTCTCGTCTATTATGCCATCAAAAATATTCCAATTGAGTACTAAATAAAATGAATATGAATAACCTTCGTTTCTCATTTTATACCCAATACTATTTATATCAAGGCACATTCATGTGTATAATAGCCCATTTTAATTCAATATATACATATATATCATGTATGCTTAGTAATTCTCACAAATCCTACGGATTTCTTCCATATCTGTTAATATATCTGGTGCTTTCCTATTTGCGCTGCAATATGGTCTGTCATATGCGAAGGCAAGAATGAATCCGTTGCAGGTGGAAATACTAAAATCGAGGTGATTGGATTGAATGGTAAATTTGCCCAATGTGCAAAATGTGCTTTGACTGGCATTCTTATAGTCCTGATGGTTGCAGGATGCGGCATACTCCGGCCGAAGGCGCCGAAGGAGGAAAAAGATCATAAAAAGAATCCTCCCAAGGCACTCAGCCAGATGGAAGAAGATACAGACAAAATGATCGGGGACCTGGAGGATGTCCGGGAAAAGAGAGCGAAACAGAAGAGGGAACAACAGCACCCCTCCAACCAAAGTAATTCCGGACAGACATCAGAACAGACAAAGCAGCAGGGCCAGGATGATGATGAGGATATCCGGAAGCCGGATCAGCAAAATGATCAAAACGAAGGACAGCAAAAGGAAAAAGGGCAAAAAGAGCAGGGGCCGCAGGAAACTCCAAAGCCTGTCCCGGTACCGGACTGGGCGGAACTGGAATCCACATCGGAATCCCTCCATCGAAACTGGAACACCTACGAGCCGAAGGCAAAGTCTGATGGTGCCATGACGGAAACAATGAAAAGCTTTGAAGAGCAGCTGATTGCCCTGACAGAGCAAATCATGGCCCGCAATGAAGAAAAAACCCTGATTGCGGCAAACAGCCTGTATTCCCATTACCCGGAATTTCTCAAACTTTATTCCCATGATCAGCCACCGGAAGTAAAGGAAGTAAAAAGCCTGGCAAGACAGATCATTCTGTACGGTCAGCAGAACCAATGGGAAAAGACCCAACCGCTGCTGAAAGAAATGAAACCCGCCTGGCAGGAAGCCAAAGTCAAGATATCCAAACCTGATTCGGATCTGAACAGCAAAATTGATGCTGCTCTGTATGACTTCAATTACGTGGTTTCCAAAAAGAAAATCAACCTCGCAAAAATCAAGGGAGATATTCTGATCGGTAACCTGGAACAAATCAAATAGTGCTTAATATAGAAGAAAGGCCGGCAAGTTATGCCGGCTCAGACTTTTCAACTTTTGCATGGTAATTACCGGATTCATCCCGGATTAAATGGATCTGTTGCCTTCCAATCACAGTGTTATCGAAAGTTGCCTCGATGGATATTGTAGCTTTGCTGATCTCCATGGGAGTCTGACCATCCAAAGGAGACCAGTAGAGGGTTTCCCCCCTGGACACACTATCAGACCGCCCTTTTGACACAACAATGCCTGTCTCACGATTCCACTGATTCAGCTCTCCTCTGTCCACCGATACATTTATAGACTGTAAAACAGGATCATACTCCATTCCATCTGCCACGTCAATTCGAAACGGAAAGCCTGGTACACTGTTCATACCAAGTGAATACTCCTCCAGTAATACTTCTACATTCAGTCCTGGCGATAATTCCCCGGATTCCGCCACATGGTCTGTACCCAAATACGTGGAGCCGGAATCAGATGCGTATCCAACGGAATCCATACCGTGCTGCACAGGTTCCTCCTGTTTCGCTGCTGCCGGCATTCGATTGCCCCGCATGAGTACCGCCATCGCCAGCAGTATAAGACAAGTCAACAACACACATAGAACTTTAGAGAATTTCCAACCTTTCATGGTACCCTCCTTTTACTTGCCACTGTGGCGGTACAGACATTATTCCAACAAACCATACCAATATCTTCTAATTTATTTATACAGCCTGTCACCTGGTATGTCAAATCCTATACCATGCAAAAATAACGCCGTATTCCTTACTATATCAGAATATGGCTTTTTTCCTGACTAATTCGCACTGTTGCGTTCATTTGCTTAGCTATCCGTGCACTAATCTATTCTGCCTTCCAGGAGCATTCACTCCCCTCCGGTTCCATCTTAATCATGCAATCCCATCCTTTCTTCTATCATACTGGTTTAAGTTCACAACTCGGGTAGCCTTCTCCAAAGTCCTGTCCCGATGTGTAATCCACACAATGGTCAGCCTGTCTTCTTTATTCAGTTTCTCAATGGTTTGAACAATTGAAAAGCCTTTAATTAAGATATTTTATTTCTGCATTATCAAACAATTTTTCTTTATATTTCTGGTAGTAATCTTCAAAGGCGTTATGAAACTCCGCTTCCGAAATATCGTTGTTTTTTTCTTTAAAATCCGGCTTTAATATTTTGTTTTTATAGGTACCCTGTATAATCAGCTTTTTGTAAATTGGCGTTACTATTTTAATGTACTCCTCTTCCGTAATATCAGCTCCCGAAAGATAATTCTGAAATTCTTTATAGGTTGTTGTTTTTTTTAGAAGTTTCATCTGATCCTCAATTACCTTGCTTACCTCATCGTCACTTACAGTGATATTGTGTTCTTGTGCTTCCTTCGTCAATAATATGTCGGTTGCAATCTTCTTTATTATTTCTTCCTCCGATTTTTTGTCACCAAAAATTTCATAAGACATCTTATAGTCATCTACTAACTTTTGAGTTATCCTTTTGCCGCCAACCGTAGCTAACACTTTGCTATCATCAACTTCTGCCTTTCTTTCGATGTTACCCTTGTAAAACTTCCCAAGCACTGTAAATGGATCATCTTTAAAAGCAATTGCGATGAATATGAAAAGTGCTGAAACTAAAAGAGCTAATGCCAAAATGAATCCAAATCTTTTTTTGTTTTTCATCAGAAAAACTCCTTCCTAACCAATTTCAAGATTTAAGACTCCTGTGACAAGTTTTGGTTCCTGATTAAATTATACCCTATACAATTATAAATTCAATAGTAAATTGAAGAAATAAAGCACCCAAAAGAAGCCTTTCGGCTGCTTCCTGGGTGCGATATATTTAAGGCTAAAGAGCTGTCAAAAGCTCCGGCAGCTGTTGACGGCCCTTTTCCATGCCATATATTTTTCTGTTCTCTCGGCGTCCTCCATCTGCGGAACAAATTCCCTTTCCGCCTGCCATATCGTTTGGATCTCCTTTTTATCCTTCCAGAACCCTGCTTCCAGCCCGGCCAGAAATGCCGCTCCCTGAGCGGTGGTCTCCACATTGGCCGGACGGATCACGGGAACGTTCAGGATATCCGACTGAAACTGCATCAGGAAGTTATTTGCCGATGCTCCCCCGTCCACCTTCAGAGCAGCCGGATGAATCCCGGAGTCCTCCTCCATGACGGACAGGATATCCCGTACCTGATAGGCAATGGATTCCAACACGGCGCGCACAATATGGTTCCGGTTCACCCCACGCGTTATGCCGAACAGGGCACCCCGTGCATACATATCCCAGTAGGGAGCCCCCAGTCCGACAAAGGCCGGTATCATATAAACACCCTGCGTATCCGGTACAGACATGGCCAGTTTCTCACTTTCCGCAGCTGTCCGGATCAGTCCCATTTCATCCCTGAGCCACTGGACCGCTGCGCCGGCAACAAAAACGCTTCCCTCCAGGGCATACTCGGTTTTCCCGCCGATCCCCCATGCAATGGTGGTAAGCAGATTATGGGACGACAGAATCTGCTTCTCCCCGATATTCATCAACAGAAAGCAGCCGGTCCCATAGGTGCTTTTTGATGCCCCGGTTTCAAAACAGGCCTGACCGAACAGGGCGGACTGCTGATCCCCTGCCGCTCCGGTTATGGGAATCTCCGCGCCAAACAGCGCCGGATCCGTCGTTCCCAGATATCCGCTGGACGTCCGGATCTCCGGCAGCATGGCACGCGGGATGTCCAGCAGCTTCAGGAGCTCTTCATCCCAGCACAGATCCCGTATATTGCAAAGCATGGTCCGGGAAGCATTGGTGACATCCGTGACATGACTTTTCCCCCCGGTCAGATTCCAGATCAGCCAGGTATCCATGGTCCCGGCCAGGATTTCTCCCCGCCTTGCCCGTTCCCGCAGACCGGGATTCTGATCCAGGATCCATTTGATCTTGGTGCCGGAAAAATAAGCGTCAATCACCAGACCGGTTTTCTGCTGAATCGCTTCTCCCAGCCCTTTTTGCTTCAGATCCTCACAAATGGAAGCGGTCCGGCGGCATTGCCATACCACCGCATTCCCCACCGGTTTTCCCGTATTGCGGTCCCATACCACCACAGTCTCCCGCTGGTTCGTGATGCCGATGGCAGCAATCTCCTCCGCCGATACATGGCAGTCCTTCCATACCGCACGGATCCTGTCCAGCTGGCATTGCCAGATCTCCTCCGCATCGTGCTCCACCCACCCGGGCCTGGGATAGATCTGACGGAATTCCCTGGCAGCGGAACCGACCTCCACTCCCTCCCGGTTGAACAATATGGCACGGCAGCTGGTCGTCCCCTCGTCCAGTGCCAGTATATATTTTTTCATGCGTTGCCCTCCCTCATCTCCTGCAGCTTCCAATATCATTTTACAGGCCTGGGAAGGCAAAGTCAATTTGATTCACTGCATGGATTCGGAGCGATCCTCATTCCGTACCTTCGGGCTTTCTGCCTTCGTACCGGCAGCCGGAACATTCCGGGTAGCCACCACATGGACGTTGGTGTCACATACATTTTCCAGCAGAACATCCCCGATCCGGATCGGCGCGGACGCATGAATGTGATGAATTTCCTCCATGCATTGCCGGATCTTCTCCTTTGGCACAGTCCGCTCCGTCTTTACCGATACAAGGGGAAAAGCCCCTCCTGCCACAGGAACCGTTGTCGTCAGCACCCGTCTCGGCGCGGTACACTCCTCCCGCGCATAGGCACTGCCTCTTTTGCAGCCATTTCCTGTTACTCGGCTAATCGTATTGCCATTCAGGGTAACATTCAACTGGCAGCCCATGGGGCAGACGATGCAGGTCAGTTTTCTCTCTTCCATGAACAAACTCTCCTCGCTTTCGATTGGTATGGTCCATGAATCCCTTTACCTGGGATACTCCTCAGCAAGATGATCTCATTTCCTTTCATTTGTCCTGAGAAACAAGCTCAACACGAAGCTCGCTGCAGGTATTCAGATCTCCCAGCAGCTCCGGCTTCAGGGTAAGGGTCTCCATCTCCCCCGGCGCAACTTTTCTCTTTCGGACAGAATATATCTCATGATCATCACATTGCACTGCGATGCGGACATTCCGGTAAATCCCATCCACCCGGAAAAACAGCTTGAGTCCTTCCGGATGCTCTCCACGACCGGCGTACTGGGGCACGACATATTTGATGCCGTCCGAGGCCACCGTTTGAATCCCGTCGCTTTGGCAGCCTGCTTCTGCTGCCACGTCCTTATTCTGGTCCTGCGCGGATCCGCCTGTTTTCCTGTCTTCCCCCGGCACGCTTCCCGCATCTTTCTGCTTCCGAATATATTCGGCTGCGCAGCGGCCTGCGGTAATGCTCTCCCGGGTTACAAAGTCCACCAGATCGTGAACGTGCACCACGTTGCCGCAGGCAAAAATGCCTTCCACACAGGTTTCCATGGTCTCCTTCACAATCGGCCCGGAGGTAAGCCGATCCAGCGGAACACCGGCCTCTCTGGAAAGTTCATTTTCCGGAATCAGTCCTACGGACAAAAGCAGAGTATCACAGGGAACATATTCTTCCGTTTCCCGGATGGGCTGCCGGCTGGAATCCACCTGTGCAACGGTAACCCCCTCCAGCCGTTCCTTTCCGAAGATGTTGGTCACCGTATGGCTGAGTTTCAGGGGAATCTGATAATCCTCCAGACACTGCACGATGTTTCGGTTCAGGCCGCCGGAGTAAGGAAGCAGCTCACAGACCATCCGGACTTCCGCGCCTTCCAGAGTCAGCCGCCTTGCCATGATCAGTCCGATATCGCCTGAGCCCAGGATGACAACCTTCCGGCCAGGAAGATACCCGTCCATATTGACAAACCGCTGGGCAGTACCGGCGGTATAGATCCCGGCCGGACGGGAACCCGGAATATTCAGGGCACCCCTTGTCCGCTCCCTGCACCCCATGGCTAGCACCACAGCCTTCGCTTTTATTTTCATCAGCCCATCGGTTCGGTTGATCGCGGTGATGGTCCGATCCCGGCTGAGATGCAGCACCATGGTATCGCATTTATACGGAATCCCCTGTTCCTCCACCTGCTCCACAAACCGTTCGGCATATTCCGGGCCGGTCAGTTCCTCGCCAAAATAGTGGAGTCCAAACCCGTTGTGAATGCACTGCTGCAGAATGCCGCCCAATTCCTTATCCCTTTCCAGGATGAGAACCTTTTCGATTCCGTTCTTCCTGGCTTCCAGGGCAGCAGCCAATCCTGCCGGCCCGCCGCCGATCACTGCCAAATCCACGTTCAGCATGATGACCCCCTCTTTTCCACCAATAATTCGGATCCTTTGCCTTTTTTCGTCACTTTTTCTTCCGGTATCCGCAGCTCCCTTGCAAGGATGGCTGCCACTCTGGGCGTGCAAAATCCGCCCTGGCATCTGCCCATCCCGGCCCGGGTCCTCCGCTTGACTCCGTCCAGGCTCCTGGCGCCTGCCGGCCTCCGGATGCTGTCCACGATTTCTCCCTCCGTAATTGTCTCGCACCGGCATATCACATTTCCATACAGAGGATTTTCACGGATCAGCCTCTGCTTTTCCTCATCCGTCTGTTCCCGGAATCGGACGATGGGTTTTCGGACAGACTGAAAATCGCCCCTGGGAACCAGCGGCAGCCCTTCCTTTTTCAAAAGGTCCACCGCATATTCCCCTATGGCGGGGGCGGCGGTCAACCCGGGCGATTCGATTCCCACCACATTCAGGAAGCCTTTTACTGTCCCGGATGCTTCTATAATAAAGTCTCCGGTATCCGGGGTTGCCCGCAGCCCGACAAAGGAGGTGATGACATCGCGGAACGGAAGTTCCGGCACGGATTTGCCTGCTTCTTTTCTTACCTTTTCCAGTCCTTCCGCCGTCGTGCCGACATCGTCCTTTTCTGAAACGTCCAGGGACGTGGGCCCCGTCAGCAGATTGCCGTCCACGGTAGGTGTCACCAGGACGCCCTTCCCCATTTTGGTCGGCGTCTGAAAGATCACGGAATGTACCAGATTGCCCTGACTTTTATCCAACAGCAGGTACTCCCCTTTCCTGGGATGAATGGTAAAGCTCCTCTCCTGCACCATCTCCGATACAATCTCGCCATAAACCCCGGCAGCATTAACCACATAGGATGCACGGATCTCTCCCTGCTCCGTCGTCAGCACAAAATTCTCCTGCCCTTTTTCCATGCTTTTTTCCTTTCGGATATCCAGTACGCGGCAGTCCCGCTTCAGATCCACCCCGTTCTGAACGGCATTTTCCACAGCTCCCAGAGCCAGCTCATAGGGACAGGTAATTCCTGCCGTCGGCGCATAAAGGGATCCCACCACCCGGTGGGATACATTGGGCTCCATGGCGACTGTCTCCTTTGCATTGAGCAGCCGGAGACCGGGCACTTTGTTCTGAATCCCGTTCTGGTACAGCTGCTCAAGAACCGACCGGTCCTCTTCATTGAATGCCAGAACCAGCGAACCGATCCGTTTGAACGGAACCCCCAGCTCCCGTGTAACCTGCTCCATCAACGCATTTCCCCGTACATTCAGAAGACTCTTCAAAGTACCATGCTTTGCATCATAGCCAGCATGCACGATGGCACTGTTTGCCTTGGTGGTCCCCATGGCCACATCTTCTTCCTTTTCCAGCAGGCAGACGTTCAGCTGATATCGGGAAAGCTCCCTGGCGATAAAGGCTCCTGTCACTCCGGCACCAATCACCGCTGCGTCATAAACCATTTGTCCTACCCCCATCCATAATTTCAGACTCTAATCTCAAGCAAAATCAAATAAAAAAGAGTCACGCAAAGAAAGACAGGCTTCTGTCCATTCTTTTTGTGACTCCGTTTTCTCCGCACAAATTATTCTGTTCGTTCAGGCCTATAAACTCCATAGACCAATCTTGCCAATGGATGCCCCCACGGCACCGGCCTTCAGAATCCCAATGATGTCGCGCTTGGAATCCACCAATCCTCCGGCAATGACAGGTATGCGCACCTCTTTGCAGATCCTGCTGATCACATCCGGCATTACTCCCGGCATGACCTCTATCATATCCGGTTTTCCGGACTGAACCTGCCGGATCGCGGTACGATAGGACTGACTGTCAATAAGAAAAAAGCGCTGGATGGCAAAAAGTCCCTTCTCTTTGGCACGGCGAATCAGATTCCCACGCGTACTGATGATCCCGTCCGGCTGAATCTTTTCCGCAATATAGTCCACTGCCCTTCCATCACTTCCCAGGCCTTCCACAAAATCCATGTGGACACAAGCGCTTTTGCCTCTTTCCTGGATTTCCTTCACCAGGTGCTTCAGGTTGAAGATGTCGGAATTCAGCAGGAAGATCGTCGTAACCTCAGAAATCAATGCCGCCTTCATTCCTTCGTCGTCGCGTACTGCCGCTATAATCGGGTTATCCTGCAACCGTTCCAACAATTCACTGATGAGACGTTCCCTCCCAATTCGGTGTGGCATCGCTGCGCCTTTAATATACTCCAAACCGTAAATCGTGTCAAGTTTTACAGAACAACGGAACATTTACAAAACAAACCCAGTTTGAATTTTTTCTTACAGCGTAATCTGTCTTCCCCGTACTGCCCATTCGGCACCGGCTTCCGAAGGCAAAATGCCTTTCGCGCAGCAATCTTTCATTCGCTCATAAAGGCCGTCAATCCAGACGATTTTCTTCTCCTTATCGTAACGCCGGACGGCGTCCGGGAAATCCGGGATATTGGGAACGGAACGCTGCATGGCATCAATGCACAGCACATGGGAATAAGCTGTATGCAGATCGCAGGGAACTCCGCCCTTTCCATGAACGGCATCCATCATGATCCAAAGTTTATTGGCCACATTCCGGTTGGGGTCCCCATACGACTTCTCCCTGCCATCCCGAAAACGGACAGTGATCCCTTTCCCGCTTTCCGGGCCGTCAAAATAAGCAGTGCCGTTTTCAAACTCATATTGGAAAACCGGCCCCAGGGATCGATGTACCGCGTGGGTGGCATAATAGCGCAGTTCTGCGCCGGAGGTGGTGGTAACCCGGACTGCGGCCGTATCAAAGTTTTCGATTTTGTTGGCCCGGTACAGCTCCGCCTCCACCTTTGCCGGAACCGCAGCGGTATTTTCCCTGTCCCCCAATACATAAAACATATTGTGCAGATAATGCGCCGTAGCGTTGTTGGCTACACTGTCCCGAATCATATGACCCTGTCCGTCGCTCATCTTCCCTGCCCAGCTCCGGGCAAAATAGTTTTTGTCCCTGGGCCAGAGGATCATGGTTTTCAACAGCACCGGCCTTCCCAGGTCTCCCTGCCGGATATCCTCCTTCAAATCACGAACCGCCCTGCTGAAGGACCACTGAAAGCCGATCCCCACCAACAGCCCGGTGGATTTCTGAACCTCCATCATCTTCCTGGCTTCCTCCGGCATAGCACTGATGGGTTTTTCACACAGTACATGACTTCCCTTCTCCAGTGCCATGCATACCTGCGCACAGTGAAAATGAATGGGGGATGAAATGACAGCAAGGTCCGCCTTTCCGGAGCGGTAAAAATCCTCCATGGTATCATACCGGGGAATCCCTGCCCGTTTTATTTCATCATATCTCCGGCATCCTTCCGGAAAAGGATCCACCACCCCTGCAATCTCTGCGTGATGCTCCCTGCCATGATCCAGCAAAGCATTCACATAGGTATTTCCATATCCTCCGATTCCGACCAGCAAAATAGATGTTTTCTCCTCCATTTTCCCCTTCCTTTCTGTTCTGATCTGCTGATTCCCCTGCATCTGTACTATCCTTTTCATCCCGTAGGACTACTTGCCAGCGTAAGGCCCTCCCGCCTCAAAACTCTGTTCATAGAGCCATTTCATACGAATCCATTGTCATCGCAGAACGTTTCCCTTCCGGTAATCCGCCCAGACATTTTCAAACCAATCGTTTTCCTTTGGAATGGGACGGACTGGCCGCCAATGCATGCTGCAGCTGCCGTTCCCATAGGATACCTCCTGAATCCGATCCGACAGAAAAGCATCCTCAGATACGGAAAAGCGGAAGCTTTCCTCCAGTCCTTCCGCAGGCAGCTGTCCCTGCGGATCCGCAATCAGATAAGAGCCCCTGCTCTTTCCTCCCTGACGGATATAATCCACAATGGCGGAAAGATAGGCAATCTGCGTAATCAGCAGATCCAGATTCTGATAAGCATAATAAAGTTCCGAAGGAGAAGACAGACAGGTCTGCTCCCGGAAAGAGGCAAGATCCCCTTTGGCTTCCTCCAGGGCGGCCTGTGCCCCAGAAAGGGACCGAATATGAGCTCCCGCATCCGAAGTTCGCCTGCCAATTCGCTCCCTCATCTGCCGGACATTGCTTTCCGGATCCGTCTTTTCCAGCAGAGCCTCCCCCAGACGGATCCTGGCTTCCAGAACCGGCCCTGTCTCCTGCAGAAAACTTTCCCAATCCACGGGTTCGCCTGCGTAGTTTGCGGCAATGTACTGAGCTGCCCGGGTACTTCCCACCTGTCCGGAATTCAGGGCACTGCCTCCCGGGCGATAAATGCCATGGCTGCCGTTCCCCTCGCCCACCGGGAAGAAATGGAGAAGGTTGCTTTCCCACCAGAGACTGCCGGACAGGCCGCCGTTGTTGTGCTGGGCACAGACGGCGATTTCAAGATAGTCTTTCTCCAGGTCAATCCCGTGATTCCGGTAAAGATCCACGGCAGGCTGATTCATGTGTTTCAGCCTCTCAATCGGCGTCCCGAACAGGGCGCCGGAGTTCTTCAGATAGGTATGGCTTTCCCTTCCCAGAATATCGAAATTCAGATCACCGCCGGAGGAACCCGCCGGATTTCGGGTATAATCCAGAAAAACCCTGCGCCCTTTCCGTACAGTTTCCCGATAAACCAGGATGTCGATCAGGGAAGAGCCGAATTTCAGCACTTTTCCCGGATCAAAAGGCCACTGATACCCTTTCAGGAATATCGCATCCAGCATTTTCCCGGCATCCGGAAAAGTATCCGAAAGGAACTCCCTTTCGTCACTGCCATCCTTTTTTGTGGAAACGTAGCGCGGCAGCACCTGCTGATAGGTGCCGGAAAGATTCCACCGGAACTGGATGGAAGCAATCCCATACTGGGACTCCGTCAGGTTTTTGCCTTTTGCACCGGCTTCCAGGGCAATACCGGTCCCGCCGGTCTGGCTTTCGGGATAGACCGAGGTGTGGTACAGCCCGGCCGGACCGCCTGTGGCATAGACAATGTTGGTGCAGCGAAATATCACATATCGCTCATCGGGGCTCTCCGGATGATTCCGGTCCAGGGCCAGCAGCCCCACGGCGCGGCTTTTGTCCCGGTTGGTCAGTACGGCAATCGCCTGGTATCCGTCAAAAATCCGTATCTTTTTCTGCAGTACCTGTTTCTGCAAGCACTCTGTCATCATTCTGGAAGTGAGAGGCCCGGCGGATGTGGCCCGCTGCCGCGGATCATGGTCGGTTTGATAACCCACATATTCCCCAAAGCGGTTATGGGGAAAGGGCACCCCAATTTCCACCAGATGATGGAAGCACCCCACCGACATGGCGGCTTCCGCCAGGGCAATGTCGCCGTCCATGGCCCCTCCTTTAAAGAGCGTTTCTGCCATATCCATGACGGAGTCCGGGGTATCACCGCCCAATGTCAGCTTATAATAGGTCTGCTTGTCGGAGCCGGTGTTCCGGGAAGTCCCCATGTTCCAGCCTTCCGTTATCAGAGCGATATCCTTCTGCCCAAAATGAACCAGCCGGTCCGCGGCATTCAGACCCGCCGCACCGGATCCCACCACCACCGTATTCAGGGAAAAGGTCCGGATGCTGCGCCCGCAAAGGGAAATGCGTTCCTCTTTCATGGCTATAACCTCCTGATATGAAACCCGCCGTCCACATCGATGGCCTGGCCGGTGGTGTAAGCCAGCTTTCCCGAGCAAAGGGCGGACACGGCATTGGCGATATCCTGCGGCTCTCCCCAGCGCCTGATCGGAAGGAGACCTTCCGAAATCATCCGGTCATACTTTTCCGAGACCGTCTTTGTCATATCGGTCCGGATGATGCCGGGCCGGATTTCATACACCGGAATACCGTCCCCGGCCAGTCGGTCCGCAAAGAGTTTGGTCATCATTCCCAATCCGGCTTTGGACATACAGTATTCTCCCCGGTTGATGGAGGAAGTGTATTCCGAATTGGAGGATATGGTGATGATAACGGGACGGAAGGCAGGATCCTGGGCCTTTGCCTTCAGCATATCCTTTGCAATGGCCTGGGTCAGGAAAAATGTGCCCTTCAGGTTGATGCCGATGACAAAATCAAAGCTCTCCTCCGTCATCTCCAGAAGATCCGCCCGTACTTTGGGGGCCACACCGGCGTTGTTCACCAGGACATCCACCCTGCCATACTTTTCCCGAACTTCCCGTGCAAAGGTTATCCGATCCTGAGAGCAGCCGAGATCCCCATGGAAATAAAACAGATTGCCATTCACGGAGCGGATCTGCTCCAGATTGTCCCGAATCTTTTCCTCGTCATTGATATCCAGGATTGCAAGTGCATAGCCTTCCTGCGCCAGCTGCAGGGCTATGGCATGACCGATTCCCCGTCCTCCGCCGGTTACGACTGCTGTTTTCTGATTCATTGCAACTCCTCCCTTTATTCGCTAATTCGTTTCGTTCTTTTTCAATCCGTTCTGTCCCTTGTCAATGTTTCATAATGAGATCCTTACCGATCTTTTTCATCCGTTCTGTCCCTTGTCGATTGTCTCACAAGATCCATATTGTTCTTTTTCATCCGTTCTGTCCCTTGCCGATTGTCTCACAAGATCCATGTTGTTCTTTTTCATCCGTTCTGTCCCTTACCGATTGTCTCACAAGATCCATATTGTTCTTTTTCATCCGTTCTGTCCCTTGTCGATTTTCTCACAATGAGCTCCGTATCCATCACAAGGACAGACGGTGCACGCTCTTCCGGAGTGGTCGCCTTCCCTTCAATCCGTGAAATCATCCGCTCCGCGGCAGCTGCCCCCATCTGATATAAGGGCTGGCGAACGGTGGTCAGCGGTGGATCCAGAAAGGGGGCGGACTCCAGATCGTCAAATCCAATCACCGATATATCGTCCGGAACCCGGTAACCAGCATCCTTCACAGCCCGCATCACCTGCAGTGCCATGGGATCGCTGGCGGCAAACACAGCGTCCGGTGCAGGCCGGGCTGCAAGAAATTCACGTACGGTTTCATAACAATTCTGAACAATCGGAATCTCCAGGGCAAGGGTTGGATCAAAGGCAAGACCGGACTCCCGAAGCGCTCGCAGATAGCCCTGAAACCGCTCCCGGTAAAGTGTCAGCCCCTGATCCCCATTTACCATGGCGATTTTCCTGTGACCGGTACGGATCAGGTAGGCAACCGCCTGCCGCGCCGCCTCGTTATTATCCACAACCACTGCATCCACACGGTCCTCCAGCCTGCGGATCAGCAGGACAACGGGCAAACCACTGTCCTTTAACTCCGTAATGTGCCCGCTTTGCTTCCCCGATGTGGCCAGGATGATCCCGTCCACCCATTTCTTCCGCAGCTTTTGAATGTACTCCATTTCTATGCTCACATCTTCGTCGGTATTGCATAATATCACCGTATACCCGGACTTTCTGGCAGTATCCTCCACCCCCCGGGAGACCAGCGGAAATACCGGATTGCAAATATTGGGAACGATCAGGCCAATGGTCCCGGTCCGGCCTTCCTTCAGTCCCTTTGCCAGTGCATTTGGCTGATAATTCAGTTCTTTGGCTGCCTTAAGCACTTTTCTCCGGGTGGATTCCTCCACCGGGATTCTCCCGCTGAGCGCCCTGGAGACCGTACTGGCTGATACCCCTGCAACCCTTGCCACATCCTTTATGGTAACCATCTGACCGTTTCCTTTTTCCATACTTCCTGTCTGCTTCCTCTTCCTTGTTTTTCTGTCTGCTTCCTCTGCCCTATTTTTTCTATCTGCTTTGCCCGTCCCCGGACGCCCTGACTCCAGTCTATTTCGTTGGAAGCATCCTCCATCATCCAAGCCAGTCCCCGGGCGCCCTGGTGCTAGACATGTTCCGCCAGGCGATTGTCAATCAGCGTGGGTTTCCCGTCACGGCATTTTCGGTACTGCGGTGCATATACCCCGCTGTCCCTTACCACACATCCGGTTTTGCCGCCGAACCGCATGATTTCCGAACATTTGCTACAGGAAATACAGCATTTGGAGCGTTTCATCCCGCCTTCCCGGAAAATATCAAGGGGAAAGTCCGGATAAGCTATGGCCTGCCGGCCAAATCCAGCCAGTTGAAACCAGCCTTCCCTGATGGCTCCGGCAGCAACCATGGCACCATATTCCCTCAGCCAGCTGAGGCCCGTTCCCATGACGATCATCTGCGGCACCGCCTTCTGAATCTCCCTGCCGCAGCGCAAAAGCCGCTCCGCACTGACCAGGGGATGCTCCGGAGGAGTGTAAAATCCCAGGTCATAGGGCCGGTTGATATGCGGATTATAATACGGATTGCCGCATGTCACATTCAGGATGCGGACGCCTCTCTCCCAAAGCATTCGGACCAGCTTTTTCGGCTCGGACAAATCCGGCACTTGGTAATCCTCCCGATCCACTCCCCACCCGTAAGGATACGGAATGCCATCGCAGGCATTCAGCCGCACGGCAATCTCCATGCTGTCTCCCAGACGGTCTCGGATTTTCTCCACAATATCCAGCAGAAAGCGGGTTCGGTTTTCAAAGGAACCGCCGTATTTCCCTTTGCGGGTAAAGGCAGACAACAGCCCGGAAATCAGATATCGGTGAGAGGCCTTCACATCCACCGCATCAAATCCAACCTTCCGCGCCAAAACAGCGGCCTCCACATATTTATCCTCCAGTGCCTCCAGTTCGGAGTCCGAAATCACGCAGTCGTCGCTCATGTCCGGCCCATCCAGATAGGGATTCCGCGCCGCAATCATAGGCGCCGCCTGCCCCTCAGGCCGGCTGTAGCGTCCGGAATGGGTCAGCTGCAGCACGGTATACGGTTGATCTTCCGGGGACCGGCTGCACCGGATCCGGGAGAGCAGCTCCCGGAATCCGTCCTGTGTCCGGGGAGTCAGATAAAATTGCCTGGGATTGGCTCTGCCGTTTTGCGTTACCGCATTTGCCTCCAGCCAGATAAGTCCGGCTCCGCCTTTTGCAAAACGTTCATACCGGCGAAAAGCCAATTCATTCGGGGATCCGTCCTCTTCTCCGTCACACCCTTCCATGGGCTGAATGGCCAATCGGTTGGGGATGGTTTTCCCGCCAATCGGCAATGGGCTGGAAAGAACGGTCCAATCCTCCGACAGCGGAAGCTTCACACCGTTTTCTGCCATTGCATTTTTAAATTGCTCCAACGTGTCCATATGAAAACGCTGATGCACTGTCATGACACACCTCCTGATCGTGATTGATCCTGTCGATATCTGTGATCTCATCTTTTGCAATTCTCCTGCAATCGATCTTCTGCAGCTGATTCTTCTTAGTTGATTCTTCTGCCGACTGATTCTTCTGCAGCTGATTCTTCTGCTGTTGATTCTTATTAGTTGATTCTCCTGCCAACCGGTTTTTGCAATCGATTGTGCAATCGTTTTCTTCTTCTCTTTGAACTATTCGATGGAAAAGATGAAGTTCCTGCCAAAAAACAAAAATGTCATGAAAAAAGCATAGATGACATGAAAAAAACCACATGGTTACATGATTACATGATTACAAGAGAAACATACACGAAAATGACACTGCCGGAATCCCATAAAAAAAGGCACTGCCCCTTTAAAGCAATGCCCGCAGTGCCTTTTACTTTTCACTTCTGTTCCGCCTTTTACAGGCCCATTTGTTTCAGGTTCCGCCTGCTGATCGCCAGGCTCTCAAACGGATCACGCTGGCAGACATCCTGTTCCACGCAGGCCCACTTTACACCGTTCTTCGCACAGGCCTCCGTAATTCCCTTCCAGTTCAGATTGCCTTCCCCGATCTCCGCCATGATCTGCCTGCGTTCCTTGCCAACATCCGCCATGACCATATCCTTGTAATGGACAACATCCATGCGGCCTTTTACCTTATTGATCCATTCGATGGGATCCGCTCCGCCATGCTGGACCCAATAGGTGTCGATTTCAAAATCCAGTGCCGCAGGATCGCTTTCCTGAAGCAGGATTTCCATGCCGGTCACTCCACCGAACTTCCGGAATTCAAAGTTGTGATTGTGATAGATGAGCTGCAATCCGTTATCCTTCAGAATCCTGCCGTACTCCGATGCCTTTTTGGCAAAGGACACCAATCCATCCTTATCTGCCTGATACTTGCCGGGCATGGAGCCGATGCCAACGTAATGACAGTCCCAAAGCTTATGCTGATTGATCACATCTTTCATGTCATTTTCCAGACGGTCAAAGCCGATATGGGTCGCACAAATGGTAATGCCGAATTCATCCGCCAGATCCTTCATTTCCTGATGCCCGATGGGGCCGATGGCAGACACCTGTACGGCATCATACCCTGCCTCCCTGATCTTCTTCAGGGTTTCCCGGATGGCAGCCGGAGTCTTTGTAAACTCCCGTACGGTATACATTTGTGCTGCAATCTTTGGATAATTCATCATGAATACACCTCTTTCCCCAGGATCAAAACGTACCGTCCACATTCAGGGTACTGCTGCCTGTTTTCTTTTTGAAGGTGGAATTTTTAACTTTCTCCTGCAGTTTCTCATAGAACAGATCCTCATCGACAGGAATATCCACCCAGTCATCTGTCCAGGCAGACAGATGCATCGCATTGGAAATCTGCAGGCCGTTGATTCCTTCGATACCGGGCGCCAGCAGGGGTGTGCCCTTCAATATAGCCTGAACCCAGTTCTGCGTAATGCCTCTGTGCTCCAGGGCTTTTCCCCGGACAGGAATTTCACACTTCCAGCATTCCGGTTCACCGAATCCACCCTTGTACTCCGCATTGAACTGCCGCTCCGGGACCCTCAGGCGCCAGAAGGTAATCTTTCCGTCCTCCACCACCAGTTTCCCACGGTTCGCAGAAATCTCAAACCGGTTGGTCCCCGGTGTCTCTCCTGTTGTGGTGACAAACAGGCCGGTTGCACCGTTTTCATATTCCACATAGGCCGTGACATCATCTTCCACTTCAATATTGTGGTATTTGCCGAAAGCACAGAACGCCCTCACTCTCTTTGGCATCCCGCACATCCACTGCCACAGATCCAGCTGATGGGGATCCTGGTTCAGCAGCACGCCGCCGCCTTCTCCTCCCCAGGTGGCCCGCCATCCGCCGGAGTCATAATAGCTCTGGGAACGATACCAGCTGGTGATGATCCAGATGGTCCTCTTGATTTCCCCCAATTCCCCGGACTTGACCAGATCCCGTACCTTCTGATACAGGGGATTGGTCCGCTGATTAAACATAATGCCGAATACCCGGTCGCTTTTCTGAGCGGCTTCGTTCATCTCCCGGACCTGACGGGTATAAACACCGGCAGGCTTTTCCGTAAGGGTATGGTATCCCAGCTCCAGGGAACGGATGGCCAGCGGGGGATGAAAATAATGCGGGGTGGCGATCATGACCGCGTCCATGGCTCTGGAAGCAAAAAACGCTTCTGAGTTGTCAAACCTCTGAACCTTGTCCCCAAGATGCTCCTTTGCCCATTTCAACCGTTCGGGATTGATATCGCATACCGCAGTCAGCTCTGCATTGGGAATGTCCCCTCTGGAGAGATAGGTGGCATGATTGCTGCCCATTCCGCCGATTCCGATAATGCCGATCCGAACCTTATCCATAAATTTCCTCCTCTCAGACTCGAATGATATGTAAGCGCTTACATTTTAGTATAAAACAATTCTCTTTTCTTTTTCATTATAGCATCATTCTGCCGTTTGTCAATAAAAGTGCAACCTTCTTCTGTTCAATCATCATCCAGGGCATTCTCCTCCGGATCCGTGATACTGCCCGCAGGCTTTCACAGATCCCCGGAAAAGCGGATTGCACAGGAAGCCCGAACCACCAGCTGCGTCTTTACCCGGAACGTCTGCCCTTTCGTTTCCGGCTGCATCAGTCGCAGCAGCTCCTCCACGGACTGACGGGCGATTCTGGACGTGGGATTCCGAACGGTAGTCAAAGGCGGGTCACAGCGCAGTACGGCATCTCCATCGTCAAAGCCCATGACACTCATCTGTTCCGGCACGGCAATCTTCAAATCCTGCAGGGCACGCAGGCAGCCCACTGCCATTTCATCATTGGCACAGAAAATGGCATCCGGCCGGGAGGCAAGATGGGACATTGCGCCCCGGACGGCGCTGTAGGCAGCATTTTCCTCAAAATATCCCTGAATCATCCATTCCGGATCGATGGGCTGTTTAAAATGATGCATGGCCTGCTGAAACGCCTGATAACGCTCGACGCTGTCAAAATTGTTCATACCCTTCAGAAAGGCAATCCGCTTGTGCCCGGTATGGACCAGATATTCCACCCCCTGGGTGATGCCCATTTCATTGTTGATCAGCACACTGGACAGTTTGTTCCCGGCCACCGGTTTATCCAGAAAAACATAGGGAATCTTTTTGCTTTCCAACACGCTTACATCCTTATCCAGCAAATTTTCGTTGAGGATGACAGCGCCGTCAATATTGGAGGAAAGTATCGTGGCAGCCAGGCGCCGGCTGGTATAGGAATCGCTGATATGCACCAGCATGGCAAATCCTGCATTGCTGCAGGCGGAATACATTTCCTGAACCAGACGGGTATAAAACGTCGTGTGAAAATTGGGCAGGAAAAGACCGATATTGTTTGTTTTCCTCTTTTTCATCAGTTTTGCATTCAAATTGGGTACATAATTTAACTCCTTTGCCGAGTCAATAACCCGCTGCCGGGTTTCCTCCCCTACATTGGGCATCCCGTTCAGCGCATTGGATACGGTGGAAATAGATACCCCTGCCCTTTTTGCTACATCCCGGATTGTAATCATGCTGTCTCCTCTTTCCTGTTGCTTCATGCTTATTCCGTCTTCAAAATGGATGTGTCCAGAAAATCCTCTTCTGTCGTCATAGCGGGCTCCCCGATGGCTTTATAAATACCCTCCCGGATGTTGAAAAAATCGGTAGGCCGCAGCCAGCCTGCTTCATAATCCGATACGGTATTGGAATAGCTCCCATGGACTAATAAAAAAAGGAGGCGAATGCCATGTACTGTGAATAATGCAATCTACTTTCAAATCTACTTTCTCATTCCTTCTTCTCCCCTCCTGAAAGCTGGCACACCCGGCCCGGCTTGATTTCAGCCGCCATGCCGTCCACACCGATCCCCAGTATAGTGAAATCAGATTGTCTCATGTATTTACAGATTACATTCCGAGTCTAGTCCCATTCCATCCTATAGTCAATACATAAAAGAACTGATTATGTTCAAGGGAATACCTTTATTCTATCATGTTTCAGACTGCTTTTTGGGATAATGTGAAAAAGCCGTGGTTCGCATATTTTCATTTTCTTCGGAAACAATAAACAAAATCAAGTTCATCTCCCATTCTCGATGACGAATAACAACAGAAAGGATGAATCAGTATCATGAAACAACAGACGATCATCAAACCACCCACCAGTTTCCCGGAACAGCATCAGGGCATGCAGCCCGGTTCCCAGAAAGAAATGAGTCCCAAACCCATAACGGAGGATCCATGCTACAAGGGCTCCGGCAAACTGGATGGCCTGACCGCCATTGTCAGCGGCGGAGACAGCGGAATCGGACAAGCTGTGGCAATCGCATTTGCAAAGGAAGGTGCGGACATTGTTGTTCCCTTTTACAGTGAAAAACCGGATGCCGATGATACGGTGAGCATGATTAAAACAACGGGGCGCCGATGTGTACTGGTCAAATGTGACCTGAAGATGGAGGATTCCGCAGAGCAGGTTGTGAATACTGCCATGAAGGACTTTGGCCATGTCGACATCCTGGTAAACAATATTGCCGTACAGTATCCGCAGAACAGTATCAAGGACATTACCGCCCAACAGCTCACCAATACCTTCGCCACAAACGTATTCAGCTGCTTTTATATGACAAAGGCCGTTCTCCCATATTTGAAGTGTGGTGCATCCATCATCAACACCACTTCTGTCACCGCCTACAAGGGAGCTCCTACGCTGATCGACTATTCCGCCACCAAAGGAGCCATCGTCTCCTTCACCCGATCCATGGCACTTTCCCTGGCCAGTGAGGGAATACGGGTCAACGCAGTTGCTCCCGGTCCGGTATGGACTCCCCTGATCGTATCCAGCTTTTCCAGACAGGAAGTCGGCAAATTCGGTAAGGATGTACCGCTTGGGAGAGCTGCCCAACCGGTAGAACTGGCGCCGGCTTATGTCTATCTTGCCAGTAAGGATTCATCCTATGTATCCGGACAGGTCTTTCACATAAATGGCGGAGTGATTACAGAAAGTTGAGAAGGGATTTCTTTCATGCGCGGTTTTCACGGGGCGGGAAAACGTCGTTCCTATTTTGAAGGCTGGTACTTTAAACAGCAAAACGGCAGAGATACGGTAGCTCTGATTCCTGCGTTTCACAGAGATAAAACCGGAAAACCTTCCGCATCCCTGCAGATACTTACCGATACGGAATCCGCAAGCCTGCCCTTTCCTGCGGAAGCTTTTTATGCCAGCCGGAACAAGCTTATGATCCGGATTGGAGACTGCCTTTTTTCGGAACATGGATGCCTGCTGGATGCCAGGAAGGATGGCTTTGAAATCCACGGCCAACTGGAATATGGCCCTTTCTGCAAACCAAAATATGACATGATGGGGCCGTTTCGCTATGTTCCTTTTATGGAATGCCGCCACAGCGTATTCAGCTTGATTCATTCCGTAAACGGAGATCTTGTGATCAATGGAAAGACCATTTCGTTCCGCGAAGGAACAGGATATGCAGAGGGGGACCGGGGAACTTCCTTCCCCGGCCGCTATCTCTGGGCCCAGTGCTGCCGTGGAAAAGAAAGCTTCATGGTGTCCGTGGCGGACATCCCTTTTTATGGAATCCACTTTGTCGGATGTCTCGGATTCTGGTACCTAAACGGAAAAGAGCATCGTATCGGTACTTATGCCGGAGCCCGGCCCCTTCATATGGACGGGAAGAAAATCGTACTTCGGCAGGGCCGGGTTCTGCTTTGTATTGAGGCGCTGGAGAACCATGGCCAGCCGCTGAAAGCTCCGCATTTTGGAAGCATGAGCCAAACCATCCATGAAAGCGCCGCCTGCCGTGTTCACTTTCATGCCTCAGAACGGCAAAAGGTTCTTTTTGATTTTGAAAGCAGCCAGGCGAGTTTTGAAAGTCACTGGGAAAAAAACGATATCCTGCAGCAGGGCAGTTCATAACAGCCGGACACCCCTGTTTTAATATTTCAGAAGGAATTCGATATAATATGTAGAATATCGTTTATATAGTATGTAAGTGGATATATCGGCTGGAGAAAATATATCTACAATAATTTAACAGGGGTGACGAATATGGAAGCAGGAAAAACCACAATTAATGATGCCGTATTTGTAGAGATAGCCAAGGAAGCGATGAAAAAGGTCGCGAGCGTTTACCGACAGGAGAAAAAGGGGACGCTGAACGGGATTACACGGGCTTTTACGGAAAAGTTTGATCCGCATATTACGGTGAAGAAAGTGGAAGCGGAAGATACGGAGAATGCGTACGGCACCATTGCCCTTGATCTGAGGATCACTGTTATCTATGGTGTCGTGATTCCCGAAGTGGCGAAACAGCTCAAAGAAAAAATCACCAGTGAGATACAGACACTGACAGGTTATTCCGTGGAACGTATCGACGTCTATGTTGAAAAGATCATTCTGCCGGAACAGATTGGGGACCAAAAAGATGACGGGGAAGAAACCGATTCAGAATAAATAGGAATAAGTAGGAAGAAAGCGGAAAGGTAACGAAAAGGGTCAGCTGCAATGCAGCTGACCCTTTTCATGTAATATTCTCTGGTACTCCCAAGGGGATTCGAACCCCTGTTACCGCCGTGAGAGGGCGG